>Ga0181573_10002021_pt1 | contig 19318 bp, 15 predicted proteins | sample 101ome_25_FD_148643 | JGI IMG/M metagenome (GOLD analysis project Ga0181573, IMG submission 148643) | Coastal salt marsh microbial communities from the Groves Creek Marsh, Skidaway Island, Georgia - 101409BT metaG (spades assembly) | ecosystem: Environmental > Aquatic > Marine > Intertidal zone... | reverse complement strand
GACGTGCGCTCGCTCATCGCTCATCGCTCATCGCTCATCGCTCATCGCTCATCGCTCACTACTCATCGCGCTTTGCGCTCCGCTCGTTCGCCAGGTGGAGTTTCTGAAGACGATGTGGGACGGGGTGGGGGCGGCGATCGGGGCGGCGGTGGGGGCGGCGTGCGATGAATGTGACGGCTGGGAGGTATGTTGTGCTTGTGTGTTTCAGCGTCGGGCGGCGGGCAGCGGGCGGCACATGCCTCCCCCGCCAGCCATCCACCCGAACCACCGGTACGTACTCACGGCCGTCATCATCATGATTACTATTACTATTACTATTATTCAGGAGATGCTGGGGATGAAACGAGAGGTGTTGCGTGCGGCGAGGGCCCTCCACGGGGGCGTGTCGCGGCTGGAGACGGGTGCGCTGACGTCGAGTCTGATGAAGCGCCAGGGGCAGTTTGAGCGGCTCGTGGGATTGGCGCTCGTGGCCGAGCTCGAGCAGGCTGACGAGGACGTGGAGAAGATCGGCGGGGCGGTGCGGGCGTGCTGGGAGCGGGTCGAGGCGTGGATGGAGGGGGAGGATGTAGCTGGAACGCAGGAGCACGGGAGTGGGCACGACGACGTGGAGAAGGCTTGGAGGCGGGCGGATGCTGTGATCGGCGACGTGCTGAGCGACGTGCTCGAGCGGGCGCTGGGAGACTCGCGGGATGAGAATATACCAGCGCTGTTGAGCTTTGTGGAGACGGCCGAGGTGATGCTGGGCAGTCTGCTCGAGGCCCACTCGACACGGCCGCCGCCACCCACAACAACGGCGAGGTCGAAGCTGCGCGACGTGTTGGACCGCGCGGCGACGCAGGCCGGGATGTTGCTGGCCGAGAAGACGTTCGCCGACGCCATGGAGGTGCGCGAGGCGGACGGCGACGGGGCGGACGGCGACGGGGCGGACGGCGACCTGTTGAGCTCTTGGTGCGACAGCGTGATTGAGCAGTTCGAGTTCTCGCGGGACGAGTTGCTCGGGGAGTACGAAGGTCCGGCGGGGATGCAGATCGTGGACGCGTACGCGGCCGAGCTGTTGCGGCTTGTGGCAGGGCTCGAAGGGGCCAGGAGCAGGGACGTCGAGGCCATTCAGACTGCGCTCTCTTGAACATTGATGAGTGACGACGGATTGAGTGACGGTTCATCATGGCGGTCGTCGTCTGTCCGCCTGTGTCGTCGCCGGGACGCGGGGTGCCGGGACCACGACACCCCCCACCACAAACACGACCACGACCACGACCACCGTTACAACCAATCGCCGATGTATTAAATACATGACTATATCACTTCTTCTTGTTCCCCTTCTTCACCGCCTTTTTCTTGACGGCCTTTTTTATTTTCGTCTTCCGCCGCTCGGCGTTGGCCTCCTTGACCTCCTTCTTGTTCGCCCTCCGCAACTCCCGCACCTGCTCCTTCGTCAGCTTTGTTCGATCCTCCCACATGTCGTCGTCTTCGTCTCCGTCTCCACCCTCGTCGCCGTCCGTCTCCTCCCCACTGCTGCCATCTCCGGACCCGCCGGCGCTCGTGCCGCCGCCGCCCTCCTCCACGTGCAACCCGGCGATCCGCCTGTACAACTCCAGCTCGGTCTCCGCCCCGCCCGCACCATCGACCATCCGCTCGTGATCCCGCTCAAAGTGAACAATCTCCTCGGCCTTCATCGGAATCGTCTGCTGCGCCCACACCCGCTCCGCGACCTCCTCCTCGACGGTCTGAACGATCGGCCTGCTCGCGGCCTTCTCCATCAGCCCGTCCAACGCGTCATCCAGCGTCTCGTCCGTAATCTGCGAGGAAAGGAAAATGGAGTGTTGGGTAAGCGTGTGTCAGCGAGCAGCGTGCCCCACCACCGTCAACAAGGACGACGACGACGACGACGACGGTGACACCCACTTTCAACAACGTACCCCCTGGTCCACGACGAAATCAAACAGCTCCTTGTTGGTCAATGTCGCGACCCCCTGTCGCCTGAAATAATCGTTCGCATGCCGGCAATCCTCCCGAAGGAAATCAAACGCCCGCGGGTGATCCAACTCGACCGACTGACTCACGTCAATCACATACACCTCGTCCGCGTGCACCAGCAGATTATACTCGCTGAAATCCGCATGCACGAGCCTACAACGATGATACATATTCCTCAGCAGCAGCACCACCTCCGTGTACGCCCGCCGCATCCTCGCCGGCGGCAGGTTGGCATCCTTGAGCCGCGGCGACGCGACCCCGTTCTCGCCCAGAAACTCCATCACGAGGATATGCAACCGCAGCTGCACCGGCTTTGGGCATGGGATATTCGCCGCATGCAGTCGCAGTAGGTTGCGCATCTCCTTCTCCGCCCACATCTGGAGGTTGCATACGCCGACGACGAGTGAGCGAGCGAGCGAGCGCGCCGTCACTGGACCCCCCAACAAACAAAACATACCTTGACCATCTGCCGCGGGTTGCTCTTCTGGTACCTCGAGAACCTCGAGTCGCCAGTCACATACCGATCCCGATCCTTGAACACCAAGATGGCCGTCTTGTAGACCTTGATCGCCAGCTCCCGCTTGGCCGCGGCGCGCTTCGACATCCCCCCTTCCTCGTCCGCCACCCCCGCCGCAAACGCATGATACACGTTGGCCTCCTTCCCAGTACTCACGCACCCATTTATCTCCTCAAATACACCCCGATTCAACATCTTGAACAGCACCATCCTCGTCCTCGGATCCAACACCTGCTCCACCGTGGCCCGATCCGCCCGATCCTTCGTACTCCGCTTCCCCGACCCCACCATCTGCTTCTTCATCCGCACCCCGACCCCACCCTGCGACACATTCTTCGTCGACAACGCATCCACATGCTCGTCCGTAAAGTTGATCTTCACCCGACCCCCGTTGAAGTGCGCCTCCAACCTGGTCATGTTGGACTTGGTCGCAGGCAGAAACTGAGACGAACGACACGACCCAACACCGCTGCTCTTGCTGATCACCCGACTTTTATTCAGCGCCCCGCCATGCGCATTCGGCCGATGCGAGAACGACGACGTCGCCACCGTCGACGACGACCGCCCCGGACGCTCCTCCACCCAGTCCAGCACATCCCCGATGGGGTCGTCAAGTTCGTCGTCCAAGTCGTCGTCCAAGTCGTCGTCCCCGTCGGAATGGTACGTCAGCGACTGCTCCGCCGTCGTCACCCGAAGCGTCAGCGCCTCGAAATCCTGTGAGAGACCGGGAAGAGGAAGCGGCAGCTCCGACGACGGCACCGGTTCCGTATGCCCTACCTTCCCCTCCGCCTCCTCCTGCAGCTGCTCTGAAGACGCCGCCGCCATGGTCCGTTCGCTCGTCGCTCGTCGCTCGCAGCTCGCCGCTCGCCGCTCGTCTCGCTGTCCGAACTCAACTCGCTCAAGAACGCATGCAATGCCCGGCGCAATCGGCCGTTCCCGTGTCCTAGACAGACTGCGCTCCTCGGACGCACCGCACTTGCCCCGACCGAGACGACACCGCCCGTCTCTGTCGCCCTCAAAGACACGTAACGATCGACTCGAATGCCCAAGCGAGGGGGTCCGTCCGTGTGCACGAAGCCCAACACGAAATCCCGTTCAAAAAAACTTCGTTCTTCTTCTTCTTCTCATCGCGTCATCGTCAATCACTCGCGATGGCTGACGCACAAGAGCGTGCCGACCAGGAGGTCAGGCTGTGGAAGATGAAGCGGGTACGTATGTCGGGCGTCGGGCGTCGCTCGCCGCAGCCGAACGAATCCTTTGGCCCTCCGCTGCCCACGCCACCGCGCCCTCTCACCTCCCTCTCACGCCCGCGACCGACCGACGACCACCACGCCTCTGACAGCTTATCAAAATGCTGAACGAAGCAAAAGGCAACGGGACGTCCATGATCAGCCTCATCCTGCCGCCAAAGTCTCAAATCAGCCAGACCCAGACGATGCTCCAGACCGAGTACGGGACGGCCTCGAACATTAAATCCCGGGTGAACAGACAGTCGGTCCTGGGCGCCATCACCTCTGCCCAGCAGCGTCTCAAGCTCTACACGAAAGTGCCCCCGAACGGGCTCATCGTGTACACCGGCACGGTGGTCACGGACGAGGGGAAGGAGCGGAAAATGAACATTGACTTTGAGCCGTTCAAGCCGATCAACACGTCGTTGTACCTGTGCGATAACAAGTTTCACACGGAAGCGTTGTCTGAGCTGATGGAGACGGACCAGAAGTACGGGTTTATCGTGATGGACGGGCACGGGAGCCTGTACGGGACGTTGTCAGGGAATCATCGCGAGGTGTTGCATAAGTTCACGGTGGATTTGCCGAAGAAGCACGGGCGGGGAGGGCAGAGTGCGTTGCGGTTTGCGAGGTTGCGGATGGAGAAGCGGCATAACTACGTGAGGAAGGTGGCCGAGATTGCCGTGCAGCACTTCATCACGAACGATCGGCCCAACGTGGCCGGGCTGGTGTTGGCTGGGAGTGCGGATTTCAAGACGGAGTTGAGCCAGAGCGATATGTTTGATTTGAGGCTGCAGCAGGTGATTATGGCGATTGTCGACGTGAGCTATGGTACGTGGAGTGGAGGGGTTGTTGGAATTTCGGAATGGGTGCCTTACCAATTTCCCGTCGGTTGGCCCGGGTGGTTCATTCGCCCGGACCGGCATCCGTGGCGAGAGATCAAATGGCGGTTACCCGATATTGACCACACGGTGTTGCTCGTTGCGAGGTTTCGCACCCTCGCGCCGGCGGCAGGCACGCCCGTCTGTCGCCACTCGAGCGACACAGACACATACGTACAGACGTTTCGAATGCGTCTGGACGCCTTCTCGACGCCTTCTCGACGCCTTCTCGACGCCTTCTCGACGCCTTGACGACTCACAGACGTTCTCAAACACGAAACTTCAGGCGGCGAAAACGGCTTCAACCAAGCGATCGAGCTGTCGGCAGAGACGCTGGCCAACGTCAAGTTTGTCCAAGAAAAGCGCCTTCTCTCCCAGTTCTTCGACCAGATCTCCCAGGACACGGGCAAATTCTGCTTCGGGGTGCGCGACACCCTCTCCTGCCTCGAGATGGGCGCCGTGGAGACTCTCATCGTCTACGAGAGCCTCGAGATCACCCGACTCGTCTTCAAGACCCCCGAGGGCACCCAGGACGTCAAGTACCTGACGAAAGAGCAGGAGGGAGACGGCGAACACTACCAGGACCCCAAGACGGGACAGACCCTGGACGTCATCGAGAAGATGCCGATGCTCGAGTGGCTGGCCGAGAACTACAAGCAGTTTGGGTGCGCGCTGGAGTTTGTCACGAATAAGAGCCAGGAAGGCAGTCAGTTCTGCAGGGGTTTCGGTGGTATGGGCGGCGTTCTGCGGTACGCCGTTGATATGGCCGACTTCGAGGAGGAGGACTTTGGGAACGACGACTTTTACCCGAGCGACAGCGACGACGGCTGGAGCACCGACCCGGATATCTAAGCGGCTGGGGTCGGGGAGACGGAGGGAGACTTACGGGGAGGAGACGTGCATGGGTGCGCCGTACGCATGTAAATTGTTGGAATGAATGGACGCCCGGCCACTTTTGAAACAATTGTTTCACTAATTAGTGAGCCGCGCGGTCGTTGAAGGTCTCAACGCTTCTCGTCCATCCTGTGCCCTCTCCATCCCGTGCCACAGATCATAGTCTTGTCCATCCACGATCCACCACCCACCATCCACCATCCCAAGAATCTGACCTCGCCGATAACGGACAGAGCGCCTCTTATACCGGGAACGAGCAAAGACGATCTCATGGCCTCTTCAGCTTCGGACCCGCTCTACGCGGCACGGAACGCCTTTCATCTTGGCGCACCACAGACGTGTATCTCGGAGGCAGCGCAGCTGTCGGGACTCTCCAGCGACCAGGCCAGAATCGATCGGGATGTGCTCTCCCACAGGGCGTACATCGAAATCGGCTCGTGCGAGGTCGTGCTGAACGAGGTCGCCGCAGACGCGTCGCACCCGAGCCTCAAAGCCGTGCGGATGCTGGCTCTGGTGGCGAAGGACGCGAAGGGCGGCGATCCGACAGTCTCGCCGACGTACGTCGAGGAGGCCCTGTCGTGGATGAACGATCCGAGCGTGTGTCGGAACGAGACGGCGATGGTGGCCGCGGCGACGGTGCTGGTCGGGGCGAATGATCCAGAGTCGGCGCTGAAGGCGTGTTTCTTGGGCGGGGGGCAGGAAAATATGGCGATGGCGGTGCAGATAAGCCTGTCGATGAACCGGGTGGACGTGGCCGAGGGGTACGCGGGGAAGATGAGCGAAGTGGACGATGATGCGCCGTTGACGCAGTTGGCGCAGGCGTGGGTGGGGGCGAGGAAGGGCGGAAAGTGTCTGCAGGATGCGTACTATACGATTCAGGAGCTCGGGGATAAGTTTGCGTGGACGGCCAAGCTGCACAACTCGCTGGCGTGCATGCAGATGTTGATGGGGCGGTGGGAGGACGCCGAGGCAGAGCTGCTGCAGGCGTTGGAGAAGAACCCGAGAGATGTGGATACGTTGCGGAACCTGAGCGTGGTGAGTTTGCACCAGGGGAAGGGCAAGGAGAGCGCGAGGTACGCGGGGATGGGCGGCGGCGACGGGAGGATGGACGAGGCCTCCAGGCTGTTTGACGAGATGGCGGCAAGGATGTAGGAAATTATTCGATGAGAATGAGAATGAGAAGACTAGTCTTGTTTGTTTCGGAGGTGTGAAAACCACGCCAGCGTCCTGTCGAGGGCGTCCCCGAGTGGCACCTCGGGGTCGTACCCAAAGTCCCGCTTCGCCCGCTCGCAGGAGAAGGTCCTGTTGGTGGTCGACACGGCCAAGCGGAACGGTGTAAAGTCCAGCTCGATCCGCTTCCCAAAGAGGGCCAGCAGGGGCACCACGAGGAGCTGGACGAGATGGGCAATCACCATCAGCGGCAGCAACGGCAGTCGCTTGGACGGCCTTCCGTAGCCGAGCCCTTCACAGATGTCTCCCATCATGCCCCAGAAAGGTCTTGGATCGTCGTTGGTGATGAAGTACGCCTTGCCCGAGCACGCCGCGCCGGTTCCATCCCGGAGGAGCGACTTGGCGGCGAGCGTGTGGGCGGCCGCAATGTTCCCCGCATAGGTCCAGTCCATTTCGTTCCTGCCGTCTCCTATCTGGAACCGCATCTTTCCGGCCCGCGCCTTCTGCACGATTGTCGGGACGGTCAGCGTGTCGTACTCGCCAAAGATACCGGACGGGCGCAACGCACAGGCGGGCAGCGCCGACGCCGACGCCGACGCCGACGTGGCGTCCTCGATGGCAATCCGCTCGCCGAGGATCTTCGTCTCGGTGTAAAAGTCCATCGGCTTTGCCGCATACGGCGTGCTCTCGTCGACCAGGTACAAGTCTTTGCCCTCGAAGACGACGGAGGCCGACGACGTGTAGACCAGGGCCTTGACCCCGTGCTCGAGACAGGCGTCCCTGACGTTCCTCGTCCCGTCGACGTTCACGCTCGTCATGAGCTGCTTATTGTAAGCGTTTGCGCCCGTCGGCGCGGCCGTGGCCGTGTGGATCACCACCGTCGCGCCCGCGATGGCTCGCGAGACGTCGGCCGCGTCGCGGAGGTCGCAGGTGCGATACTCGACCCCGGGAATCTGGTCCGCCTTTGGCGGAATTCGGATGTCGAGCACCTTGACGCTGACTTCCTCGAAGTCCTTCAGGCACCGCTCGACGATGTGCCGGCCGAGGAAGCCAGCGCCGCCCGTCACGCAGATGGTGACGGCGTCGCTGGCGCTCGTTCCGCGGGGAGCGCGGGGCTTCGTGACGCGCTTCTTCACGGCCATGATGACGCGTCGTGGGTTGTTCCTGGCGGGTTCGACGACGACGACGACGACGACGATGACGATGACGACGACCGGTTACCGTCCGTTCTGCCGCCTGGTGCTGAGTGCGCGCTCGATCTCTTGACTCGACGTGCCCTCCCGCTCCTCGACGTAGTTGAACCGGGCCTTTCTGAGGGACGCGAAGGACGACTGTCCGTTTACTACCCACGCTGTCAAGGAGACTGGGACAGCGAGATAGACAGCAAATTTGAATACCTGTGTGTGTGAGCGGGTGTGCGGGTGTGCGGGTGTGCGGGTGAGGGGAGGGAGCGGGTGAGGCGGATCGAGCGGCAGAAATTGAGAGGCAGTGAATTTCGCTCGTCCTGACTGCCGACAACAACGTACTTCCAGGGGGCCCTTGCGGTTCAGAATAGACATCGGTTGCTGTCTGATCTCTGCACAATTGTTCTACCAGGTAACTCACCAGTCGTCGTCCCATAGCCGCTCGAGCATCTCGTAGTCTCCTTCGATCCCGTCGTCCCCGTTGCTCAAGACGATCAGCCCCTCGCCCGCCTTGGGGTCCACGAGCAGCATCGTATTCGCGCCGATGTCGGCCCCGCCGTGCCCCCACGCACCCGCGACCTCCGTCTGGTAGAACGCCAGCCCCTGCCAGTCCTCCGCCGGCGTGGCCTGTCGCATCATCGCGCGCAACGTCGACACCTTGAGCACCCGCTTCCCCGACTGGCCGACACCCTTGTTGAGAAGCATGTGCAAGAACTTGCCGAGCTCTCCAACGCTCGTACGCAGCCCGCCGTCGGGAGCTGTACTGAGCGTGTACTGACGTGTGCGGTATCCTCGAGGACGCGTTCTCCTCGAGGACCCGGCCCAGATCTGATGTTTGCTCGAGCACGTTCCTTCCTTCCTCTTCTTCCCGTCTCCGAATGAATCCGAATGAATCCGAATGAATCCGAATGAATCCTGAAGACGAGGTTGAACCACCCGTGGAAGACGGGGGTTCTCGTTCGGGCGTCTCTGTCCAGGGCAGGGAAACGCCGGCCAAATTAACGACCACGACCACGACCACGAACGATCCGCCTGAAACCGTCCACACGGCCTGTGCCTACGGCGATTACGACCGGCTGGTCGAGCTGGTGGACGCCGCGGTGCCGCGGTCGACTGGCTCGTACGCGGAGTACCACCGACAGGTGGTCAGCCTGCTCGAGTCGCTCGACGAGGAGGGATACTCGCCGCTGCAGTGGGCCGCGCTCAACAACAGGCTCAGCATTGTGACGTACCTGATCGATCAGGGCGTCAACGTGAACATCCAGGACCGCGTGTCAAAGCAGACGGCGCTGCACTGGGCGGTGGTGCGGGGCTCGCTCGAGTGTATGACGGCCCTGCTCGGGCACGATCAGACCGACGCCAAGGTGGTCGACTCCAAGGGCTACTCGCTGTGCCACGTCGCGGCGCAGTACGGCCAGACGGAGATCCTGTACCATGCGTTTATGAAGTATAACCTGGACGTGGACGCGCCCGACGTGGACGGGCGCACGCCGCTGCACTGGGCGGCGTACAAGGGCCACAAAGACTGCGTCAAGCTGTTGATCATGACGGGGGCGGACGTCATGCGGGTGGACACCGAGGGGTGCAGTGCGCTGCACTGGGCGAGCATCAAGGGGCACACGGAGGCGTGCATGGCGCTGCTGCAGGGCGGGAGCGAGGACATGCTGGAGACGGTGGACGGGAGCGGGATGACGCCGAGTCAGCTGGCGATCGACAAGGGCCACCGCGGGCTGGGGCTGAGCCTCGCCGAGTACCGGCTGCATATTGAGGCGCGGGAGCGAAGGCGGCGGGGCAAGGGGGTGGGGATGCTGATGCGGCTCCACCTGGCGCCGGTCATCTGGGGCATCATCGTCGGCATGGTGACGCTGATGACGGTGTCGGTGGTGATCCCCAGTCGGGACCGAGGCAACGTGCTGTTTGGAGGAAGCGGGAGCCAGGTGGGCATCGCGGTGGGCGCGTGGCTGACGTACCTGCTGGCGGGGACGGGGCTGGTGTTTCTGTACAAGACGACTGTCGCAGACCCGGGCTTTCTGCCGACAAACGCGGTCGCGCGGATCGACAGCGCGCGATCGATATCGAGCAAGGTGGCAAGGAACCGCAGCATCGAGGACGGGGCGGGCGCAGACGCCAGCTCGCTGAACTCGCCGGCGCTCTGGGGATCGCAATGGAACCAGATGTGCGTGACGTGCCGGATCGTCCGTCCGCTCCGCGCGAAACACTGCGCCACCACCGACCGCTGCGTGGAGTGTTTCGATCACTTCTGTCCGTGGGTGGGTAACGCGGTCGGAAAGGGCAACAGGCACCTTTTTCTGATCTTCCTGTGGCTCGAGCTGGCGGCGATCGTCGCCTCTGGCGTCACGGTCGTGGTCTCGCTGCACCGCGCGATCCGGATCTCCAACGCGCGGGGCGGAGGAACGTTTGCGATCATCGGGCCCATCCTGTTTGTCTGCTTCGATCTCGTCCTCGCTGTGAGCGTCGCGGCGCTGGCCATCGCGCAGGCGAGCCAGGTCAGCCGGAACATCACCACGAACGAGCTGTCCAACTGGAACCGCTACACGTACTTACACAAAGACGGCAAACTGAACGAGGATTTCGTGAACCCCTTTGACCGCGGCATGCGGAAGAACTGCGTCGAGGTCTGTCGGCCTAGGCAAGCGCCCAAGCCGGTGTACACTGCCGACGAGGCCATTCGAGCGGCCTCGGGCGGCGCGGGCGAGCGCGAACGCGAACGGCTGATTCGCGTGGTGCGAGAAAGCGCGGAAGACCTCAAGGAAGTCTAGTCGGTCGTCGGTCGTCGGTCGTTACACCAGTGTAAAAAACACTCGCTCGCTCGCGATGTCGTTCAGGCCCGCCTTTCTTTCCTCGCCTTTTGCCCAGTCACCTCGCTCGGCAGGTGCTTCCCGTTCGATTTCCGATTCATATACTGTCGCGCACTCCGCTTCGAATTCACCTTGACAGCCCCCACGTTGCACGCCTCATCCTCCACCTTGCTCCCTTGCGTCGACCCAAACCCAAACGGAATCCCCATCATCGACATCAGCTGAATATCCTCGGCAGAAAGCTCCGCATCCAACGCCACGATGTTCCCGACGACGCTACCGACGTTACCGACGCTACCGACGTTACCGACGTTACCGGCGTTATCGACGGCACCAACCTCGCCCTCTTCGCCCTCCAACGCCTCCACCCCTGCGCCCTTTTTCGCCCGCTTACTCCCCCCCTTCCCAGCCCCAGCCCCAGCCCCAGCCTCCTCCTTCTTCCGCTTCACACTCGCAGCCATACCTACGCGACCGACCCCTGCAACCCACCCCTCGTCCCTTCACGCTTCCCACCCTCGCCAATCGCCGCCTGAATCCGACGATACACCTGCTGCTCCTTCTCCCGCTGCGACTCAAAATGCCGCACCCAACTCGCCTGACACGCCCCTTCGTACGCCGCACGCAGCGCCTCACAAGAAGAAGAAGAAGAAGAAGAAGAAGAAGCTCCCGACGACGCGGCTGCTCCGCGCGAGTCGCTGTTCTGAGCAGGGTCCTTCTCGACGCACGCGTAGAAGGCGTCCCTCGCTCGGTAGCAACGTGTACTGACGAGCGAACAACGCGACGCGCGTAGCGAGTGAGCGAGTGAGCGAGCGAGCGAGTGAGCGCACGCCGAGTTCGATACCCACCGAGCGGCTTTCAAATTCCTTCCGTCGGCCTGGTCCGCAGCAGGCCCTGTCGTCGGTTTACCTTGACCCACCCGCGTATCAGACACAGGCATGTGTGTGTCTGACAGAGGTCAGAAGACGGAAGACGGAAGGTCGGAAGACGGAAGGCCGGAAGTAAAGTGCAACTGAAGCGCGGCCCCAATCCAAAAAGGTCCATCTGGGTCACTCCACGACTCGCGTCGTCACTTTCAACCACCTCTGTAGATACGCATTGTCTCGGTACGTCCACGTGGTGGATCGATCGACCCAGAACGGTGTATTGAACGACACGCAGGACAATCAGCATTCAGTGAGAATCCGTCGGCGAAGCATGGAGGACGTCGTTGAGTCTCGCCTGTTTTCGTTCCCGGAGCAGGAGGAAGGGATCCAGGTACGTATTCAGTTGCATGCGTGTCGCGGGGCTGTCGGCGGGTCGTGGATGGGAAGGAACAGCGGCGGTGGTCTGGTTGCTTGTTGGGCCAGGCGTGTCTGTCTGTCTGTCTGTCTGTCTCTGCTCAAGACGGCCCGAGTATCACAACGTCGCTCGGTCGCTCTGGTCGCTCTGGTCGCTCTTGTCGCTGTGCTCGCGCTCGCGACCCCGACTCACGCACCGATATCCCACCCACCACCGACCACCGACAGTCGTTCTGGACCTCGATCGACGCGTTTAAAGAGCAGTTGCGTCGCACGGAGGGCCGTCCGGAGTACATCTTCTTCGATGGTCCACCGTTTGCGACGGGGATGCCGCATTACGGGCACCTGTTGGCGGGGACCATCAAGGACATTGTGACCCGGTACGCGTCGCAGACGGGGCATCACGTGACGCGTCGGTTCGGGTGGGACTGTCACGGGTTGCCGGTGGAGTACGAGATTGATAAGAAGTTGGGGATTAAGACGCGTCAGGATGTGATGGATATGGGCATCGGGGCGTACAATGAGGAGTGTCGGGGTATCGTGATGCGGTATTCGAAAGAGTGGGAGCAGGTGGTGACGAGGATGGGGCGTTGGATCGATTTCGAGAACGATTATAAGACGTTGGATCTGTCGTTCATGGAGAGTGTGTGGTGGGTGTTTCGGCAGCTGTGGGACAAAGGGCTGGTGTACAAGGGGTTCAAGGTATGTCGTGGGTGGGTATTCCACGGGGCGTGGTGGTACTCGGAAACGGTGATGAGCAAGCAATACACATTTCTGACACCTCTTGTATGAGGGGCCGTACGGTCTCGTTGAACGGAAATTGCTTCACGACCTGAGTTTCCTGTGGTGGCGGAGGGGGAGGGGGAGGGGTCGGCGCTGCTGCTGGCGCTTGTTGTTGTTGTTGTTGGTTTGCTCGTTCTCTCTGCACGCCACGTCATGACGCTTACCGTATCCCTGTCGTCGTCTCTTCGCAGGTCATGCCGTACTCGACTGGGTGCACGACGGCGCTGTCCAACTTTGAGGCGGGGCAGAACTACAAGGACGTGAGCGATCCGGCGGTACGTCGAGGAAGAGAACACGTACTCTCGATCACGCGCTTTCTCTCTCTCTCTTTCTGTCTCTGTGTGTGTGTCACTCACTGACTCACTCACTGAATCACTCACTGAATCACTCACTGAATCACTCACTGAATCACTCACTCGCGCTTCGCGCTCGTTCGTAGGTGATCGTGAGCTTCCCGGTGGACGACGACCCCGACGGCGCAGAGTTCCTGGCGTGGACAACGACGCCGTGGACCCTGCCCTCCAACCTGGCGTTGTGTGTGAACCCTGAGTTTACGTACCTGAGGGTCAAGGACCCGAAGAACGGCAGGGTGTACGTCGTGGGCAAGGAGCGCCTGGCGCATGTTCCCGGGGCCGTGCCGAAAAAGTCCAAGGGCAAGAAGGCGAAGGACGGGGAAGATTCGCCCAAGCCGTGGGAGATTCTCGCCGAGGTGAAGGGAAGCGAGCTGGTCGGCAAGACGTATCAGCCGCTCTTCCCGTACTTTGCCGACATGAAGGCCGAGGGCGCGTTCAAGGTGTGCGGTACGTCGATTGACCCGGCTATCGAGATACCCGGCCGAGCAGCGACCCGCACGCGGTCGATCATTTGCTCATTCATATCATTCGCTCAATCGTTCGCTCATTCCTTCGCTCGTTCGTTCTATGCACCAGGGGACGCCTACGTGACGGACGACTCCGGAACGGGCATCGTGCACCAGGCCCCGGCCTTTGGTGAGGACGATTACCGGGTATGCCTGGCGCATGGGGTCATCAAGAAGGGCGGCGCCGTGCCGTGCCCGGTCGACGACGACGGGTGCTTCACCCCGGCCGTCGTCGACTTTGCCGGAAAGCACGTCAAGGAGGCCGACAAGGAGATCATCGCCAAGGTCAAGAGCATGGAGCGTATGATTGACGTGAGCGTCATCGTGCACTCGTATCCGTTCTGCTGGAGGTCCGATACCCCCCTGATCTACAAGACGGTGCCGAGCTGGTTTGTGCGCGTCGAGGACATCAAGCCGCAGCTCCTGGCCAACAACGACAAGACCATGTGGGTGCCGTCGTACGTCAAGGAGAAGCGATTCCACAACTGGCTCGAGGGCGCGCGCGACTGGGCCGTGTCCAGGACGAGGTTCTGGGGCACGCCCATCCCCATCTGGATGAGCGATGACGGCGAGGAGATTGTCGTCGTCGGCTCCAAGGCAGAGCTCGAGGAGATCACGGGGGAGAAGATCGACGACTTGCATCGCCACTTCATCGACCACCTGACCATCCCGAGCAGGCAGGGCAAGGGCACGCTGAAGAGGATCGAGGACGTTTTTGACTGCTGGTTCGAGTCGGGGTCCATGCCGTACGCCCAGGCGCACTATCCGTTCGAGAACAAGGACAAGTTCGAGAGCAACTTCCCGGGAGACTTTGTTGCCGAGGGGCTCGACCAGACCAGGGGATGGTTCTACACGATGATGGTCCTGTCGACGGCGCTCTTCGACAAGCCGGCCTTCAAGAACCTGGTCTGCAACGGCCTGGTCCTGGCCGCCGATGGCAAGAAGATGAGCAAGAGGCTGAAGAACTATCCGGATCCCATGGAGGTCGTCCACAAGTACGGCGCCGACGCCCTCAGGCTCTACCTGATCAACTCGCCCGTGGTCCGCGCCGAGACGCTCAAGTTCCAGGAGGAGGGCGTGAACGGCGTCGTCCGTGATGTCTTTCTCCCGTGGTACAACGCGTATCGGTTCGCCGCCCAGAACATCCTCAGGTGGGAGGCCGAGCACCAGGCGAGCTTCGACCCGGAGGCGGTCCTCGCCGGCCCCCAGACCAACGTGCTCGACCAGTGGATCTCGGCGTCCAGTCGCAGCCTGACCCGCTACGTCCGTGAGGAGATGGAAGGATACAGGCTCTACACGGTGGTGCCGTTCCTGGTCAAGTTCATCGGGAGCTTGACCAACATCTACGTCCGCTACAACAGGAAGCGCCTCAAGGGGCGCAACGGGCGCGACGACACGGCCATGGCCCTCGCCACACTCCACCACGTGCTGGTCATCCTGTGCAAGGTCATGGCGCCTTTCACGCCGTTCTTCACGGAGAAGATGTTCCAGAACCTCAAGAGGGCCATGCGGGACCAGCCAGACTCGCTCCACTGGTGCGACTTCCCCGAGGCCGAGGAGGAGAGGCAGGGCGATCGCCACATCGAGGAGAGCGTCCAGCGCATGCAGACCGTGATCGAAGCGGTGAGGCAGCTGCGCAACAAGCACAACCGCTCGGTCAAGACCCCGATCAAGGAGATGACGGTCGTCCACTCGGACGAGGCCTTCCTCGCCGACATCGCCGGCCAGCTCGAGGAGTACGTATCCGAGGAGGGCAACGTGATGCAGATCTCCGTGTGCAACGACCCGCTGAAGTTCGCCCGGCTCAAGGCCGTCCCGGACTGGAGCATCCTGGGCAAGCGCCTCGGCAAGAAGATGGGGATCGCCGCCAAGGCCATCAACTCGCTCCCGCACGGCGACCTGGTCAAGCTCCGCGACGGCGGCAGCATCCAGATCGAGGAGATCGACGGAGAGACGGTGAGCTCCAACGAGGTCAAGATCCTCACCGAGTTTGTCCGGCCAGAGGGCTTCACCGAGCAGGAGCTCGACGCCTCTGGCGACGGGGAGGTCCTCGTCCTCGTCGACCTCCGCGTCGACGAGGCGATGCTCGACTCCAGAACCGCCAGGGAGGTGGTCAACAGGGTCCAGAAGCTCCGGAAGAGCTCTGGAGTCCAGATTGCCGACTCCATCAAGGTCTTTGCCGAGGTCAAACGGGGCAGCGCGACGTGCTTTGAGCGCGTGGTCGGCTCCAACGGCGAGATGCTCGCGCAGGCCTTCGGCTCCGAGCTGACCATCGGTGCCTTCAACGGCGACCGAGTCGAGGGGGCGGTGTTCGCCGAGACCCACGTGCTGGACATCGGCGCCGAAGACGACACGGTCGAGCTCGAGCTCGTCATCCAAAAGCTGGCCAACCTGTAGGATACTTGAGGTCATCATCATATCATCATATCATCATATCACATCACTGCGAGTAATAAATAGCCCACATCGTCACTGGAGGAAGCAACACGCGCAATGCACGCCCTCGTCCGGGTCGGACCCCCAGCTGTCCAAGCTGGTCGGACTGCTCGGCCCGTCCCGCTCAAACTCCACCACCTCGGTCAGCTTGGCCGGGTCCTCGTGCGAGAAATCCGCCCAAGACACCGCCCGACGCATCCCACCCCGAACGCTCCCTTCCTCCTTCAGAATCCCCGACGGCTGCGTCGCCATCGGCTGCGCGTCGACCAGCCCGCTCACCGGCGAGTCGACCGCCCCATCTTCCGACGTCGACGCCCCCTGGTGCGCCTCCACGAACGACACCGCCCCGCTCCCCAGCGGCCGCGGTGGCTTCCCTGCCGCAAGCGCCGCGCTTCCCGCCGTATCAGGCGCGTCTTTCCCCTTCATACTCCCCGTTTCCGCCAGCTCGGCAAACGGCGACCGCCCCGACGACCCCATCGACTGGACCCGCCCCGCCTCTGCAATCATCTGTATCGTCTATCGTCTATCGTCTATCGTCTATCGTCTATCGTTATCTCTCTCTCTCTCTCTATCGTCTGTCGTGTATCGTTATCTGTCTCTCTCTCAGTAGACCAGCAGGCTCACGGCCATACCCAGACACGCAAGTGAGATCAGAGGCGACAGACGCTCGCCGATACGCGCAAACTTCCACCAAATACCCCTGCAGTGGCGTGATCCGTGTGAGACGGGCGACTGAGACTGCGGAGAGGCGCGAGCGGGCGGGGCCCGTCTTGTCGTCTCAGGTGAGTTTTCCTGTTTCCTCATGGCGAGCCTCTAACGGTCGTTCTTTTCTCTTCGCCACGCTGGCAGTCCACCCTCGCCGCCATGCAGTGCCCGTTAACCACGCGTTCACCACCAGCAAGCTTCCCGCAAGCAGAAGAAAGCACGAACCTGAAACCGACGCGCGAATTGAGGACGCTCGGAAATCGCACCTTGATATAGGTGCAGGTGCAAACGGTCAGGAGGAGGACGATACAGAAGCTGCGGAAGTCAAACAGGGCGCTCATACTCTAGACCTACCAGAATGCATGAAAAGGTTTTGCCGTTTTGCCTACGGACGACGATCACAACGGCACCGACTAGACCGACGATACCGACTAGACCGACTAGACCGACGATACCGACGATACCGACGATACCGACGATACCGACTATAGCGACCGCAACGACGACGAGGAACGCGGCCTGACAGCAGCAGCAACCCGCGCCACCAGCCTGCACCGTGCGGTGCACCACCGGCGCCCAGCGCCATTGCTCCCAATCACACGCAACAACCCGGCGGTCGACACGCCAAGAGCTTTGTCTGACCTTCCACCGCGGTGGGCATCACCGGGGAGCGAGTGAGCCACCGCGACCGACGTACATGATGCCTCCCTCAGGGGGAACTGATTCGTGCCTCGAATCGGAGGGGAAGCCCAGCCCCGATCCGCACAGCTCGTCTCTGCACTCTTTAACAACAACACATATAGTTCAGGTGTAGGGACGCGTTCTCAGTTCCAGTAGTGTACGTCGCCGTCGTCGTGGGACGGATTTCTGAGAACGAACCTGCAGTTTGAATTTCGGATCATCACAACTCCATTCGCCCCGTTTCCTTCGCCTCTCACGCTCCGCACCCCGTTCTACGCCCCGTACGTTGTACAGACATACACCATGACGTCCCAGGCGTCGAATGCGAAGCGCAGGGCGCTGGCCAATTCGAATTCTTCGGACGAGTCGAGGAAGACGACCAAAACTGCCGCCAAAACTGCCGCATCTGGTGTTCAGCGCAGTAAGCGTGGCGGGAAGGCCGTGGATTACGATGAGTCCAAGATGGGTGGCGGGAAGGAGGACTTTGGAGGGGTCATGAAGATCGTCAGGTACGGTATGATCTCGAGAGAAGAGAGAGTCGTTCGCTCGTTCGTTCCCTCACTCGCTCGCTCGTTTGCTCGTTTGCTCGTTCAGGTCGAAGGAGGTCGCGTCGGAGGCGGAGGCGATCGCAGAGACGGCGGTGGTCAGGGCCGGCGGGGCGGTCGACGCGGGGGACAAGCTGCGTCGCATCCACGACTTTGCGGTGGTGGATTCCAAGGGTGACGGTGAGCCGTTGGAGTCGTTGGCGTTCTTGCAGCAGCAGAAGAAGAAGGTGTTTCTGTGCGGCGTGGTGTACCCGTCGAGCACGCGGGAGACGTCCATCCAGAAGGAGCAGGGGAGGAGGGTGGAGAAGCCGTTCGGGCCGGTGGTCGGGTACACGGTCGACCTGAAGAATAACAGCATTGCTGTTCAGACGGCCAAGGCGAGCTACACGGTGATGAGGCCCGCCCAGGGGTACAAGAAGTGGTTCGATCACCTGGCCGGGCAGGTCTCCATCGCGTCCGACGTGTACGCCGCGATTGCGTCCTCTGACGACGTGCAGAACGTGCATATGGACAACATTATCGCCCACCTGGCGCGCAGCAAGGTGTGCACCAAGGAGTACGCCTCGTCCAGGGAGGGGCTGCTGGTGAACGGGGCGTTTGTGCTGGAGCAGCTCAGGGCCACCGACGACGGCCTGGTCGCGTCGTGCCCGTTCTATGCAGAGCTGAAGAGTGAGGTGGACGGGTACACGTACGCCGGTGTCGGCGGCGGCCACCCGGCCAGGGAGCTCAAGATCAAGGCCACGGGCGCCGAGGACATGGACACGGACAGCGGCGAGCCGCTGTCCACGCAGGAGCTCGCCGATCAGCAGTTCGCCATGCAGCTGCAGGCCAAGATGGACCGCGAGGCGAACGGGCACCACGCCGGTTTCGTGGCGTCCAAGAAGGAGACGCAGGCGTACATCAAGGTCAACGAGGAGGAGATTGCCGGCGAGTATCCGCTGCCGACCCAGTACGTCAAGCTGGAGGAGGAGATGGACGAGTTTTTGCTCTACGACGAGGAGCTCGAGGTGCTCGCGCCGGAAGACCTGCCGAAGAGGACGCTCACGGACTATGCGATCTACAACGCCGACGGCTTTTTGATGCCGCTCGAGCTGCTGCCCATGTGGAGCGGCATCGATCCGGACGTCGAGCTGTACGCGAGTGGCGTGGTCATGGATCAGGGGATGGACGAGATGGTCGCCGCGTCGGACGCCATCGAGGAGGAGGTCGGTAACCCCAAGGCTGGCGAGGTAGGCGAGGCCGGCGGCTCTGGTGGGTCGGGTGGATCGGCCGCCAAGGCCGAGAACGCCGAGGCTGCCGCAAAGGGGTCGGCCGACGAACCGCAGGGCACGCGCATGTCTCTGTCCCAGATCCGCGAGTGG
>Ga0181573_10002019_pt1 | contig 19334 bp, 19 predicted proteins | sample 101ome_25_FD_148643 | JGI IMG/M metagenome (GOLD analysis project Ga0181573, IMG submission 148643) | Coastal salt marsh microbial communities from the Groves Creek Marsh, Skidaway Island, Georgia - 101409BT metaG (spades assembly) | ecosystem: Environmental > Aquatic > Marine > Intertidal zone... | reverse complement strand
GCAACCAGGCCATGGCAAAAATCACGGCCTCGACGAGGGGGCGGCCACGGGCCACGGGGCTCAGGTCCTGTGGCTCGAGGGTGACCCCGGTGGGGTGGCGGGTTGCTGGTCCGCGTCGCCCTCGACTGCGTTCAGCGCTTCCGCGTCGGGCCCGTGGTCCTGTGCATCGGGGGCATCCGGGACCTCGCCGTGATCACTTGGGGTCGACGCGCCAGGCCCCCGCGTGGACATGCGTTGGGCCCCGGCTCTCACCCCCCGCACGGTCGCAGCGGTGTCCAGAAAAAGGTCCTCCGCCTCCCCTTGAACGACCTCCATGAGCGCATTGAAGTCCTCGATACGCTCCTCCATGCGCGCGGATGCCTGGTTCAGTCGAGCCGAGAGGGACTGTACCGAGGCATTCAGGCGGTCCACGTCCGACCGGAGGGCCTGTGTGATGAATTCAACATTGTCGGAGATGATTCTCGCACGATCCGAGACCGGTCTCAGGTTGTCCCTGGCGAGCGTTCGTAGATCGTCGATCGCTCGGTTGAGCCGAGCGAAGAGGAGGGCCGCGCCCAAGACGAGGATGAGCATGGCAGCCGCGATGACGACTGAGGCAAGGTCGGCGAGCAGGGCAAGCATCGGCACGGCGGTGGGCGCCTCGGCGAGTTGCAGGATTGGAGCCTCCATTTCCGAATTATAACGCGGGGCCAGCCCTTCGTCTCGCTGCCCGGCATGGATCCTGCCACGACGAAGGCGAGGGCTCTCATGTGTGCTGGCCGCACTCTTCCTGCCCGACCTTTTTCACGCTCGGAGGCGCTTGTGGTCCGGTTGGCGATGGCTGCAGAGGCAGGATACCTTTCGTCGGCCGAGGGCATGACGGAGGCCTCGATCGGTTCCGTGGAGACTGCGCCCTTTCCTCCGCGCTTTCGAGACGACATGGGGACCTTTGTGGTTGAGGGCGGGCACCGACTCGAGGGTCGGATTCGCCCCGCAGGGAACAAGAACGCAGCGTTGCCGTGTCTGGCTGCCGCGATTCTCTGTCCGGAGCCCGTCTCGTTCGAAAACGTTCCGCGGATTCGCGACGTGCTGACCTTCCTGATGATCATCGAGTCTCTGGGAGCCGACGTCACGTGGACGGGTCCGAATGAGGTGACGATCGACGGGGGAGGGGTCCGTACGGACCGTGTGGACGCGGACATGGCCCGGCGAATCAGAGCGTCAGTCCTCCTTGCAGGGCCGTTGCTGGCGCGGTTCGGGCACGTGGAGCTTCCCCCCCCGGGCGGGGACGTCATTGGTCGCCGGCGTATGGATACCCACTTCCTCGCCTTTCGGGCTCTCGGGAGCGATGTGGTTCTCGATCACGGCTTCGAGATTCGAGCGAAGCGGCTCATCGGGGCCGATTTTTTCCTGGATGAACCGTCCGTCACGGGGACGGAGAACGCGATCATGGCTGCCGTTCGGGCCGAAGGTGTCAGCGTGATCCGGAACGCTGCCGCGGAGCCCCATGTTCAGGATCTCTGCCACCTGCTGAACGCCATGGGAGCGCAGATTTCAGGGATCGGGACTCATCGTCTCACGATCGAGGGCGTCAAGGATCTGCATGGTACCCACTTTCGAATCGGTGCGGATCACATCGAGACCGGATCCTTCATCGGTCTCGCGGCCGTGACCGGGAGTGACATCACGATCGAGGACGCGCCTCTCGAGCACCTCGACTCGACGCTCATCGGGTTTCGGCGGCTCGGCATCCGTTGCGAAGTGGTGGGCGCGGACCTTCTGGTTCACGGCTCTGAAGAGAACCGCATTCAGATGGACGCGTTCGGCGCCGTCCCCAAGGTCGACGACGGTCCCTGGCCCGCGTTCCCCGCCGATCTGACGTCCATCGCACTGGTGGCGGCGACGCAGTGCCATGGCACGGTGCTGATCCACGAAAAGATGTTCGAATCTCGCATGTACTTCACGGACAAGCTTGTGGGACTCGGTGCCTCCATCATTCTGTGCGATCCCCACCGTGCTGTGGTGGTGGGCCCGAGCCCGCTCAGAGGCGGTGTCGTCGAAAGTCCGGACATCCGGGCCGGCATGGCTCTTCTGATCGCGGCGCTGGGTGCCGAGGGAACGTCGACCCTCCACAATATCCGCCAGATCGAGCGCGGGTACGAACGGATCGACGAGCGTCTGCGCTCGCTCGGTGCCGGGATCGAACGCGTGGATTAGGGCTCGGGGAGAATCTCCGGACGCCGCATCCACGTACGCTCTACAAACGTCACGATTCAGATGGAATAGAAACGATGAACAACGATCATGGCTCCGCGGGAGATCCCGGCGGTCGATCACCGTTCGGCGACGGGATCAGGGACGGGTTGGGCATGCTGTCCGCGATGCGGGAGGCTCTTGAGGAGACGATTCAGGAAGCCTGTGAGCGGGGGGATCTTTCGAGGGATCGCGCACGCGAGGTCGTGAGGGAAACACTGGGGAAAGCTCAGAGCGCAGCGGATGAAGTTCGGGGCCGCCTGGATCTTGCGACGCAGTCGGAACTGGAGCGCATCGAAGAGCACCTCGATGCGTTGAGCGCGCGTATCGATGCGCTTGAGGCCCACGCCTGGGGGCGTCCGATCAGCCCGGACGAGGGGGAGTCCTCCGGCGAGGATCGGGCGTAAGCGGACGACAGACCCGGCGGGTCCTGATCGGCGGCGAACGGGAGAGCATCGTGGCACCGATCGAGACCTGCCACGGTCCTCCGGTCGGGTTGAGTCAGTAGCCGTCCTGCTCTATACTGACGGGAGTTCAGCGGTACTTCGCGCGGCGAAGTGTTTGCAGTGGGGGAGCGGGTTGCCCCCGCTTTTTTGTTCGATGTGTCTCAGGGGTTCGCTGCTTCGGTGGCGTGCCCCTCGTTGTTGATTGGAGGGTGACATGCGTGCCGTGCCGGAGATCGATCGAGGCCTTGCAGAACGAGTTGAAGAACTCGGCTATGAGGTCGTCGAGCTTCGGTGGGGGGGCAGTGGCCGGCGGCCCATGCTCAAGCTTCGGATCGACCGGAACGGCACCCTTCCGGGAGACGGTGTGACGGTAGATGAGTGCGCATCCGTCAGTCGGGCGCTGGAGTCCTGGCTGGACGAGCACGAAGAGCTTTCGGAGCGATACGTGCTGGAGGTTTCGTCCCCGGGGGTGGACCGCCCGTTGTTGCAGTCACGGGATTTTGAGCGATTTCGGGGTGAGCAGGTCGCGGTGATCGGAAGAGATGTACTGCTCGGGAAGGCATCGCGTTTGGAAGGAGAACTATTGGGTCTGGCGTCTGGAGATTCGGCCGAAGAGTCGGTTCTTCTTCGCCTGCCCAGCGGCGAGGAGGTGTGCGTTCCGCGGTCGGAGATCCGGAAAGCCCATCTCGTCTTTACGTGGAAGTGAGGAGATAACATGGCGAACGCAGCGCAGATTGTGGCTGCCTTTCGAGACGTTGCGGCGACGAAGAGCCTCTCCGATGAGGAGATGACGGAACTGGTCAAGGACGGCATGCTTGCCGGCCTTGCACGTATCTATGGTGCGACGGTGCAGGCGGAGATCGACATCGACGAGGACACGGGTGATTTCGATATCGTCGTGCTCCGGCGTGTCGTCGATGAGGTGGAAGACTCTGCGACCGAAATCTCGCTCGACGAGGCACGCTGGGACGACGACACCTACGAAGTCGGCGACGTGATGGAAGTGCCGGTGGCCTTTGCGGATTTCGGACGGAATGCCGTGATGGCGGTCAAACAACGCATTGTTCAGCGGGTGAGAGAGAACGAGCGTGACCGGATCCGGGACGAGTTTGCCGACCAGATCGGTCACTTGCTGTCAGGTGAGCTGCAGCAGATCGAGCGTGGGAAGCTGGTGGTCATGCTGAATCGTGCTCGTGATGCTGACGCCATCATTCCGTGGAAGGATCAGAACCCCCGCGAGCGGTTCCGCCAGGGTGATCCCATCCGGGCGGTCCTGAAGAAAGTCGAGGAAACGCCGAAGGGTCCGCGCCTGATCCTCTCCCGCGCCGATCCGCTATTCGTGTCTGCTCTGTTCCACCTCGAAGTTCCGGAGATCCACCAGGGTATCGTTGACATTCGTGAGATCTCACGAGAGGTCGGAGGGCGGACGAAAATTGCCGTGTACAGCCGCGACGAGTCCATCGACCCGGTCGGGGCGTGCGTGGGTCTCAAGGGGTCGCGGGTTCAGGCAGTGGTGAACGAACTCGGTGGGGAGCGCATCGACATTGTGCCGTGGCACCCGGATCCCGAGGTTTTCGCCCGACGTGCCCTGGCTCCCGCTCGCGTTTCGAAGGTGTTCACGGATCCGGAACGTCAGGTCGTCACTGCGATCGTTGATGAGGATCAGCTCTCGCTCGCGATTGGCCGAAACGGGCAGAACGTACGGCTCGCATCCCAACTGATCGGCTGGCAGATCGACCTGTACGGTTCGAGGGAGTGGGTCGAGCGCGGTGAAGATCTGGCTGCGCTTACCGAGGATTCGGGGGAGGATCAGTACGAAACGTCAGACTTCCCCATCTCGGAATTGGACCTCCGGCCTGCTGTACTGGCGGCCCTATCTGAGGCCGGATATGATACGTTTCTTCAGATCATCGACCTGGAACGACGAGATTTCCTTGGGATCAAGGGTCTCGGTGAGGACGATGCGGACCGACTGCTGCAGCTCATCGACGAGCTGACCGTGGTTGAGGGGGATGTCCCTGCGGCGGAAAGCGCCGTGTCGGCGGACTCCGCCTCTTCGGTCGATGAGGCCGAGGGGGCTACCGACGACGATGGAGAATCTGAGGGGTAGCGCGCTTGGTCTTTTGGGCCTGGCCAGGCGGGCCGGCGCGGTCGCTCCCGGAACGGAAGCGGTTCGTCGGGCGATCCGCGACGGCGAGGCCTTGCTGATTTTGGTAGCTGGGGACGCATCGGGCGTCCAGTTGAAAAAAATAAGAGCGACTTGCGTTGACGGATCGATCCCCCGGGTCACCCTGGGGGATCGAGCCACGTTGGGTGCCGCGGTAGGAATGGCGGCGGTCTCGGCGTTGGCGGTGACGCAGGAGTCGTTCGCAAACCGTCTCGTCGAGGAACTCAAGGGTTTGAAGGGCGAGAAGAGCGTGGACGCAGTGGAGGCGTAGCGGAAAGCATGCAGGTATTCGAACTCGCGGATGATCTCAATGTCAGCGCCGACGCGCTGATCGATCTCCTCCGGCACATGGGCATTCCCGTGGCCGATGATGAGGCGACGATCACCGATGGTCAGGTCGCGAAGGTCCTCGCGAAGATGGAACGTGAGCGTCGTGCGGGTCGCAAGGATCCGCTCGAGGCGATCCGCGCGGCAATGGAAGAAGCGGCGCCATCCACCGGTCGTCGTCGTCGCCGCCGCCGCGCTGCGGACGTTGAGGCAGAGTCTGACGACGCAGTTGAGCCTGACCCGGATGACGATCCGATCGTTGCCGATGACGCTGCCGAGGAGGAGGTCCTTCCCGAACGTGCCTCGGAGGGCGGCGGAGACGAGTCCGTCGTGGTGTCACCCGAGGCGTTCGAGGTTGTCGCGGGGGAGGAGAGCAGTGACGACGCTGCTGCAACCGAGGTCGACGACACCGTCGGTGTCGCAGATGCCGAAGAAGAGGTAGCAGAGGCCGCCCGAGGTGATGGCGATGAGGCAGGTGGCGTCGTCCCGGTGCTGCCGGAAGACCAGAACGCCGACGTCTCGGAGGCTCCCGTTCGATTGGAGCCCGCCCGTGCCGGACAGCCGGATGGTCCGGTTCGAACGATCCGGAGGCCTTCCCCAGCCGCGAGTGCCGCCCCTGGTGGGCAGGTTCGAATTCAGGCGGAGGGGTACACGGCGGATGGGCGTCGACAGAGGAAGGATCGGGCCAAGAAGGGCGGAAAAAAGAAGGGTGTGGATCGGGACGCGGTGCAGGACAACATCGCCAGGGTGATGGCCGAACTTCGCGGGGGCGGCAAGAAGCGGCGTCGCAAGGGGCAGCGCCTGTCCGCCGAGGAGAAGGAAGCTCAGGAGCAGGCGCAGGAGGAGAAGGAAGAACGCGAACGTCGGACCGTGAAGGTCAACGAGTTCCTGACGGTCGCCGAGCTCGCCGAGCTGGTTGACGTCTCGGCATCCGAAATCATTGGTTCCGCGTTCAAGAACCTGGGGCTGATGGTGACCATCAACCAACGTCTCGACTTCGATCAAATCGAGCTTCTTCTGGACGAATTCAACTTCACCGCGGTGAAGGAAGAAGAGTACGTCGCCGAGGCAGAGGTCGAAGAGGAGGAGGAAGATCCGGCGACACTGAAGCCTCGGCCTCCGGTCGTCACCGTCATGGGGCATGTCGACCACGGAAAGACGCTTCTGCTGGACAAGATCCGTTCCACGAACGTGGTCGCCGGAGAAGCGGGTGGGATCACGCAGCACATCGGCGCTTACCATGTGGAGCTCGATGACGGGCGCAGTGTGGCGTTCCTGGACACTCCGGGCCACGCCGCGTTCACTGCCATGCGTGCTCGGGGCGCTGATGTGACGGACATCACGATCCTGATTGTTGCTGCCGATGACTCGGTGATGCCGCAGACGATCGAGGCGATCAGTCACTCTCGTAACGCGGGCGTTCCGATCATCGTCGCGATCAACAAGTGTGACCTTCCTGCTGCGGACCCGACTCGGGTCAAGCAGGAGCTCCTGCAGCACAACGTGAACGTGGAAGACTTCGGCGGCGATGTCCTGGCGCAGGAAATCTCTGCGAAGCAGGGTACCGGGATCGACGAGCTTCTCGACAAGGTGCTGCTTCAGGCTGAGATGCTGGAGCTCAAGGCCAATCCTGATCGCGATGCTCACGGCGCGGTCATCGAAGCACAACTCGACCCCGGCAAGGGTCCCGTCGCAACGGTCCTCATCCAGAAGGGAACGCTTCGAGTGGGTGACTCGTTCGTCTGTGGGCTCTACGACGGCCGAGTCCGGTCCATGCTCGACGAGCGTGGTCAGCCGGTGGAGGAAGCGGGGCCATCGGTGCCTGTACAGGTCCTCGGTGCAGGGGGTGTGCCTCAGGCGGGCGACACGTTCCAGGCGATGTCCGCCGATCAGGCTTCGGAGATCGCGGCGACGAGGCAGCGTCTCGATCGTGAGAAGCAGCTGCGGGTTCGTGAGCGGGGCCTCAAGCTGGGTGACTTCGGGAAACTCCTTCAGGCTGGACAGCTGTCCGAACTTCCCATCGTGATCAAGGGTGATGTAGACGGGTCGGTGCAGGCCCTCTCGGATTCACTCGAGCAGCTGAGCACGAGTGAAGTGGCCGTGAACATTGTCCATCGGGGCGTGGGTGCGATCAACGAGTCCGACATTCTGCTCGCTCAGACTGCGGGTGCGGTGATCCTCGGATTCCGGGTTCGTCCTCAGACCGCAGCGCGGCAGGCCGCCGAGCGGGACGACGTCGAGATCAACGTGTACGACGTCATTTATGAGGCTGTGGACGATATCACGGCGGCTCTCGAGGGGATGCTGTCTCCAGAGAAGAAAGAGACTGTTGACGGATCGGCCGAGGTCAGGGAGGTCTTCAAGGTCTCCAAGGTCGGCACCATCGCGGGCTGCTACGTCTCCGAGGGTCGAATCGACCGAAAAGGCCACGCGCGTCTCATCCGGGACGGAGTGGTGGTCTATGACGGAGAGATTTCCTCCCTCAAGCGTTTCAAGGATGACGCGAAGGAAGTCCGTGAGGGCTTCGAGTGCGGAATCGGCATTGCCAACTTCAATGACATCAAGGTGGGTGACGTCATCGAAGCGTACTCGGTCGAGGAAGTCGCTCGAACCCTCGCGAGCTCGACCTGACCTCGACGCAGCTTCTGACGCCGACTGGGGCTCGTCATCGTGGTCGTGGCATCACAAACGTGGGACCTCTCCCTGCCGGGGTGCGCCTCGCTGAAGGAGAAGCGATCCGTCGTGCGTTCGATCCGGGACCGGCTGAGCTCCCGGTTCAACGTGTCGGTTGCTGAGACCGGTATGCTCGACGTGCACTCACGCGCGGAGCTCTCGGTGGCCATCGTTGCCGGCAATGAACGCATCGCTCAGTCCGTTCTCGCGAAGACCGACCGGTGTGTCGAGTCGCACGGAGGCGCAGTGATCGTCGGTGTCCGTATGGAGATTCACTCGTGATGCATTGCGACGGGTGTTGGCCGTGAGCAAGCGCCGGGCCCGCCTGAATGAGCAGCTGCGTCGAGAGCTGTCAGAATTGATTCGGACCCAGGTCCGGGATCCGCGTGTGGGCCCTGTGACCATCACGGGGGTAGAGATCGCAGCCGACCTCGGGTCGGCCCGCATCTTCATCCGGGTCGTTGGTGGGTCGGCCGAAATGGAGCGAAGCCTCGAGGGCCTCGCAGCCGGAGCGTCGTTCCTTCGCACGGCGCTGGGAAAAGTGCTCCACGTGAGACGAGTCCCGGAGCTTCGATTCCGCGAGGATCGCTCGTATGAGGGCGCCGCACGAATCGAGGAGGTCCTGGCAGCCGTGCTTCCGGAAGATGAAGCCGGCGCCTCGGAAGCGGAGGAGATGCGCAGTGATGGTGGTCACGACTCCGACCAGGGTGTGGACGGGACGCCTGTACCGTGAGGCTTGCCGAGGGTGACTGTGTTCTGCCGGTCGACAAGCCGATCGGGCCAACCTCCCATGATGTCGTGGCGTTGGCCCGTCGCTCCCTGCGCACTCGGCGCATCGGGCACACCGGTACCCTGGATCCATTTGCGTCCGGCTTGCTGATTCTTTGCGTCGGACGGGCAACGCGCCTCGCCGAATACATGTCCGGAATGGACAAGCACTACGAGGCTGTCGCGCGACTTGGCGCCGAGACGGACACGTTGGACCTCGACGGTCAGGTGGTGTCCGGAGGAGACTCTTGGCGAGACCTTGATCATGACTCGATCGAGGCCGCCTTGCGGGATCAGGTAGGGCAGTTCGATCAGGTGCCACCCCGGTTTTCCGCCAAGAAGGTGGGTGGCGAGCGGATGCACCGACGAGCGCGTCGGGGTGAGGACGTCGAACTCCACCCGGTTGCCGTTACGGTTTACGAAGCGACGGTCATGGATGTCACCCTTCCGGAGGTCCGGTTCTCGGTGCATTGCTCGACCGGCACCTATGTCCGCGGGATCGCTCGCGACCTGGGGCGCGCGCTTGGATGCGGGGCTCACCTGACGATGCTTCGACGAACGTCGGTAGGACACTTTCACGTCGACTCGGCGCTCCGCCCGGAGTTGTTCGACGATGCGAAGGCTGTCGATCGTGCGCGCCTCGAGCCGTTCGAGTCACTCCGTCATCTGCCCGCGGTGTCGGTGGACAGGGCGGTCTCCGAGCGGATCCGGAACGGTCAGCGCGTCAGGGTGGATGAGCCGGGACGTCCCTCGGAACCGCTCGTGACCGTAACGTGTGGCACGGACCTCGTCGCCATGGCATCGCTCGACGACGGCGTCCTCCGCCCTCGAAAGGTGTTCCCTGAATGAAGGCGGTCGATTGGGAACATCCGCCGGGCCTGCCGGGACGTCGGGGTACAGTCGCAACCGTCGGAACGTTCGACGGAGTTCATCGAGGACACTGGACTGTCGTGAGCGAGATCTGCCGGCGAGCGCGGTCGACCGGAAGGCACAGTGTTCTGGTCACCTTCGATCCGCACCCCCTGCGGATCGTTCGACCCGAGCACGCACCGCCAGCCCTTACGACCCCGGTGGAGAAGAAGGAGATCCTGGCGGAATCCGGGTTGGATTACGCTGTATTCCTGTCGTTCACCGAAGCACTCTCCCACTACCAGCCCCGCCGATTCGTCGAGGAAGTCCTCGTAGGGCGTCTCCGTGTCGAAGAACTCGTGATCGGCTACGACCATGGCTTCGGGCGTGACCGGTCGGGGGACCCGGAGACGCTCCGGAAGATCGGGGAGGAACTGGGGTTTGTCGTGGACGTCGTTCCTCCCGTCTCGTTCGGAACCGAAGCCGTTTCTTCGTCGAGGATCAGGCGCATGCTGTCGGAAGGCCGGGTCTCCGAGGTCATCGGGCCTTTGGGTCGGCCTTATTCCCTTCGCGGAACGGTCGTTCATGGAGAGGGGCGCGGGACGAAGCTGGGCTTCCCCACCGCGAATCTCGCGGTCGACGACCCTGAGAAGCTGGTGCCCCTCGAGGGTGTATACGCCGTTCGGGCCGTCCTGAAGAGCGGTTCGTACATCGGGGCCCTGCACGTCGGCCCACGGCCGACCTTCGAGGATTCCCCGCCGAGCGTAGAGGTTCACCTGCTCGACTTTGACCGCAAAATCTACGGAGAAGTGGTGCGGATCGACTTCTTTGAACGTCTTCGGGGTGTCCAGTCCTTCTCGGGAGTAGACGCCCTGCTCGATCAGATACACAGGGATGTGGAACAGGCTCGACAGGTCGTGTCCGGGACAGGCCGGTAGACGACCATTTGCCCTTTTCGTAGCTTTCCATGTTGAGTTACGAAAGGTCACCTGCTCAGCCAGGTGCACAGCTTTCGCTTCCCTTGCAGCATCGGACTCCTGAGGAGGCACGTCGCCATGGCGATCGTCAAGGAAGAGATCATCAAGAAGTTCCAGCTCCACGAGGCGGATCGTGGCAGCGCGCCGGTGCAGGTCGCAATTCTGACGGCTCGCATCAATGACCTTCGTTCGCACTTCGATGCGCACAAGAAGGATCATCACTCACGGCAGGGTCTCCTGAAAATGGTGGGTCGGCGGCGTCGGCTTCTCGAGTACGTGAAGCGCAACGACGTGGAGCAGTACCGAGAGCTCATCAAGGACCTCGGTCTCCGGCACTAGTTGCTGCTCCGGCGCGTCCGTCGCCGGGGGACAAACCGCGCTGAATTCTGGCGTGGTCGCAGGACCCGGCGTCACCGCATCGGCGGTGGGAGCCGGCACATAAGTCGGGCGCGCACGTGCCTCGGGTGGGAGACGGCCTACAACATGGCTGCGAAAGCGGGCTCCACGCTCGCATTGTCGAATGCGCGTGGACCCCGTGCGGCGGTCGCTCTCTCTTCCGGATCTCGGCCCATCCCGGCTCCTTGTTCATGGACGGGGCGAACCCGTCGAGAAACGAAGTGAGTAACAATTCATGATGCAGAGAATGGAACGCCAGTTCGCGGGGCGGACGCTCTCGCTCGAGATCGGCCGGATGGCCAAGCTCGCGCAGGGATCGTGCCTCGTGCAGTTCGGCGACACCGTTGTCCTCTGCGCCGTCACGGTGCAGGACAACCCGACCCATCTCCCGTTTTTCCCGCTCACGGTGGAGTACCGAGAGAAGTCCTACGCGGCGGGAAAAATCCCCGGGGGATTCTTCAAGCGCGAAGGCCGGCCCGGTGAGAAGGAGATCCTCGCGGCGAGGATGATCGACCGACCCATTCGGCCGCTGTTCCCCGACGGGTTCCTCCACGAGACACAGGTCGCGTGTTTCATCCTGTCAGCAGATCAGGAAAACGACGCGGATGTGATCGCGCTACTCGGGGCGTCCGTCGCGTTGAACATGTCGAAAGTCCCGTTCAATACGCCCGTCGCCTCCGTTCGGGTTGGGCGGATTCAGGGGAACTGGGTCATCAATCCCACGTTCCAGCAACTCGAATATTCTGACGTCGATATCGTCGTATCGGGCTCTGCCGACGCGATCACGATGGTCGAAGGCGGTGCCCTCGAGGTGCCGGAGGTGGAGATTCTCGAAGGTCTGACCGTTGCACACGAGGCCATCAGGGAGCTGTGTGCATTTCAGGAGGAATTCCTCGAGGGGCATCGTGCTCCCGATATGGTCTGGGCGCCAGCCGACGTGGACTCCGATCTGCGTGACAAGGTCGAGGGTGTGGCTGCCGCGAAGATCGCCGCGGCGCTGGAGATCGGAGACAAGCAGGAGCGGAGCCAGGCGATCGCGGTCGCGACAGACGAGGTCATCGAGTCGCTGGTGGCCGAGGATGAGCAGTACGCTGACCACGAGAAAGACATCAAGGAGATTCTGCGGAGCATCGAGAAGAAAACGATGCGCCGTAACATCCTCGAGAAGGGGCGTCGTGCCGACGGGCGTGGCCTCGATGACATTCGCGCGATCAGCTCCGAAGTCGGGGTCCTGCCACGGACTCACGGGTCGGCTCTGTTCACCCGTGGTCAGACGCAGGCGCTTGCGGTGGTGACGCTTGGGACGTCTCGCGATGAGCAGCGGATCGATTCGATCGACTCTCGGGAAGAGATCAAGAAGTCCTTCATGCTCCACTACAACTTTCCGCCCTTCTCCGTCGGTGAGGCCCGGCCGTTCCGCGGTACGTCACGCAGGGAGATTGGCCACGGTAACCTTGCGGAGCGGGCGATTCAGCCGCTTCTGCCCGAGTACGACGACTTCCCGTACACGATCCGGGTCGTCTCGGATGTTCTCGAGTCCAATGGCTCATCGTCCATGGCGACCGTGTGCGGATCTTCTCTGTCTCTGATGGACGCGGGTGTCCCCCTCAAGGCAGCGTGCGCAGGCGTGGCCATGGGTCTGATCAAGGAAGGTGACGACGTCGCCATTCTCACCGACATCCTGGGTCTTGAGGACGCGCTCGGCGACATGGACTTCAAGGTCGCCGGTACCCGTGATGGTGTGACGTCGATTCAGATGGACATCAAGATCGAGGGCCTGACGGTCGACATTCTGACCGAAGCACTGGAGCGAGCCAACAGGGGTCGGATGCACATCCTCGACGAGATGGCTCAGGCGATCGAGACTCACCGGGATGACCTCTCGGACTGGGCCCCGAGGATCGTTTCGATTCAGATCAATCCCGAAAAGATCGGCGAGATCATCGGGCCCAAGGGTAAGACGATCCGGGCGATTCAGGAGGAATCGGGAGCTTCGATCGACATTGACGACTCGGGTATCGTGAAGATTGCCGCTGTGGATGGCGAGGCCGGTGCGCGGGCGCGTGAGATGATCGAGGCGATCGTCAAGGATCCTGAGGTTGGCCGCATCTACGAAGGTCCCGTCAAGAACACGACGACGTTCGGTGCCTTTGTCGAGATCATGCCGGGGACCGAGGGCCTGTGCCACATTTCCGAACTCCAGGAAGGGCGAACGGAGCGGACGGAAGACGTGGTCAAGAAGGGGGATGTCGTTCGGGTCAAGCTCCTGTCGATCGACGAGAAGGGACGTCTGCGACTCTCTCGCAAGGCTGCCTTGGCTGAGGACGCAGCCGGAGAGGCCGACGGTGCGAATTCCGGCGAAGGCAGTGAGGAGGGCGCCGAGGGCTGAGGCCCGAGGCGCCCGGTCCGCGGCTCGAGGCGGGAGATTGCGTGTGAGCAGCCTCAAGACAGGGCGAGGGTACGGGCAAGGTCCCGTGCTCTCGCCCTCGTCCCCTGCGCGTCGGTCTGCACCCGCGCACGAGGCGATGTTGGAGACGCGACTCGACAACGGTATCCGCGTTCTCAGTGAGCACATCCCCGGGATGCGCTCAGCCGCGATCGGAGTCTGGATCCGGCAGGGAGCCGCCCACGAAACCGATGGAGACACGGGCGTCAGCCATCTCCTCGAGCACATGGTGTTCAAGGGCACGCGACGCCGCTCGGCTCTGGAGATCGCCGACTCGCTGGAGGCAGTTGGTGGGTCGTTGGACGCCTATACCAGTCGGGAGCACACATCCTACCAGGGCCGGGTACTGGATGAGCACGTCCCTCTCGCGCTCGATGTTCTGGCCGACCTTGTGCTGGCCCCGAGCCTGAATGACTCGGATCTTGCTCTCGAGCGGGAAGTCGTCCTCGAGGAAATCGCTCAGGTCGACGATACCCCGGATGACCTCGTCTTCGAGATTCATTCTGCCCGGCTGTGGAATGGACATCCGTACGGCCGCTCGATTCTCGGGACGAGTGACTCAGTCAGCACGATGAAGGGAGCGACGCTCCGAGCGCTCCACGCGCAGCGATACGTCGGTCAGAACCTCGTGATCGCAGGGGCGGGGAACATTGACCACGGAGCGTTTGTGGAGCAGGTCGTCGGGCACTTCGATGCTGTTCTCCCGGGCGAGCGCACTCAAGCTGTGCCTCGGCCGGCCAGCTCGTCCCGGGGCGTCGAGCGCGTTGATCGCCCGACGGCTCAGACCCACATCGTATTCGGAGCCGAGGCCCCTCCGCACTCAAGCTCCGATCGTTATCCCCTCATTCTCCTCTCGTCGGTGCTCGGGGGGGGGATGAGTTCGCGGCTGTTCCAGAAGGTTCGCGAGGAGCTGGGGTTGTGTTACTCGGTCTTCACGTTTCAAAGCTTCTATCGGTCAGCCGGAACCGTTGGCGTTTATGTCGGGACCCGGCCCGCCACCGCGGAGCAGGCGTCCGAAGCGGTTCGCGGCGAGCTCCAACGTGTGGCGAAGGAGGGGCTGCAGGAGGCCGATCTGGACCGGATCAAGCAGCAGGTGAAGGGCCAGGTCATGTTGTCTCTGGAGTCGATGGGGGCTCGACTCCACCGTTTGGCAGCCTTCGCCCTGCATGACGAACCCTTTCGAGGCCTGGATGACGTCCTGGCTCGAATCGACGCAGTGACTCGTGACGACATTCAACGCGTCGCGACGCAGTACTACGACCCTGACCTTCATCTGGAGGTCAGGCTTGGTCCGCTCGATGTGCTTCCCGGGGCGGCCTGACCCTTACCACAAAAACGATCCATCCAACCCGCGAGAAACCGAGATGCTGATTGGCGTACCGAAGGAGATCAAGCCCGACGAGTACCGGGTCGCGTTGACCCCGGCCGGTGCAGAGATGCTGGTAGGGGCGGGACATGAGCTGTTCATCGAGCAGGGGGCAGGTCTGGGGAGCGGCTTCACGGACGATTTTTACGAAGAGGCCGGCGCGACGATTCTCGCTACGCCCGACGAGGTGTGGGCCAAGGCTGACATGATCATGAAGGTGAAGGAGCCGATCTCACCTGAGTGGCCTCGGATGCGTCCCGGACAGGTCATCTTCACCTATTTCCACTTCGCGGCCTCCGAGGAACTGACCAGGGCGGTGATCGCCTCCGGGTCGATCGCGATCGCGTATGAGACGGTCGAACTGACGACAGGGGAACTTCCTCTTCTGACGCCGATGTCCGAGGTCGCCGGCCGTATGGCTGTGCAGGAAGGGGCCAAGTATCTGGAGAAGCCTCAGGGAGGGCTCGGAGTTCTGCTGGGCGGCGTGCCCGGTGTGAACCCCGGTAAGGTTGTGATCCTCGGTGGCGGCGTCGTCGGTACGAACGCGGCAAAAATGGCAGCGGGGCTCGGCTCGAACGTCTTCATCATGGACATCAACCTCGAACGACTGCGTTACCTCGACGACGTGATGCCTGCGAATGTGACCACGCTTTTCTCGACCCGTTACGCGATCCGCAAGCAGATTCAGAACGCTGACCTGATCATCGGTGCGGTGCTGATTCCCGGTGCGAAGGCCCCGAGTCTGGTCACTCGCGAGGACCTGTCACTGATGCGGGAGGGCACCGTGATCTGTGACGTCGCAATCGATCAGGGTGGTTGCGTCGAGACAATGAAGCCCACGACGCACAACGACCCCGTGTACACGGTCGATGGCGTGATTCACTACGCAGTCGCGAACATGCCCGGTGGCGTGCCGCGGACCAGCACGCTGGCCCTTACCAATGCGACGCTGCCCTACGCGGCCGCGCTTGCAGGTAAGGGATGGCAGCAAGCCTGCATTGACGACGAAGCTCTGATGCTGGGCGTCAACGTGGTTGATGGACACGTGACCTATCAGGGAGTCGCCGATGCCTTCGACATGGAGTGCCGGGCGATCGGTGATTTTCTCGGAAAATCGTCACCATCCTGATGACCAACGTTCGGTTTCGGCGGCTCGAGTCGAATCCTGACCTGCCGCTTCCAGAGCGTGCCACGGAACAGGCTGCCGGCTATGACGTCCGGTCCTCCGACGAAGCCGTGACGATCATGCCGGGAGAGATCCGCCTCGTCTCGACAGGGCTGGTGATGGAGCTGCCCGCGGGACTGGAGTGCCAGGTCCGACCTCGGTCGGGCCTGGCACTCCGGCATGGCATCACGCTGCCGAACAGCCCCGGAACCATCGACCCGGACTACCGGGGAGAGTTGCGGGTCATCATGCAGAATCTGGGACCGGAGCCGGTCACGCTCGAACGGGGCGAGCGGATCGCTCAGCTGGTTTTTTCTCGATTTGAGACTCCGGACATCGAGCTGGCCGAAGCCCTGTCTGAAACGCAACGCGGCGACGGTGGCTTCGGAAGTACCGGAACGAAGTGACGTCGATTCGGCCAGCCCCCGGGGCAAGTGGGAAACCACTGGCATGCCGGTCTGGGTAAACGTATGTTCACCCCTGAATCTTCATGGTTCAACACGTTTCCACTGAACGGCTTAGGCCGCCCGCTCAGGCATTACGTTGCTTCCCGAACTGACCAACTGGCTTAGCTCCGGTCGACTGATCCCGGTCAACGACATTGCAGTCGACCTGGGAACGGCCAACACCCTGATCTACGTGAAGGGTGAGGGCATTGTGCTCAACGAGCCCTCTGTCGTCGCTGTGGAGAAGGGGAGTCGCAAGATCCTGGGCATCGGGCTCGAGGCCAAGAGGATGCTCGGGCGCACGCCTGAAGGGATCGAGGCGATTCGCCCCCTCAAGGACGGGGTCATCGCGGACGTCGATGTGACCGAGATGATGCTTCGGCATTTCCTGAAGCAGGTGACATCGAAGCGGATCTTCCGGATCAAGCCCACCGTCGTGGTGGGGGTGCCCTCGGGCATTACCGAGCTCGAGCGTCGGGCAGTCCGCTCCTCGGCGATGTCAGCCGGAGCCAAGTCGGTGTTCATGGTCGACGAGCCGATGGCGGCGGCCATCGGCGTGGGGCTGCCGGTCGAGACACCGACCGGGAACATGGTGATCGATATCGGGGGAGGGACGACCGAGATCGCAGTCATCGCCCTCTCCGGCATTGTCTCGGACACCTCGATACGCGTGGGAGGAGATGAACTGGATTCAGCCATCGTCACATTCCTGCGCAAGAACTACAACCTGCTGATCGGTGAGCCGACGGCCGAGGCGATCAAGGTCCAGATCGGCTCCGCGTTCGATTACGGCGAGGAACGCGAAATGGAGGTGAAGGGGCGGGATCTGGTATCCGGGATTCCGAAGACCGTGATCGCCCATTCGCAGGAAGTGCGCGAATGCATCCAGGAGCCGATTCAGGCGATCGTCGATGCGGTCCGGCGGGCCCTGGAGATTACGCCCCCCGAATTGTCGTCCGACATTGTCGACCGCGGGATCATGATGACCGGCGGTGGAGCCCTGATTCGGGGCCTCGACAAGTTACTCAAACACGAGACCAATCTCCCGATCCACGTGGATGAGGAGCCTCTCACGTGCGTCGTGCGAGGCGCAGGTCGCATTCTCGACGACCTGACCAAGTACCGCACGGTCCTCGTGCAGTAACGAGGCGCCGAGTTGCCTACGTTCGGCAACGAGCCGCAGGTGGGTGGACGGGCTCGCGACATTGCCCTGACGAGTGTCGTCGTGCTTGTTGCGTTGGGTATGCCCTACCTGCCCCCCACGACGCAGGAGCGCGTTTCCGCGGCCTTGCAGGTTTCGGCTCTTCGGCCCTTCCTCGGGGTTCAGGCTCTGCTGGGTAACGCCGGTGCGCGTCGGATCGAGGTCGATGTGCTTCAAGCCACCGTTGACTCGCTTTCATCCGCAATGTCGACTCATCGGGCGGTCGCGGCCGAAAATGACGCGCTTCGTTCACTCCTCGGCCTTCAAGAGCGAGCTGGCCCTGCATTTCAGCCCGCAGTGGTGAGCCGTCCCGGCACGCCGGGCTCGGAGAGCACATTCATCGTCAGCGTGGGATCGGGTGACGGCGTTCGTGCCGGTGCCCCGGTGATATCTCCCCAGGGCATGGTGGGGATCATTCGAGAAGTTCGTACATCGAATGCGATTGGAATCGACTGGACCCACCCCGACTTCCGTGCCAGCGCGATGCTGGCCGACGGCTCGGCCTATGGGCTCGTGGAGAGTCGCCGGGGTTCGTTTCGAGAAGAGGATCGGCTCGTGCTCAACGGCGTTCCTTACCATGAGGAAGTTCCTTCTGGCCAGACCGTTCTGACGAGTGGCCTCGGAGGGATCTTTCCCCGCGGTATTCCGATCGGAACGGTACTCGGTGTGGCCGAGGAAGAGGGTACGTGGCGGAAGGCTTACTTCCTGACGCCGGTCGCAGCTCCCGCGGGCGCCACGCACGTTCTGGTACTCTCCGCAGAGGTCGCGGATGACGTCAACCGGCTCTGGCCACCTGATTCGGTGACAGGATCAGACGACAGGATTGACGAACGGTGAGCGAGGTCGACGTGCGCAGGGGGCTCGTCGGGGTGTCGGTACTCGTGCTGTTCGTCATCCACTTCGTTCTGCACGTCGGTCTGTCGTATGGTCGTGGAGCGCCAGATCTGCTGACGCTGGGTCTTCTCATCGCCGTCAGGGAGTTGTCACTGCACCGGGCCGCGATCCTCGGACTTTCGACGGGGCTCCTCGAGGACGCGCTGAGCGCGCTCGCATTCGGAGCGAACTCGATCGCCATGACGCTGGTGGCCGTCGCCGGTGGCGTTACACGGGACCTCTTCGTGGGCGATTCGAGGTTTTTTCTCCCGGCGTACGTCTTCGTGGGCAAGTGGATCCGTGACGCCCTTCACTGGATCGCCATGGGCCAGAACGTCCGCCAGCCATTTGGAGAGCAGGTTCTGGTGGAGGGAACCATTGCAAGCCTGTACGTTGCCGCGATCGCGCTCGTGCTGTCGCGCTTGCTTGGTGCCTGGGGGGAAGCATGAACATCCATCATCCCCACGCGCGACGCCGGCGGGCGTACGGGATGTACGCGGCCACGACCCTGATCCTGTCACTCCTGATCGTGGCCTTCTTTCGAGTCCAGGTGCTGCAGTCCGAGGCCTGGGTGCTGCGTGCCAGTTCCAACCGGGTGCGGATTCTTCCCGTCCCAGCACCCCGCGGGACGATCTACGATCGCAATGGTCTGATCATTGCCGACAACATCCCCGGTTACTCCGTCACTGTCCTCCCGGGACCGGTAGACTCCGTTCGGGCCACACTCGACCGCGTCGCAGAGTACATGGACTTGTCGGACGAGCGGATCGAACAGGTCATTGCCCGACTCCGGCGATATGGCCGCGAGGTCATCATCGAGTCCGATGCCGAGTTTGCCGTAGTTTCGGCCCTGGAGGAGCGGCGGACCGACTTCCCGGGCATCTACATCGAGATGCGGCCCCGGCGACGGTACAACCTGGGGGCGGCTGCCGGACATCTGACCGGCTATGTAGGAGAGGTCACCGCGGAGGAACTTGAGATGCCCATGTTCGCCGACTCCGT
>Ga0181573_10002018_pt1 | contig 19347 bp, 8 predicted proteins | sample 101ome_25_FD_148643 | JGI IMG/M metagenome (GOLD analysis project Ga0181573, IMG submission 148643) | Coastal salt marsh microbial communities from the Groves Creek Marsh, Skidaway Island, Georgia - 101409BT metaG (spades assembly) | ecosystem: Environmental > Aquatic > Marine > Intertidal zone... | reverse complement strand
GGGGGGGGTTCGAGGGGGAGTCGGGGGAGGGGGGGCTCGGGTCCCTCTTCCGCGGGCCTCGGACGAGCGCACGGGCTGTGGCGTCTTGCCAGCGAGAGGCGAAGACAGACAGGGAAAGAGAGAGAGATAGAGAGAGAAAGAACGAGAGAGAGAGAGAGAGAGAGAGAGAGAGAGAGAGAACCCTTCGCTCGCCGTCCTCTTTGTCGATCAGCCAGAAGCGCAGCACCGTGGCGAGGACTGCGACGCCAGAGATGAGGGAGGCGGTGCCAATCGCGGCGACCTTGTACGTGCCGCGCTCGACGGCCTGTTTCTTCCGTTTGGTGAGGCGATTCTTGCGGCTGATGAGCCGCTGGGAGTTGCCCTCCTCCGAGACGCGGCGGCGGCGGCGGCGGGGGCGCTGCGCGGGGCCATCGCCGGACGGGCCGTCGCCTTCGGACTCCGACTCGGTGGCGTCTGTCCACTCGTCACTGTACTCGTCGCCGGATTCCGACTCGGAGGAAAGACGAGGCATTCTGATTACACCGGCGGGGCGGGGAGCGGCGGCGAGACCACTCCGGCTGACGTCGCGGCCCGAGGAAGAGCCGGAGCCGCTCGTCGACGCCGACCCGGCCGCCACTGCTCCGCTCACGCCGCCGAGGCCTCTATCGTAGGCGCGCGACAGATTGAGCCACCTAGACCGCGCGAATCCATCACTTTGCACCACCTTCCGGCTCGTCGACTGGCGGAGTAGCCCGTCGATTGCGGGAGAGTGCCGTGACGAAGCGGAAGCGACCCGACCCGGCGCGGTGAAGGTCGCCCCAGTCCGGGCGCGCACTCGCGCGCGCGCGCCGGCGCTTCCGAGCATCGAGACCTCGAAATCTATCTTTGGAAGGGTCCCGGGGCCGTCGGAATTCTTCCACCTTTCTGGGGCGTTCGCTGCTGAACCGTGAGTCACAGAGTCGACAACCATTGCGGGTCTCCCATGCGCCGGCCAGAGCAGGCGGGAAATCCCGCCTCCCCATCATTCAGAGGCGCACTACCATGGCGGATGACGACGGCAGGCGAGTCCGGTGGGCGCTCGGAGGGACGGAGCCGGCTGCGGCTGCTCGGAGTGGTGCGCGCGGTTGGGCGGGGCGGTCGCGCGCTGATTCAGAACCAAATCACTGATCAAAGTCGTCGGAGACGCGTAAGAGATCAGGAAGAAGCGCCTGATCGTTGCGGTCGTCCGCGGCGTGGCGCCACCGCCGCCCCTGCTGTCCCGGCTCTTTTTTAGCCTCGCTGCGGTCCTCGCGATGCCTCATCGCAGACGGCACGCCGCCTGAGTTCCTCGTCAACGACGCGTGCCCTCAGCCTCTCCTGCTAGCGAGCCGGCAGGCCGAACCTGGCTGCGCCGCCCGGGCAGTCGAGGCGGCCGTCCTCCGTGCCACCGACCCAACCCCCCCCCGACCCAACCCCCCCTTCCTACCCCCCCCTCGACAGGGGCGGCAAGAAGCCCCCCCCCCGCTCCTTCACGGCCCCCAAGCACCTCCTCGACGACCGACCCGAGGCCGAGGGCGACGCTGGGGCGCCTGGCGAGGGGGCAGATGCTGCCGCGGACCGTTCCGTGGGAGCCAAAATGTCCGACTACCATCGCCGGGCCTACGACAGGCTGCTGACGCCCGCCCGTCACGATGCTTTCGCCGCGGGGGACAAGACGCCCGATGCCACCGCGCGGACCTACGGCGACGCGCTGCGCGAAGCGGCGGTGGGGCGCGGCAGGGAGGCGGCGGTAGCGGCGCTGCAGAAACGGGCGCGGGAGGAGGGGGGGAGTGGGACCGGGGGCGGGAGGGACGGCGAGGTGGCGCGGGCGGCGGCGCTTGAGGCGGCCCTGGCGGCAAGTCGTCGGGCAGCGGGGGTGGTGGGGCCGGACGACGCGGGTCCGACGACCAAGCGCGCCCGGCCGACGCCAGGGTCCGAATGGGAGGCGGACGAGGGAGTGGGGAGAGGGGGTGGGGGGACGGGGGCGGGGGCGACGCCGCCAGGGGCCGTGGGGGGGGACGGCAGGTGGGCGGCGACGCCGCCTGGTGGGGGGGGGCTGGGCGGAGGGGGCGGTGGTGGCTGGGATGCAACGCCTCCGTCGCACGGCGGGAGAGGGGGGCGGGAGTGCACCCCCCCCGGCGGGTCCGCCGCCGCGGTCTCGGTGGCGGCCGCCTCGACGGCCCGCCCCCGGTCAAGGTGGGACGACGCGACGCCGGCCGTCGGCGGCGGCACTGCCGGCGCCGGCCCGTCGTCTGCCGCTGCAGCCGCCGCCGGGACAGCCACGGGCCGCGCCGCCCTCCCCGCCTTTGCCCAGACCGTCCTTGCCGGCGCCGGAATGGAGACGCCTGTTGTCCGCGGCGGGGGCTCCGTCGGCACTGGCCGTGCCGCCGGAGCCGCAGAGGGACCTGACCTCGCTCGACTCACCAAGGCGGAACGCGACCACCTCCTCCGCAACCGCCCTCTGAGCGACGCCGACCTGGACGCGATGCTCCCCATGGAAGGCTTCAAGATCTGCGACGTCCCTGCGTCCTACGTGCCCGTCCGAGCCGACGCGCGCAAGCTCGACGGCGCCCCTGCGCCGCTTGCGGGCGACGCCGGGTACAGAATTCCGGACGCGCCCGATGGCCTCGCGGGCGGTGGGGAGCACGGCGTGGCGCCGCTGACCGAGGACGGCATCGAGGTGCGGGAGGAGGACCGCGCGGCCTTTGGCGCCCTGTTGGAAGAGGTGGACGAGGCCGAGCTCACCCTCAAGGAGGCCAAGGAACGCCGCATCATGCGCGCCCTGCTGCGGATTAAGAATGGCACACCGCAACAGCGCAAGTCGAGCCTCCGCTTCCTGACCGAGAAGGCGCGCTACCTCGGCGCGGGACCTCTGTTCGACCAGATCCTGCCGCTGCTGATGCAGCAGACGCTGGACGAGACTGAACGGCACCTGCTGGTCAAGGTTGTCGACAGAGTGCTGTATCGACTGGACGACCTCGTGCGGCCCCACGTCCACAAGATTCTCGTCGTCGTCACACCGCTGCTGATCGACGAGGACTACTACGCGCGGGTCGAGGGCCGGGAGATCATCGCGAATCTAGCGAAAGCGGCCGGTCTGGCGTCAATGATCGCCGCGATGCGGCCCGACATCGACCACGCCGACGAGTACGTCCGCAACACCACGGCGCGCGCCTTCTCCGTGGTGGCGTCGGCCCTGGGCGTGCCCGCCGTGGTGCCCTTTCTCCGGGCGGCGTGCAAGGCCAAGAAGAGCTGGCAGGCGCGGCACACAGGGGTCAAGATTGTGCAGCAGGTTGCGATTCTGATGGGGAGCGCCGTGCTGCCGTCCCTCACCGACCTTGTAGCCCTCGTCGCGCGTGGCCTCGAGGACGATAACCAAAAGGTCCGCATGGTCACCGCCCTGGCTATCGCCGCCCTTGCCGAGGCTGTCCAGCCCTACGGCATTGAGTCTTTCGACCCTGTCCTCAAGCCCTTGTGGCAGGGCGTCAAGACACACCGCGGCAAGGGCCTCGCTGCCTTCCTGAAGGCCATCGGCTTCATCATCCCCCTCATGGACGCGCAGTACGCCAACTTCTATACCCGCGAGGTCATGGTGGTGCTCCAACGGGAGTTCGCGTCTCCAGACGAGGAGATGCGGAAGATCATCCTGCAAGTCGTGCGGCAGTGCGTTGGCACCGAGGGCGTCGAAGCGACCTACCTCCGGGACGAGGTGTGCCCCGACTTCTTCACGCACTTCTGGGTGCGCAAGATGGCGCTGGATCGGCGCAACACAAAGGCTCTTGTGGAGACGACCCACGCCCTCGCTGTCAAGGTCGGTGGGGCGTTTGTGCTCGAGCGCATCGCAGACGACTTAAAGGATGAGAGCGAAGCCTACCGTGGCGTCGTCGTCCAGACGCTGAACAAGATCGTGACCGATCTCGGGGTGGGCGACGTCGACGCGCGCCTCGAGGAGCGCCTTGTCGATGGCGTCCTATACGCCTTCCAGGAGCAGTCGGAGGACGATGAGACGAGCGCGGTGCTCGACGGATTCGCGTCTCTCGTCACCGCCCTTGATGTCCGTGCCAAGCCCTATTTGCCCCAGGTCGTCGGCGTCGTCAAGTGGCGCCTCAACAACAAGGAGCCTCGCGTACGCATGCAGGCCGCCGATCTCGTCGCACGTGTTGCCGTCGTAATCGACCGGTGTGGAGAGGACGACATGCTTGCCCACCTCGGCACTGTTTTGTACGAAAACCTCGGAGAGGAGTTCCCTGAGGTACTCGGGTCATTGCTGTCAGCCCTGAAGGGCTGTGTCAACGCCCTGGGCATGGAGCGGATGCGACCGCCCATCAAGGACCTCCTTCCTCGCCTCACGCCCATTCTGCGCAACCGGCATGAAAAGGTCCTCGAGGCAGCTGTCGACTTGGTCGGCCGCATCGCCGACAAGGGCGCTGACGCTGTGGGACAGCGCGAATGGATGCGTATCTCCTTTGACCTCCTCGACCTCTTACGGGCGCAGAAAAAGGCCATTCGCCGCGCCGCCGTCAACACCTTTGGCTACATCGCTGCCGCCATCGGCCCCCAGGACGTCCTCATTACCCTCCTCAACAACCTCCGTGTGCAGGAGCGGCAGAATCGCGTCTGCACGACGGTAGCAGTCGCCATCGTTGCCGAGGCGTGCCAGCCTTTTACCGTGCTGCCCAGCCTCATGCACGAGTACAGCATCCCGGAACTGAATGTCCAGAACGGTGTGCTAAAGGCCCTGTCGTTTGTGTTCGAGTATGTTGGAGAGACGAGCCAGCACTACATCAACGCCGTTGTCCCGCTGTTGGAGGACGCCCTCACCGACCGCGACCTTGTCCACCGGCAGACGGCCGCCTTTTGCCTCGGTCACCTCGCCATGGGTGTCGCAGGGCTGGGGTGTGAGCGCCAGCTCGCCCATCTGCTCAACTTCCTCTGGCCCAACGTGCTCGAGGAGACGCCCCATCTTGTCCGGGCCACTTTCGGAACTCTTGAGACGATGCGGCTCGCGCTGGGACCGGGCGTCCTCCTCCAGTATACGCTCCAGGGCCTCTTCCACCCGGCCCGGAAAGTCCGAGAGGTCTACTGGCGTATCTATAACCAGCTCTACGTCGGTGCTGCGGACGCGTTGACAGCATTTTACCCGGACGTATCGACCGAGACAGACGCGTCTGACAACGTCTACTCGCGGCCCGAGATGGACATCATTCTGTGAGTAGTGAGGGTGGGACGGGGTTGAGGCAGACAGTGCTGTTCAACGACAGATATAATCTACGTGATCCGTCTCACTCGACCCCGCCGCGGGATCGCTGCAGGTCGGCAACCGGGCTGCAGTAGCAGCAGCGGCACAGCGGAATCCTGCCCCTCCCGCGAGGAGGTTGCACTGGCACGCCTCCTGGAACGCCTCGTCGATTTTGCCCTGCTCCCGCGTGTTGGCGATGAGGAAGCCCAGGCACCGCGGGGCGCGGGTGATGATCTTGGCCCTTTCGGCGGCTGGCGGAAAAGATCTCGAGAGGGACCGGGGGATTCGCGCCTCGAAGCCGCACTCTCATAACAAATTGACGGCCGAAGGACATCGCCGCTGCCGGCCGGTTTCAGCCTCGAGCAAATTGCCGGTTCGATCGGCCGTGTCTTCCTCGCGCTCAGCCGCGCCTCGGCCTCAGCGCCGACCCATCCCCTTGCCGCAGCCTCGTCCCCGCCGCCGCCCCTCGAGCGCATCGTTGTGCGCAGCGCACTCTTCTGCCAGCGCAAGCGACCACTCGAGGCACCCCGCGTTGTAGGCCAGCCGAGCTAACGTAGGCGCCGACACGCCGCGCCCCTCGACGTCGTCCCGCCACGTATCACGCTCACGCCGAGACAACCAAACGTGCACGGGCCACCGCCGCTTGGGGTCGCGGAGCGCCGCAGCTTCCTCTCCCTCGGGCGCGTCCTCCAGCCACTCAAGAACCCCATCGGCCTCGGGGGCCCGGAGGCGACCTTCGTGGGCAGTGTCGTCGGCTCCAACTGCCCTCGCCTCGCGGTCGGCGTCGGCATGCGCAGTCCGCTCGGCGTCAGACATCAAGAAGTCTCCGCCCGTTGGACGGGGCTCTTCCGCGTCGAGTGCCTCAGCGTTGTCCGATGCGGCTCTGGCCGTGGCCTCCACGGCGAGGAGGAGGGAGGACAGAGACTTCATCGCAGCGTCGGGGATGGTAGCCTCGCCAGGCGGGGCGGACGAGAGGGCCCGAACAACGTCGGCAAGGCGGCGGCGCCAGGCCGGCCACCCGCCTGGCAAGGGAGCCACGGGCGGGGTCGACAGCGACTCCCTCCGGTGCCGGTGCGCGGCGACTGCCAGGCGCCGGACGGCGCCCTCGAGGCGGCCGAGGGAAAGGATCAGGCCCCCCACGGCGGCCGCGGCCGAGGCTGACCCCCCAGTGGCACGGGCGACAGCCGCCCGCAATGCGCGGAACTCGTCGTCCGTCGCAACAGGTTCCGCAGGCAGGGCATCCTCAAGTTCCGCCACGACTTCGGGCTCGTCGCCATCGTCACCTCCATCGTCCTTGTTTGACGAGGAGTCCTCTAAATCTTCCGGCACCTCGAGCGGGGAAGTCACGCCGTCAGAACGGCCGCCGTTGTCCGCCGGACCCCGGGCTCCGCGGGTTCGGCCACGCGGGTCTGTCTTGCGGTCAACCTCGATCGAGTGGTCGACTCTCGTCCGTGCGAGGGCGCTCTCGCTGTAGTTGACCGCCCCGGCTCCACCACGCCGGGGACGCGACCCGCGCTCGGCCGCCAGGGCGACGGCCGCGGCCCTCTGGGCCTCGCGGCGGGCCTGGGCGGCCTCGCGGCGCTCGCGGCGGGCGACCTCGGCCTCGGCCTCTTCAGCAAGGTCGGCGACCTCGGACCCGCTCTCGGACCCACCGTCATCCTCCTTCTCCTCGTCCTCGCTGGGGGCTCCACCGAAGGCCTCGAGAAGCACCTGGAGGGCCCGACAGAGGGCGAGCTCCCGCTTGCCCCGCGTGTCGAGGCTCTTGACGAGGTTGGCCACAGCAGCCCGGCCCACAAGGCGCCCCCACGTCGACTCAGCGTGTGCCGCAGCGTCCGACGTCCAAGCGTCCGGGGCCGCTCGCTCCCAGGCCACGACGAGCTCCGAAGAGGGGGTGGAGGACCCCACCCTGGTCTCGTTGACCTCGCCAAGGCCGACGTCGTCGCCCCGCCAGTATCGCACGCCTGCCCGGTCAATGCCCAGAGGCTCCGCCCGGAGCCGCGACAGGGCCACCTCCCGCTCGTGCCGGGCCTCGATGCGTTCGAGCTTGCGCTTCTTCTCCGCGACCGAGGCCTCGAGCTTGCCCTCCTTTCGCTCAGATTCGCGGCGCGCGGCCTCAGCCCGCTCTGCCGCCGCCTCAGCAGCGGCCCGCCGCCGCACCAGCGCCTGTCGGTCTGTCTCACCCGGCTGCGGCCCGTCCTCGGCCGAAGCGCCCCCCTCGGCCGCCTCGGCACGCAGAGCCTCGGCCTTGGCGTCATCTCTCCGCTTTCGCCGGAGCTCCTTCAGCGCATCCTCGGCCATGCGGAGCTCGGCGTTGACCTTTTTCTTGGCCTGCCACCGCTCGGACGCTAGACGGTCTCGTGCTACAAGCCGCATCTCCATGGCGCCACGGATGCCATGTGTCTCAAGAGCGGTCGAGACGAGATCATCGAGAACGGCGGCGTGGGCGACGGACGAGAGGCGATGCGCGCGGCCGTCGGGTGGGCCCCGGGCGAGGGTATCAACGGCGGCGGCGACAGCGTCAGCATCGGCCCCGGCGCGGCCCCGGCAGCCCCGAGCCAGGCCAGCTTCGTCCACTGTCAGTGCCCTCCGAAGCACCTCAGGCCACGCCCCCTCGACCCGCCGCACCGCATAACTGAGGCGGGCGTGAGTCCGGGTCGGCTCAAGGCACGACCGGCACCCGGGACACCGCTGCTCGCCCGAGCCATGTGCCGGCACGCCACGGCACCCGCCCTCCGGCTCCGCCGCCGTAGCGTCTCCAGTCACGATGCGCAGCAGTGGCACGTACACCGAGGCGAGCGCGTCCATGGGTGGACCCCGGGTGGTCGCGAGCTGGACGTCGCTCTCTTTGTCCTTGCTGTCAGACTCAATGGCCTCGGTGGCCTCCACCTCGTCGGCGACGAGCGTCGCGATGGTCCGCGCTGACGGGAGCGGCTGCCCGCCGGCCGACACGAGGCCGAGGGCCTCGCCCCACGTCGATAGGAGCGTGGCCGCCACGACAGCCGCCCTCGGGGGTGGCGGGGCGGACCTCTCGGCTATCGTCGCCGCCGCCGAGGGGAGAACGACCTCGGCCAGCGGGTCGGCGGCGGGCCGGGGGCCCTCGCGGCCGCCGGACTCCCACTTCGATACCAATTCCGTCAGGAGGTCGGCGTCGTCGATGGGATACCGCGCCGCCTCCCGTTTCGCCGCAAGCGCCGCGGCCCTGCGCTCCTCGCGCTCCCGCGCTTCGGCCTCCTTGCGCTCGGCTGCCTTCTGCGCGGCCTCACGCCGGGCGGCCTCGCGGGCAGCGGCCTTGGCGGCAGCGAGGGCAGCGGCGTGGGGGCCGAGACGCTCTGACGCCAACGGCTGCCCGGTCGCCCGGCCCTCGACGTCAGGGCGCATAGGCGCGACGCCGGACATGGCCCGAAGCGCCCACAGGCCCCGCCCCGTGCGGCAAAATGCCACGTCCGAGGAGAAGGCGGAGACCAGCGCTGCGTCGAACTTTCTCCGGGCCTCGCCCATGCGCAGGGCGGCGACGCGGGCGGGGTCGGCAGGGGCCTCGTCGGGACCCGTCGGCGCCTCGATGCCCTCCTCGCCATTCTCTTTCCCACCGTCGTTGTCCGGCTCGCCGTCCGACTCTGGCGGGGGCAGGTCGCCGTCCCGTGGCCGCTTCTTGCTCGCCTCCTTGCCCGCCTCCTTCCCCGACTCCTTGCCCGCCGCCGTCGCCGCCGTCGGCAGGATCCCCCGGTCGAGCAGCCAGGAGGAGCAGTCGGCCACCGTCCTCCCCGTGGTCCCCGCGGCCTCGGCGGCCCGAAAGGCGCAGTGGCGCCACGTGCCGGGCCGCGCCGACAGCCGAGACCGCGCCTCGTCGAGCGTCTCGACGTAGTCGGGCCTCGGGTCGGGCACGTACGGCGGCCCTCCCTTCCGCGCTCCCGCCCTGCTCCCTCCTCCCGGCTTGGACGGGTTGATCGGAGCCAGCGGGGGCGCGCCGGCAGCCAGGGCACGCTGGCGCTCGGTGGCGTCAGCGAGGGCCTTGGCCGAGGCGGGGCAGCCGGCGTCGCGGGCTGACCGCAGAGCGTCGACGTACGTGAGGCCCTCGGCGCCGGTGCGCGGGCACCGGTGGGACCGCGCGGTGAGCTCGCGCAGGCGCGACAGGTAGGCTGGGTAGGCGTCGAAGACCTCGCCCGTTAGAAGGAGGACGTAGACCTGGGCCGGCGGGATGGGGGGCTGGGGGGTCGGGGGGCGCGGCGCGGGCAGGGCGGGCGGCCCGACAGCCTCGACAGGGGCGCTCAGGGCGGGGGGAGCGCAGCGTGCGCGCTCCGGGGGCGTGGCGCGAGGGAACCATGCTAGCGTGAGGTTTATGAACACGAAAATCGAGATCCCGACACGCCGGCTGAGCCGCACCACGCACTTGGAGGCGGACGGGGGGGCGGCCGGGACCCTTCGCAGCGCCGCTTTGCTTTTCTCTCTCGCCGAGTCCTCGTCCGTGACGCCCTCAGGTAGGGTGGTCGAAGCCGGCCATCGGATCAGCTCCGCCACGTCACCCGTGGAGGCCGCTGCGGAGATAGCTTGCTTCTTTACCGGTTTCGTCTTGGCCGGGCCCTTCTGGGAAGCCTTCGGGGCCACCTCGGCCTTCGCCTCCTCCGGTGGGGGAGGGATCTGCTTGCCCATCCTCGACGGCGAGCTTTGGCTGACGGGGTCGCGGTTGACGTCGAGCCGCCCAAACAACTCGACGGGCCCTTGTAAACATCCGAGATCGTCGACCGCCGCCCCGCTGCCCACATCACTGGAGCAGCCCCACGACCTTGACCTTGCCCTTCTCCAACAACCCGAGCTCGGCCGCGAACCGGTCCATCTCTTCGGCGTCCCCCTCGACCACGATCTCCACCCAAGCCCCAGCCGGCGCCTCCTCCAGCCCTGCCCCCTCGCCCGCCGCGTCGGCCCCCACTGCATCGGCCTCCGACAGCTTGACCCTGACCCGCTCCTCCCGCGTCCCCGTCGACATATAGTAGTACCCCGCCCCCGGAGACAGGGCCATCATGGCGTACCAGAGCCCCGATGGGGCCAACGTGTCGGCCACCAGTGCGATGGCCCAGAGGGAAACAAACGCGTAAAAGGTCAGGGCGGCCGCCTGGCCCTTACTGGCCTCGTACGTGCCCTTGAATGTGATGACCTCGCCTGGGGATAGAGGGCGGACGGTGCGCATGGACGTGGGTGGGGGTAGGGGAGAGGATGTGCGTGGACGGATGGAAAGACGCGCGGGAGGACTAGACCGGGACTCGCCCATCTCCTCAATGGCGTAGTTGTACCGTCTAAAGTAGCTTGCGATATCCTTGGCCCACCGTCCGAGCTCGCGGGGCTCGAGCGCGGCCGTCGCGCTGGGCGACCCACCGGCGAGGGCGGCCGCATTGGGTCCGGGGCCGACGTACGTGCGGCGCTTCGGCGTGACTTTGCTGGAACGCTTCACCATCGACCAGAGACCGGGCACAGTGAGAAAAAAGAGGATCAGGACCGTCCAGAAGGAGGCCGATGAGCCTGGGAGGGATCGGTTGGGGTGTTGGCGAGAGGGTGGGCAGAGGGTACGGAGGCGATGGACGGGCCGTGGTGGTGGTCGCGCGGGGCGTCATGGGACGTCGAGAAAGGGGTCGCGGGCGCTGAGTTCAACGCGATACGACAACTCACCCGCGAAGCCGTCGAAGACGAAGTCGCTGGCCAGCGCCGCCGGGGGAACCACGAGGCCCAGTGCCGTCGCCGCAGCGACGACGGCCGCGGCCTCGGTCGGCGGTGCAGAGACGGCCGACGAGCCAAACGATGCGGATTCCGACGATCCTGTCATCTCCTCTGAGATCTCTTGATCGTGTTGGACCATCCGACAGGCGATGGGTACCAAAGGAGCGCGACGACGGACCGCCCGAGCGACCGCAACACGGCCGAGGCCGACCCCGCTCATGGTGGCTGAAATTCTGCTCGTCATTGCCCTCCCGACTCCCGACGACGACGGACCCCGACTGTTGGCTCCGGCTGGCTATCCTCGGGGAGGGGAGTGGGGTGGAAAGACCATTTCCGAGCGGTGGTGGGGTCGGTCGAGGTCGAGACGAGGCCGAGGCCGCTGGCGTGCCGCCTTGACGAAAGCCGCGGGGCAGCGCTAGCCCCCCCCCTTCACGCCGTCGGTGGCTCGGCGGGTTCGCTCGCCCTTCCCGGGATCGGCGAGGTCCCCGCCCCCCCGAATCCCACCACCCCGGGGGTGGCCGGGTCGTCCCGTGCCCCCCCACTGGCCGCCAGCCCTGCTGCCTGCGCCGCCGACAGCGCGGCTAGCTCCGCCCGATAGTCCTCCTCCCAAGCCCCCCGCGCGCGCTGGAGGGCGCCCAGGCGAGCCTTGATGGCACCGAGGGGGGAGGAGGACGAGGCGTCGCCGCCGCGCCCGGCCCCGAGCACCCCGGCCCCGTCGGCGGCGTCGCGCAGCGACGCCGCGAGGCCAGTCTCGCTGGCGGCGAGGTCGGCGTGGGCGGCGCTGAGGGCGTCGAGGCGTCGCGTGCGGGAGGCGATGGCGGCCTCGTCGCGTTCGGCGGCGCCGTCGCGCTCGGCGAGGGCAGCGGCGAGGGCCCTGAGGCGAGCGAGGCGCCCCGCGGCGCGGGTGGCGCCCTGGGCGAGCGAGGCCCCGAGGGCGGCGAGCCGATCGCGCTGCGAGGCCGTGGGGGGGGCGCGGCGGGCCGAGAGCCGGCCGGCCGTGGTCGTCGTCGCGTCGGCGCGGGGGGGGCGGCCCGGGTCGGCCGCGGTCCGGTCCGACGAGCCCGTCGAGGCACGTCCGTCCGACCCGGCGGCGGTTGCCCCGGCGCCGGCCTCGAAGAGCGGATTGGCCGCGAGCCCGCCCCCCCCCGCGGGCCCGACGCCGGCCCCATTCCAGGGCCGCGGTGGGGCCCGGCGGGTCTCCATCGTCGGAGCCGGGGCCCCGCCGGCCCCGGAACCAAAGAAGGACGCCCCGGGACCTCCCGCCCCCCCCTCGACGGAGGGGATCCTGTTCCCACCCTCGAGCGAGTGCGACCGGAGGCCGGGGGCCGCCGCCCGAGACCGCTCCGCCTCGGACAGTCGCGCCCGTTCGGCCGCGGCGCGATCGGCCGCCTCCGCCGCGGCCCTCTCGGCCTCCTCGGCCCGGGCCGTCCGCACCGCCACGTCGGCTGCCGCCCGTGCCAGACTTTTTCTCTCCTCGGCGAGCGCCGCGGCGTCGGCAGCGACTCGGGCGGCGTCGTCTCCGAGGGCAGCGGCCCTCTCCTCCAGCTCCTCCCGATCGGCTCGCAGTGCCTCGGTCGCGGCGTCGCGGTCGCGGCGACGGCGCTCCCACGACGCCTCGCGCTCCCGCTCGAGCGCGGCGAGACGCCCCTGCTCGGCCTCAGCGCGGGTCTTGGCGAACTCGGCGGCCTCGAAGGCACGGGAAGCGGCGGCCTCGGCGGCGGTGGCGTTGGCACTCGCCCGTTCTGCGGCTTCTGTCGCGGAGCGGGCCTCGGTCTCCCGATCGGCCGCCCGACGGGCCACGGCCGCGGCCGACTCCGCCCGGCGATCCGCCTCGGCGACGGCGTCGCGTGCGGCCGTCTCTGCGGCAGCGGCCGTCGCCTTCGCCTCGTCGGCGGCACGGCTCCGCTCGGCCGCCGTTGCCTCGGCGGCCCTCGCCTTGGCATCCCGCTCCGCCGCACGAGCAAGAGACGCCTCTGCCTCGGCCGCCTGCTCCGCCGCCCGGGCGAGGGACGCCTCGGCCCTCCCCGCCAGTTCGCGGGTCAGCGCCGCCGCCCGCTCCGCCTGCGACTCCCGCTCGGCGACGGCAGCCTCCCGCCGCTCGAGGGCCTCGACGGAGGCTTCGGCCGCGCGAGCGGCGCGCTCCCGCAACGCAGCGGCGTCCTCGGCCTCGGCGGCGGCCGTTCGGCGCGCCTCTGCGGCCGCCTCCGCCGTCCGAGCTGCCCGCTCGCGCGCCGCAGCGGCCTCGGCCGCCGTTGCGGCCGGGCCCCGCGCGGCGTCGGCCGCGGAGCGCTCCTCGCGGGCCCGCTCCCGCGCCGCCTCGGCATCGGCGATGGCCTCGCGGGCCCGGGCCTCGGCGGCCGCGGCCGCGGCCTCGCGCGCCCGCGCTGCGGCCTCGCGTTCGGCGGCGAGGCGCGCCGCCTCCGCCGTCTCCGTCTCGCGAGCCTCGAGCTTGGCGGCCCGTGCCTCGCGCGCCGACACCTCGGCCTCCCGCCCATCGAGCGACGCCGCCGCAGCCGTCGTCGCCGCCTCGCGCGCCGCTGCGACGCGCTCGCGCTCGGTCGCCCTGGCGATGGACGCCCGCGCCGCCTCGACCGTCGCCGCCGCCTCGGCCTCAGCTGCCTCGGCCGCCGCCCTTGCCCGGTCCGCCGCTCCGCGCGCTGCCGCGAGCCCGCGCTCCTCCTCCCCAGCCCGCCGCTCTCGCTCGGAGGCCCTCGCCTCGGCGTCGCGCGCGGAGCGCTCGGCCGCCTCGGCCGCATCGCGCTCTCGTTTGGCCGCTGCTGCCGCCGCGTTGGCGTCCTCCGCCTTGCGCCGCGTTGCCTCGACATCTCGCTCTCTCCTCTCAAGGTCCCGCCTCGTCTCCTCGTTCTGGACCTCGCGCCGCGCCAGCCGCGCGTCGCGCTCGGCCGCCGCTCCGTCGGATGCCTCCCGCGCCCGCTGGGCCGCCCGCGCCTTGGCCGCCTCGGCCTCGGCGTCCCGAAGCCGCACCGCCAGCGCCTCGGCTGTCCTCTTCACCTCCTCCTCGCGCCCCGCAATGTCGGCGCTCCGCGCATCAAGCTCGGCATCCCGCGCCGCGGCACGGTCGGCCGCGGCGGCGGCGTCGGCCGCCAGGGCAGAGGCGGCCTCACGCTCGGCGCGGACGGCGGCCTCCAGTCCGCCGAGGTCGTCGGCGCGGGCCTGAACGTCGGCTCCGGCCCCCGTCGCGGCCTCGACGATGGCTCTCGCCCTCTCCTCTGCGGCGCGCGCGGCGGCCGACGCCGCGACGGCACGGGCGGCAGCCGAGGCGAGGGCGATGCCCCACCCGCGGGCCCGGGCCTCGCGAGCCACAAGGCCGGCGCGGCGGCGGGCGATGGCGGCAGCAGCGGCGACGAGCCGGCCGCCGCCCAGCGCCCCGTCGCCACCGCCTGACGAGCCGCCAAAGCCCAGGGCCGCGTCGAGAGCCCCGCCTTCAGGGTCCCCTGACCCCCCTCCGGTCCCTCCAACACCCCCCTCGGCGGCAAGCGCCTCGGCTGCAGCGACGTCGGCGACGAGGCCCGCATCTCCGGGCAACGACCCCCCCCCCTCGAGCGACAGCGACGCCGCGGCGCCGTCGGGGCCTCCCCCGAGCAGATCCCCCGCGGCCCGAATGTCGGCCAAAACAGCGCGGATGTCGTCGAGAGCCGCGGCGAGAGGGCGGGCCGCGGGGTCGACCCTGTCGGCAGCGTCGGCGGCGTCGGAGGCTGACGCCCCTCCCTCGGAACCGTGGAGAGTCCCAGCGCGGAGCCGGAGCCCACGCCAAGCCACCGACGCCCTCCGCTCGGCCTCGGCCGCAGCCCGCTCGACCGCGGCTAGCGCCTCCCGCGCCTCCCGTGCCGCCCGCTCCCGGCCCTCAGCCTCCGCCGCGCCCGCTGCCGCCCGGCGCTCGAGTGCCAGCAGTCGCGCCTCGGCCGCCCCGGCCTCACGGGCCCTGGCGTCAGCCTCGGCAATCCGCACGCGGAGGTCGGCCTCGGCAGTCGTCAGCGCCGTCTCACGCGCCCTCAGATCGGCCATCGCCGCCTCGGCCTCGCGTGCCCGCGCCTCGGCTGCAGCCGCCGCCGCAGCGCCCGCAGCCGCCTCCGCCCTGCGCGTCGCCTCGGCAGCCGCGGCGGCGGCCTCGCTGTCGCGCACCGCCCGCTCTCGCGCCGCCAGCCGAATCGTCGTCCGCTCCGCCTCCTCCTCCCTCTCGCGCAGGGCGAGGTCCCGGCCGTGCGCGCCCCCCTGCACGTCTTCGGCGCGTTTCTCAGCCTCGACGCACGCCCTTTCGCGCTTCTCGAGTGTCCGGGCGTGCTCGGCGTTCCTCTCGCGCGCCAGCGCCACAGCGCCCGCCTCAGCGTCGAGCTGCCGCGCCCGCTCGTCGGCGTCCCGCTCGCGCGCCGCGACAGCCTGCCGCGCCCGCGCTAGATCCTCCCCAGCCCGCTTGGCGGCCGCCTCCCACTCGTCCACAGCGGCGCCGCGTTCCTCCAGGCCGCGCCGGGCGTCCGCCCTCGCCCGCTGCGCGTCAGCGGCTGCCTCGGCGGCGCGCTCGTCCAGCTCTCGCGCCCGCTGCTCCAGCGCCACTGTCGCCCTCAGCGTGGCGCGCTCCCGCCCCTCGACCTCGGCTCTCCGTCTCTCTACACCGGCCTCGGCGTCGCGGAGCCGAGCATCACGCGCGGTCAGCTCGTCAGCGAGGCCATCCAGGGCGGCCTCGCGGGCGTCGGCCTCGGCGGCGACGCGTGCCGCCTCGGCGTCAGCATCGGCGGCGGCACGGCGGACCGACTGTTCCCGTTCAGCCAACTCGCGCTCGGTCGACGTCAGCGCGGCCCGCACCGTCTCCTTTTCAGCTTCCCACGCGGATCTTTCGTCAGAAACGGCGCGCCGGATCCTCGCAAGTGTCTCGCGGCCTTCTGCCTCGGCGGCGTCGGCCCCTGCCCGCGCTTCTGCGACGCGCCCGGCCAGCGCCTCGCTCTCGCGCGACAGAGCCCTTGCGCGCTCTTCCGAAGCATCGGCCGCACGGCGGGCTGCATCGACCCGCCGCGTCGCCTCGGCCTCAGCCGCAGCTCGCTCCCGCCGCGCCCGAGCGGCCGCCTCGGCCTCGGTTCGGCGGTCTGCCTCGGCCTCACGCGCCGCGTCGCGTGCAGCCGTCAGGCGCTCCGCCAAGGCCTCGAGCTCGGCCTCGGCCCCCGCCGCCCGCCGCTCCGCCTCGGCCCTCCGCGCTTCAGCCTCGGCCGCGCCCGCCCGCTCGGCACTCGCCCTTGCCTCTGTCTCGCGCACGGCCGCCTCGCGCCGCGCCACTGCCTCTTCCCGCGCGTCGAGCTCCCCACCCCGCCTCGCGGCCTCCCCAAGCGCCCTCGCCGCTCGCTCCTCCCGGCCTCTCGACTCCCGTGCGGACGACTCGGCGTCGGCCTCTCGTTTTTGGAGCAGTGTTTCCCGTTCCATCAGAGCGGCCTGTTCGGGGGTGGATGGAGGGACATGTGCGGATGGAGGGACGTGCGCGGATGAAGGGACGTGCGCGGATGGGGGCATGTGCGAGGAGGTTGGCGGACGGCTGTATGAAGTGGAAAGGATGGATACACAAAGAGAGAGAGACCCCCTCTCGCCTCGAGCCCCCGCAGGAGTCCCTCTCTTCCCCGGTGGGCGTCCCGGGCGCTCTCGAGTCCACCCAGCGCGGCGGCATCTGCCGCGGCGCGGGCACGGTCGGCCTCGACCTCGCGACGGGCGGCGTCACACGCAGCACGGGCCTCGTCTGTAGCGGCAGCACGGGCGGCGAGGGCAGCGGCGTCAGCGCGGGCGGCGTCGCGTGCGGCCTCGCGGCTGGCCGCTAGGCTGGCGACGGCGGCGCGCTGCATGCCTGTCAGGCGGGCCAGCTCGGCCTCGGCCTCGGTAGCATCGGCGCGCAGGCGGGCCAAGCGCTCGGCAGCGCGGCGCTCGTCATCGTGCGTTGCAGGCAAAGGTGTAGCGAGGCCGGCTTGCACCACGTTCCCTTTCTCTCTCTCGGGTTCTATCGGCGCCCCGGTCGACTCGGTCGCCGCCTCTGCCGACACAGATGACTCTGCGGAGGGCGGGGAGCGCTCGAGATGATCTATGTGTCGCGGGGGGCGGGCGTGGGAAGGGAGTTGCCCGCGCTCCCGTTCAAAATCCCGGACTTGCCCGTGAGCGAGGAGATGTCCCCGCTCTCGTCGAGACCGCGCCACTTCTTTTCTAGCAGTTTGTGCTGGGCAAGGAGCAGACGAGCCCGCTCCTCGGCGGACTGGGGCACAAAGGCATCGTCGCCGGCCGAAGGACCGGGTGGAGCCGCCCCAGAGTCCTTCATCCCGCACTACGACCACGCAAGGGTGGATAAGGGGGAGATAACTTCCGGATTTTGGTGGGAGGAGTCGTCGGGAAAGGGTTTGGGCTCGCCAGCGTCCTCGACGTCCTGACGTCCCAAGTGCCCGACCTCAGCCGGCCTTCCGGACGCCCGGCCTCCGAGCCCGGCCCAGAAGGTTCCCTCGCGGGAGGAGGGTCGGCGAGCCGCCGCCTCGTGTGCGCTCTGACCCTCCCGCTCAGCAGTTCCGCGAGAGGGCCTTCCGAGGCAGATGGTCGACCGCGCCCCCACTTCGCGCCCCGGCACGGCTACTGCCGGGGACCGGGACCGCCGCGGCGCCGGCCCTTCTTACCCCCTCCCCCCACCTTCTTCCAACCCGGGCCCGTACCCACCACCCCCCGTCGTGCGGTGGCGTTCGGACTTTGAAAACGTCGTCGTCACCTCAGCGTTCGAGAGACGCGGGTGGAAGCGGTGGCAGCCCGGGTCGGGGCACGACTGGCACGTCTACTGGGCGGGGGTGTTCTCGGCCTCGCTCATCTTCCGGCCGGGGGCGCCGGGGGGAACTGGGGGTGGGGGGGGGCGGGGGGCGGACAGTGGGGCGGCGGCGTCACTGGCAGCAGCAGCAGCGCGCGATGCACGGGATGCCCTGCGCACCGACGCAGTGGCCGACTCCGACGTCGATCCCGACGCCGATCCCTCGACCTCGGGGGCGTGCAGTGGCGGCAGGGACGCTCTCCACCAGTGGGCTCGGCGGCGCGACGCCCGTGGCCGTCTGGGGGACCGGCAGATCGTCTGCCACTTTCCCAACCACCGCGAACTGTGAGTCTGGTCAACAGTCAGTCCGTTCATCCCTTTATCCATCTACTTGTTTCCATCCATCCACACGCATCCATCCACGCCCGCGCATCCATCCATCGACACGCATCCATCCATCCTCACGCATCCACCAACTGCAGCACCCGCAAGGACCTCATGTTCCAGCACCTCCGGCGCTACCGACGGGAGGTGAGGTTGAGGGGCCTCGACGACTCCTCCCTGGCCCTGGCCCCCATGACCTTTCTCCTGCCGCAAGACTGGGCCCTGTTGGTGGAGGAGCACCGCAAGGGCACCGTGGGCGCGTGGATCTTTAAGCCCCACGGACGGAGTCAGGGACGGGGCATCTTTCTGTCGAGCCGACTATCCAACGTGTCGGCGCAAGCGCGGGCGGCCGTCGCGGGGGCGGCACCAGAGTCGGACCGGGCGAGGGCGCGGTCCCGGAGCCGCAGCAGGACAAGGGCGGGCGGCGCTCCTGCCCTGGCGCCGACCGACCGGGAGGTGGGGCCGTACGCATCGCGGACGGTGGCGCTGCCCGAGGCCGATTTAGGCGATGGATCGGGCGCCGTGGATTCTCGTCCGGCTGTGGTGGCGTCCGAGGCCGAGACCGAAGCGGACAACGACAGAGACGACGACGTCGACGCCCGCTCTGACGCCGGGGACGGCGACCGCCCCCCCTCCCCTTCGGGTCGCCGTGCTTGCCAGACCCACCCCACCGTTCCCCGCCGTACTACGTCGTCCACCTCCCTCCTCCGGGCGGCGGCTGGCCTTGGCGTTCCGCCACCCCCCCCCTCGGGCCTTGCCAGCTCCGACCGCGACCCCGCCCCGTCGGGCACCCCGCCTCGCCCCCCCCGGCGACCTCGCCCCCCCCCGGCCCCCAGCGCCACTGCTGCACCCCGTGCCTGTCCTAGGGAGCTCGACGGCTACGTCGCCTCAGAGTACCTCGGGAACCCTCTTTTGCTCGGCGAGAGAGCGGCTCCTAAGCGCGATCTGCGCCATCCGTCCGTCCCTCCCATGGCGCACCCGAGCGCCCTCCCGCCTGCCATCTCGCCCCGTCCTTCCCTCCCTCCCTCCCTCCCTCCCTCCCTCCCTCCCTCCCCAGGAGGCCGCAAGTTCGACCTGCGGGTGTATGTGGTGGTCCTCTCCTATCGACCCTTAGTCGTGTACATTTCTAGGAAGGGATTCGCCCGGCTCTCCTCCGTCCCTTTTGTGGGCGGAGGCGCCGGGCCTGGGGGTTTTCCGCCCGGGGGAACGGGAGGGGGGGGGGGGGGGGGGGGGGGTCGGGGGGGCGGGG
>Ga0181573_10002017_pt1 | contig 19353 bp, 18 predicted proteins | sample 101ome_25_FD_148643 | JGI IMG/M metagenome (GOLD analysis project Ga0181573, IMG submission 148643) | Coastal salt marsh microbial communities from the Groves Creek Marsh, Skidaway Island, Georgia - 101409BT metaG (spades assembly) | ecosystem: Environmental > Aquatic > Marine > Intertidal zone... | reverse complement strand
CGGAATCGAACTTAAGCCTTAGTGACAAGCATTTGACCGATGATGGCCATTTCGGCCTGAATCACTGACGTTAACTCATTGACCTGCTGCTGCGTGAAGAAGACCGGGTATTCCTCTGGTAACGTGATCAGTACCTTTCGGCCCGCCTCAATCATCGCAGGCGCCTCACGGACTAAGCCCACGAGCTGCCGCCAAACGAGCGGAGCCAAGCCAAGTAACACCGCAAGAAAACCACCGAAAAAGAGCAGAGTGGAGACCGCCACACTCAACTCCTTTGGCAACCCTCTGTGGCGCATGACATTGGCAACACCCTGCATCAGGTAAGCCAGTATGACCGCCACAAAAACAGGTGCCAAAATCTCGCCGAAAGCGAGCATCACCGCGAATGCCGCCACCAATAGCATCAGAAGCACCACGGCTTCTTCCTCGCTGAGGTAACGTTGATACCACCTTGTCAGTACTTCTTTCACGTTACAGCTGATCCTGCTTTCAAGCTTTAGTAATGGTCAAGCACAGGACATCGTCGTCTCGGCGTGTGCACGCTACGCGGTGGCCCGCGAGCCTCGCGAAACTCTCGAAATCCCTTTCCGACCCTGCATCGGTAGAGAGCACCTCCAATACACCTCCAGATGGAACTTCGCGCAAGGCACGCTTGGCCATCAGCAGGGGCATGGGGCAACGCTCACCTCGGGCGTCCACTGACAGTTTATGGATGGATTGGTCCGGCATAAGCTGCGACCCGACAAAAAGGCCGGCGAGTATATCGCTTATTGCCTCCAAGGGTGTTCAGGCGCCGAATTTTTACATTGAAGGCGCGCTCGTGGCCGGCCGCCAAGTGAGCTAGAGTGCCGCCATGTCACTGAGATCGCCCTTATACACTGCGTTGAGTCGCTGCCTACTGGCCTGCGCCGTGACCATATCGCCGTGGAGTTGGTCTGCGACGGATGATCTGAAAATACCCAATTTGGGCGAGTCCAGCACCAGCCTTTTTTCGGCGGACTACGAGCACCAGCTGGGCCGCATGTGGCTCCGCAGCTTTCGGGGACAAGCGCCCATCACAACCGACCCGCTGCTGCACAGCTATCTCGAGAGCCTCGTCTTCGAACTGGTGCAACATAGCGAACTTCAAGACCGCCGCATCGAGCTGGTCATCGTCGATAACCCCACCATCAACGCCTTCGCCGTGCCCGGCGGAGTCATCGGTGTGCACAGCGGCTTGTTTCAATACGCCGTCACCGAGGACGAATTCGCGACGGTCATGGCACACGAGATTGCGCACCTGAGCCAGCGACATTTTTCCCGGCGTATGGAAATGGCCCAGGAGCAGGGGCCGATGCAATTAGCAGGACTGCTCGCAGGTGTGTTGCTCGCGGCAACTGTCGGCACGGATGCCGGCATGGCGGCTATGACGACAGCGCAGGGGCTCGCGCAAGACGCCCAACTCCGCTACAGCCGCGCCAACGAAGCAGAAGCCGATCGCGTGGGGCTTCGCACACTCTATAACGCCGGCATGGATCCCTACGCGGCACCGCAAATGTTCGAGCGCATGTATGCCGCGACACGCTATAGCCAGAGTGGCCGCATACCCGAGTTCCTTCGCACGCACCCACTCTCCGAAAAGCGCATCTCGGACACGCGCACGCGCGCCATGCAGTATCCAAAACGTATCCGCTCCGTGAGTCTCGACTACCAACTGATGCGGGCGCGGGTGGCCGTGCAGGCCGCACGGACACCTGAAGAAGCGGTCGCGTTTTTTCGCTCAGCACTCCAGGGAGACTCCATTTCAAGCGCGGCAACCACCTACGGCTTGGTATTGGCTCTGACCGCCGCAGGCCGCGCCGACGAAGCCGCATTGGCCTTGGACAGCATCTGGTCAGGTGACAGCGACCGCATCGAGTATGTCATCGCCGATGCCGAGATTGACCTCGCCCGCGGCAACAGCGCTCGTGCTGTGGCGACGCTGGAGCGGCGTCTGGAGTTGTCACCGGGCAATCACCCGCTGACCATGTCCTACGCCCATGCGCTTCAGCAGGCGGGCTCACCCCATTTGGCCGAGGCGGTGCTGATCGAACAATCAAGACGCATGCCCGGTGATCCGGGCCTCTGGTATTTGCTGGCCGAGGTACAAGGTCTGGCGGGCAATATCGTGGGTTTACATCGCTCCCGAGCCGAGTACTTCATTCTCATCAATGCCCTGGATGCAGCAGAGAGACAGCTGACCTACGCGCAGAATCTTGTCGGCAGTGACTTCACAACATCTTCGCTAATCAACCAGCGCATGCGCGATGTTCAGGACATGCGCGCGGAGATGGATCGCAGCTAGGGCTTCAGCGTTTCTGCAAAGGCGAGCATCCGCTCCAGCGGCTGCATCGCGCGCTCCGCCAGAGCGGGCGGGACATGAATCTCATTGTCATCCTGATCGAAGACTGCCGCCATGGCTTCTAGGTCATTCATCGCCATCCAGGGGCAGTTGGCGCAGCTGCGGCAGGTCGCTCCCTTACCGGCAGTGGGCGCAATAATGAACTGTTTGTCGGGCGCTGCCTGCTGCAACTTGTAAAAGATGCCCTGGTCGGTCGCGACAATAAACGTCTCGTTGGGCAGTTCACATGCCGCCCGGATAATCTGGGTAGTTGAGCCAACGTAGTCCGCCATCTCAATGACACTGGCGGGAGATTCAGGGTGAACCAGTACTGCCGCCTCTGGGTGAACCTGCTTTAAATCGCGAATGCCCCGTGCTTTGAACTCCTCATGAACAATGCATGCGCCATCCCAGAGTAATACGTCGGCTCCTGACTCACGCTGAACATAGTCACCGAGATGCCGGTCGGGCGCCCAAATAATCGGTTTATCCTGCGCCGCGAGGTGCTCAGCGACCTCCAGCGCAATGCTCGATGTCACCACCCAATCGGCGCGGGCTTTGACAGCCGCTGAGGTATTGGCGTACACCACCACCTCCCGCTCAGGATGCGCGTCACAAAACGCCGAGAACTCATCAATGGGGCATCCCTCATCGAGGGAACAAGTCGCTTCTAGGGTCGGCATCAGGACGCGCTTTTGTGGCGTCAGAATCTTGGCGGTTTCACCCATAAACCTGACGCCCGCTACAATCAGCGTGTCCGCTTCGTGATCCCTGCCAAAACGCGCCATCTCAAGTGAGTCCGACACACAGCCGCCCGTGGCTTCCGCCAAAGCCTGAATTTCTGGCGCGGTGTAGTAGTGCGCAACAATGACCGCGTTATGAGCCTTGAGATGCCCACGAATGGTGGCCTCAAGCGCCTCTTTGCGTGCCGCCGTCAGCTGCGTGCTCTGACGTCGATCAAGGTGGGTCTGCACTTGAGCACGAATCTGTTCAAGTTTTTCTTGGGCTATGGACATAACGACTGGGGGAGAACTCTCTTTACTAACCCTAGCATAGTCAGGGAACCGCGATGCGGATCACCGGTTGCGAAAAACAGCTGACCTTTTTTCCCGCTGCGCGGTGATCCCTTCCTGCACATCCTCTGAATCCGAGCAGGCCCTGGCGAGCTGGTTCGCCTGCTCACGATCCAGATCACCCCGCTCCAACTGCCGGATAATCTCCAACATGTTTGCCACTGCCATAGGCGCAAGCGTCAACAGTGACTCCGCATAGGACCGAGCGGCTTGCTGTAGGGTGTCCGCGGGGTGCACAGCGTCGACAAGATGCAGGGCCAGCAACTGGTCAGCGCTGAAGGTTTCGGCGGCCACCAGCACACGCCGGGCCAGCGCAGGGCCCAGCCGGCGCGTGAGCCGCTCAATACCCTCCACTGGGTAGCACAGCCCGATCGCTGCTGCCGGAATACGTAAACTGATCCCTTCCCGCGCCAATCGAAAATCACAGCTGAGCGCGAGCTCAGCGCCACCGCCAAAGACGTTACCGGTGAGCACTGCGACCGTCGGGATTGACAGGGCCGCGATTTGATTCGTGACGGTCTGGAAGCGATCACCGCTCAACGACCCGTCGAGGATTTGATTGAGGTCTGCGCCCGCGCAGAAGATGCGCTCGTCGGAGGAGGTAATTATCAGCACCCGTGTCGCATCCGACAAAGACGCCAGTGCTGCTTCGATCGCATCGAGCTCTGCCGCGCCCAGCGCATTGCGTCGCGCAGGGTTGTCGAAGCACAACGTGGCAACGCCCTGCTCTTGAATGAAGGAGATGGTGTCTGTCACGACAGTGGCCCTAGGTCATATCCTCTGTGAGGGGCGCAGTGTCGCATAGACGCCCCATAGCGCCCAGAGGGCAGGATCTCCGGCTCTCGCCGATGAACTCCGCGCGACGGGAATGCTGCTACGAGGCGACTGCTACAGCCTCTGGCGCAGGCGAATCCCGTGCCACGCTGGGGCAGAGGCATGGACAGGTTCAGTAAAAATACTTAAAGTTCAAATAATCGAACCTTGAGAATAACGGCCGCTAGACGGTGTAGCAGGCGTGTTAGTCGTACAGAGAGAAACCGTTTGGCCACCTCACCTTCAACAAATCGCTCCCCCTTCAGCCGCGGCTTGCAACGCGAGACCAAACGTGCCGCCGTGTTGTCCTGTGCGGCGAAGCTGTTTAATACCAAGGGTGCCCGCTCAACAACGCTGGCGGACGTCGCGGGTCGTCTCGGACTCACCAAGACCAGCCTCTACTATTACGTCGCAACCAAAGAAGACCTGATTTACCAGTGCTATGACGCCAACATGCGGCAAGCGCATGCCCAGCTTGACGCGGCGGAGGCCGCATTCGAGGCGCCTCATAGCTGCCTGATGGCTTTTCTGGAAAGCCAACTCAACACCACGCTGAGCGCACTCGATGGCGAGGGCGATTTTTATGCGGCACCACTCGAAGTCGCCTCATTAAAAGACGAGCATCGTGAGGCACTTGAGGGCGAGTACCGGCGATTATCGAAGCGCCTGATCGCACTGCTGGAGCAAGGTATCGCACTGGGCACGATCCGGCCCTGCAATGCCGTCGTGACGATGCGGGCAATGATTGGCGCGCTGGATTGGTCTTTCTACTGGCTCTATGAAATGCCCCGAGCAGAGGCGGCTTCGGTGATCGGCGTGTTGCGCGACCTGTTTACCTTCGGACTACTGGCCAAACCGGGGTCCAAGGTCTCGGCAACCGATATCGCGTCGCTACCGCTAGCGGCGGAAGAGCAGGCGTTCGATCGCGACACACAAAATCTTCGCAAGCAAGAAGCGTTCCTGAAGGCCGGCACCCGCTGCTTCAATCAAAAAGGATTTAGCGGCACATCTCTCGATGAAATCGCCGAGCAGCTGCAAGTGTCGAAGGGCGCTTTCTACTACCACTTTGCCAATAAAGAAGCGCTGCTGACCCAGTGTTTCGACTATACCCTCGACCAACTCGAGGGCATTGTCGCCGGCGTCGAGCGGTTGGATGTCACGCCGGGCAGCAAGCTGGACATTGCCTGCCGACAAATTTTTGCCCTGCAGAATTCCGATCAGGGGCCCCTGGTGCATTTCAACGCCATCACCGCCCTACCCCCAGCGGTTAGGCAGCGGCTGTTGGCCCGATTGGCGGCCGTTCATGCGACCCTGGAGCAGGCCGTCACCGATGCCATCGCCTGTGGCGAATTTCGCGATCTGCCCGCGGGAATCGTGATCCAGCTACTCACCGGGGCGCTGAATGCCGCGATGGATCTGGGTAACTGGCAGCCCATCGACGATATCGACGGCAGCGCCGTCGATTATTTTTCTGTTTTCTTCCAAGGATTGGCGACTCCCACGCCACAGCAGTAAGGACCGCACCGTGACCTGTTTTACCGACGTGCTGGCGCAGATTGCGCCGCGCCAACAAGACGATTTCAACTTTGTCGGTGACAGCCTGATGCCCCAACAACGCATATTTGGTGGTCAGGTCGTCGCGCAGTGCCTAATGGCCGCCAACCAGACCGTCGCTGGCGCACTCACCGCTCACAGCCTGCACGCCTACTTTCTTCGCGCCGGGGACCCTTCGACGCCCATCGATTTTGAGGTCGACCCAATCCGCGACGGGCGTTCTTTTTCAACGCGGCGCGTCGTCGCCCGGCAGAATGGCGAGGCGATTTTTAACACCTCTATCAGCTATCACCAGGACGAGGAAGGGGTCTCGCACTGTTTTGATATGCCCGAGCTGGCTGCGCCGCGCATTGAAGCGGACGACCTGTCAGGGTTCCGCGGCTTCACCACCAAACCCGGGGACCCCAATCTGATCGACTTGTATCAGATCGAGCGACAGCGGGTCACCGAGTACCGCGCCGAGAGTCAGCCTCCCATGGGCCGGTCGTGGTTTCGTGCTGTGGGGCCTTTGCCCGATGATACCGCGGCGCATCAAGCCGCACTGGTCATGATTTCCGACTACTCGCTACTGAGCACCGTGTTTTACCCGCACCCCTACACCAACCCCATCAAACACTTTATGGCAGCCAGTTTGGACCACGCCATCTGGTTCCATCATCCGGGCAAGATGGATGAGTGGGTACTCTATGACTGCGACACGCCGCGAGCTGGCGGCGGTAGAGGGTTCAGCCGTGGGTTCCTGTGGGCTCAGGATGGCACGTTGTTGGCGTCAACCGCTCAGGAGTCTCTGATGCGGCTGAAGCGCAGTTAATTCACCACGCTGTTCAGCATCGCGCCGCGCGCGCGCCACTGCCAGCCACGGCCGTCTGTGCTCAACTCGTGCACGGAGGCATTCGCAGGCAAGCATTGCACCACACGATCCTCGCCGCTGATGTGAGCAGCCACAGCATTGATCACCAGGAAGTGAGTGAAAATCACGGTTGGTGAGGTAAAAGATTGGATCGCCGAGACAATCTCACGTCGCCACTGTTGCACGGGCTCCGGTAAAACGCTCCACTCCCCCTGAAGCACCTCGTCCAACCATGGGCGCCGCGCAGCCAAGTCCCCCGGGGAAGGCAGCTCAATGAAACGGGCATCAATCTCGAGTTCGGCTTGGACACTTAAGGCATAAGGCTCGCCCGTCTCGATGGCGCGTCGCTTCGGGCTCGTCAACAGTGTCGCGTCATGGGGCGCATAACGACTGAGCGTGTCAGCACTCTGGCGTGCCTGTTCACGACCCAGCGGCGATAAGGGTGGATCTGTGTCTTCACTGAAACCCGCCGCGGCCTCGCCGTGACGGACTAACCAGATTGACGTCATTTTTTCGCCGTCACCGGTACGTCACCAGATTTTCCCCCAGTTGCCGGCTCAGCAACTGCAGGTGCGCCGTATCGTTGAAGTTGGAGAGCGATACCCGGCCGCGGGAGAAAATCAGCCGCGTGATGGAGCAATTGAATACCGGCTCGTAAAATCCGTAAATCTTTTCGTGGGGCACGCCGAGCACCCAACTCACTGCTGTCGCAATCGTGCCACCTGACGTAAAAATCGCAGTGTCAGTGCCGCTTTCAGCCTGCTCCATGGCATCCTCGAGGGCGCCCTGAACACCAGCCAGATAGTCCGGCCAGGACGCCGTGTCGGGCAGGTCGGGGCAATCCGGCGATACCCAGGCGTTAAAAACCGCCTGAATCACCTTTTGATATTGCTTGCTGTCACTTCGACCCGCCTTCACGCGCTCCGCGAACGCCGCGTCACGCTCGCACAATATCGGCAGCAAACCGGCAATCTGGCCCTCGTTGTCGACCTCGTTGAGTCGCGGGTCAATACGCAAAGTGGCAGGGCAGGATTGACTCGCGAGAACGCGCTCGCCCGTCTCGCGTTGTCGTGACAGGTCACCGCTCACTGCCTGAGCAAAGTGGAGCTGGGTATCTGCAAAGAACCGGCCCGACACGTCGGCCTGCCGCTGGCCCAGGGGCGACAACTGGTCGTAGTTAGCGCTGCCAAAGGAAGCCTGCCCATGCCGAATCAGGTAAAGCGACGCCATATCAGGCCACCTTCTGTCTTTGAGAAAAACGGATACGCCGCGGATAGGGGTAAAAATCCTCCACAACGCCATTGCGAATTTGTTCTTGTTGCCCCGTCCAGAAATCGGCGTCGTACAGATCTGCGTGCTGCGCATCAAAAGCCGCCCGCGCCCGCGCGTTGCCCGAGAAGAAAAGCCGGAACTCCTCGGGGAAAATATCCTTTGGTCCTACCGAATACCAAGGCTGACCCGACATTTCATCCAGCTCGTCGCGGGGCGGCGGTATGCGCCGGAATTGGCAATCGATCAGTGGTTCAATTTCATCGTAATCGTAGAAGACCACGCGACCATGGCGCGTCACACCAAAATTCTTGAGGAGCATATCGCCCGGAAAAATATTCGCCGCGGCCAACTGCTTGATCGCGTTGCCGTAATCATTCATGACCTCGTTGACCTCATCGTCAGACGCCTCCTGCAAATAGAGGTTTAGCGGGTTCATCCGGCGTTCGACGTAGCAGTGCTTGATAATCAACGCCCGGCCGTTGACACGAATCTGTGACGGACAGGTCGCATAGAGCTCCTCCATCAACTCATCGGAGAAGCGGCTGGCATCAAACACCAGATTGTTGAATTCCTGCGTGTCCGCCATACGTCCCGCACGGTCCCAACGCTTTACGAGGTGGTACTTGTCTTTGACGATCTGGTGCGTGACTTCCTTTGGGGGCGTGAATCGGTCCTTGATAATTTTGAACACGTACTCATAGGACGGTAGCGTAAACACGGTCATCACCATGCCCTTAATACCCGGCGCCACGATGAATCGATCGTTTGTGGACCGCACATGCCGCGTCGAGGTCCTGTAGAAGTAGGTTTTGCCGTGGCGGAAATGGCCGATGGCGCTGTAGATCTCGGAGATTTCCTTTTTCGGCATCAATTGCTGCAGGAACAGCACGTACTGCGAGGGTACGGATGCGTCGACCATGAAATAGCTGCGCGTGAAGGAGAACAGCAAGCTCACCTGATCGGGACCAAAGAGGAAGGCATCGACATACACCGCGGGCTGCTCAGCGGAGTCGGTATGCAAAACGGGCAACACAAACGGCATTTGATCACCGTCAACATACAGCCTGCCCACGATGTAACTCGCCTTGTTGCGGAAAAAATGATGCTCCAGCACCTGCAATTCGAGGCCGGGGCGCGTAACGTCAAATTGCGGCTGCAAGTGGCGCGTGATCGCCGCCTCAATACAGGCCACGTCTCGGTCCAGATCTTCAAATGGGATGTTGAAGGCGTAAGCGTTCAGTAGCTCACGGAACGCGCCGGGTAAATCGCCGCTCACGGCGAAGTGATTGACCACACGCCCCATATCGACGGGCGGCACATCTCCCTGAGGTGAGAACACAAACGCGTATTCATTACGGATCGATCGATGGCCGAAATGGGAATTAAAAATCGAGTTGTAAAAGGTCTCGGCAATCTCGAAATTGGTCATGCCTTTGACCAACTCGGCATAAAGCGCGCGGGTATCTGCCCAGAAAGTAAGCTCTTCGATTTGGTCACCCGCGATATGCCTGGCGACAGCCAGTGTTTCCATCACGGTTTCTTTGTAGATATCAATGCGACGACTCGAGATGTCTTGCATGCTCGACCACTCCGCCTGCTCAAAGCGAGTGCGAGCCGCCAGAGTGATGTTCTCGAACTCGGCAAAGTAGGCGTAAAAGCCGTTGAGGATGACCCGCGCGAAGCGGCCTTGCTTGTCCACTTGAAACCCTTAGAAAATCGTCAGGGGAGTGTAGGTGGACGCATACTCCTGCGCAATTTCCGCATGCCGCCTATCCAGCGGTCGTAGTTTTGCGCTTTGTTCAAATGGTACTGCGCGACTTGCTCGTGAGGCAGAATCAGAAACGACTCCTCTCTCAAACCCTGCACCACTGCCTCGGCGACTTGCGCCGGACTCAAAATGCCATCGAGTCCTGCAGCGCCGCCATCGGTGCCACCCAGCATGGCCGTGTCGACCGCTTGTGGGCACAAGCAGCTCACTTTGACCCCGTCGTCGCCATGCGTAATGGCCAAAGACTCAGCAAATCCTATCGCCGCATGCTTGGTCGTGGCATAAGCCGCCGTATAGGGCTGTGTGAGCAATCCGGCCGCTGAAACGGTATGCAAGAAGTAACCCTCGCCACGCTGAATCATCCCGGGCAGGCAGGCGCGCGCGGCGTAGATATGCGCCATCACGTGGATTTCCCAATTCCGCTGCCAGACATCGTTATCGCTCGAGGTTGCCCAGTATTCGTCACCATCGAGGTTCAAAATGCCGGCGTTGGAACAAAACAGATCGATCTGACCGTACTCAGCCTCGGTTTCAGCAACCATGGCGGCAATGGCCGCTTCGTCGCGGACATCCAGCGAGACGCTGCGACCATCCAGTTCAGTAGCCAGTTCAGCCGCCGCGTCACCGTTGAGGTCGGCGATCACCAGACCACGGACGCCCTCCTCGCGGAAGCGCCGACACAAGCCGGTGCCGATGCCGCTGGCGCCGCCCGTGACAACGACAACTTTATCCCGCAGCTCCATGCTCAGGCCGCGTAAGCGGTCTCAATGTAGCGATTGCGGTGGTAGGTCGCATCGCCAAAGGTTGTGTTGATCATCATCAACCGCTTGGCATAGTGACCAATATCCAATTCGTCGGTCATGCCCATGCCACCATGCATCTGAATGGCTTCACCGAAGACGTGCTTGCCGTTACGGTCGATCAGCACCTTCAGCGCGTGGATGGTCTCGGCCGCCATGGCGGGATCCTGCTTGTACTCGCAGAGTGCTTTGAACAGCAGCGACTTGCTCTGCTCGTAAGCCATCATCGTGTCGACCATACGATGCTGTAGTGCCTGATAAGAACCAATCGCCACGCCAAACTGCTCGCGGGTTTTGGTGTATTCCAGCGTCTTGGCATTCAGCACACCCATGATACCGACTGCCTCAGAGGCCAATGCAATAATCGCCTCGTCGGTCAGGGCATCCACCACTGACAACGCGTTGCCTTCCTCACCCAAGAGGGCGTCAGCGCCGACTGCCACGTCTGTGAATGTGATATTGGCGACGCGTTGTCCGTCCATCATGGGATAGCTCATCTTGCTAACGCCTGCTGCGGACGCGTCAACAACGAACAAGGACAGGCCGTCCTGATCAGATTGTTCGCCCGAAGTGCGTGCAAGCACGACGAGGTGGTCGGCTTGCTCGCCATTGAAGACGACCACTTTCTCGCCGTTGAGGACGTAGCCATCACCGGATTTCGTTGCGGTCGTCTGGCAGTCGTGCAGTGCAAAGCGGCTCTGACGCTCTACGTAGGCAAAGGCGCCCAGCACCTCTCCACCAATAATGCGGGGTAACCACTCTGCCTGTTGCGCCTCATTGCCCGCGCGCTTGATCAAACCACCGAACAAGACGACGGTCGGAAAATACGGCTCGACCACCAGCCCCTTGCCCAACTCTTCCATGACCACAGACAAGTCGACAATATTGCCACCGAAACCACCATGCTCTTCAGCAAAGGGGATGGATAACCAACCCAGCTCGGCAAAGAGCTGCCAGTTATCGCGATTCATGCCCTCATCGGATGCGACGATGGCCTTGCGGGTATCCCAGTCGTAGTCGTCCTGTACGAAACGCGCGATTGAATCGCGCACCATTTGCTGCTCTTCAGTAAAGTCAAAATTCATGATCTATCTCCCCCTCACTCAAGACCCAGCACGTACTTAGCGATGATGTTTTTCTGTACCTCGTTAGATCCGCCGTAAATCGTTGCCGCACGGCCGTACATGTAGTTGCGGCGGGCTTCGGTTGCAAACTCATGGCCCAGCGCATTGGGGTCCAGATCGACCGGCAGCACGCCCTGATAATAAGCCGCGATTTCCATCAACAGCTCCTGCGTAGCCTGCTGCAGCTCGGTACCCTTGATCTTGAGCAGTGACGATTCCGGTCCGGGGAAACCACCGGCAGCCTGCGTCGCCAAGGTGCGAAGTTCGGTGAACTCCAGCGCCATCAACTCCACTTCAATGTCAGCCAAACGCTGCTGGAAGCCGGGATCATCGATCAAGCGCTGGCCGCCATTTTCTTCTTTGGCAGCGACCTCTTTGATAACGCGCACCGCACGCTTCACATCCGCCACGCCTGCAATACCGGTTCGCTCATGAGCCAGCAGCGCCTTCGCCACGGTCCAGCCCTTGCCGATCTCTCCCACCACGTTTTTCGCGGGCACGCGGACGTTGTTAAATTCCACTTCGTTCAAGCTGTGGTGATTGTCGATCGAGATGATCGGATTCACCTTGATGCCTTCACTCTTCATGTCGATCAGGATGAACGTGATGCCTTCCTGCTTCTTGCCGGAGTTATCGGTGCGCACCAGGCAGAAAATCCAGTCGGCGTACTGAGCATAGGTCGTCCAGATCTTGGCGCCGTTGATGATGAAATCATCGCCATCGCGCTCTGCTTTGGTTTTGAGACTCGCCAAGTCAGAGCCAGATCCCGGCTCGGAGTAACCCTGACACCACCAGTCTTCACTCTTGAGAATGCGCGGCAGGAAATATTCTTTTTGCTCATCTGTCCCGTAGGCCATGATGACGTTGGCGACCATCACCAGACCAAAAGGCACGACGTTGGGAATACCTGCAAGAGAACGCTCAGTCTCGTAGATATATTTTTGCGTTGCCGTCCAACCCGTGCCGCCGTATTCCGCGGGCCAGTTGGGCGCAATCCAACCTTTGTCGTAAAGCTTGCGCTGCCACTCCTCGATGGCATTTTTATAATCGGGAGAGCGCAGGCGCTGCTGTAATTCAGGCGTGTAAGCTTCATCAAAGAACCCGCGCACTTCGTCGCGGAACGCCAAATCTTCAGTGGAATAAGCTGTGTCCATGGTTCACCTCGCGGCATAAAAGGGTTGCCGGGCACAGCCCGTGCAACGCGTTTTTGAATCTTGAGTATGTTTTCTGAATAGTCAGAATGTAGGGAAGTTGGCGGGGTATTGCAACCCCGACCTGGCGCCGCGATGACCGCTATTTAGTACATCAATGAGAACAGCTTGCGCTGATACTCCGCCGCCAAAGGGTCACCTTTGCCAATGGTCGCCAAGGTATCGAGAAACACCTTGCGTGCCTCACCGTCATTGAAGTCTTTATCGGCTCTCAGCACGATCAGCAAGTGCTCCAGCGCGTCACGATACTGCGCGACCTGACTGAGCTGGATCGCCAGCTGGATGCGGGTGGTGTGGTCATCGGGATTTGCCTCGATGGCCGCTTCCAATGCCTCGACCTCTGGCGACCGAGCCGCCTCACGACCCAGTTCAATCTGTGCGATCAGCTGCTCGTAACGGGCATCTTGGTCAGCCAGACGCACGTCCTTTAGCAGCGTTTCGGCATCGTCCAATCGATTCGCGGTCACCAAAGCGCCCGCATAGGCCAGTGTCATATCGAGCTTTTGCCCCGACTCCTCCCAGGCGCTGCGGTACAGTGCGAGCGCACCGGGGATGTCGCCACTTTGGAGTAGCTGCTCCGCTTCAGCCAATGCGCCGGCCTGGGGCGATGGCAGGTGCTTGTCGAGCATCTCCCGAACAGCGGATTCAGGTTGCGCGCCCTGGAAGCCGTCGATGGGCTGCCCGTCTTTAATCACCATGACCGTGGGGAGGGAGCGCACGCCCAACTGCTGCGCCAGCATCTGCTGTTCGTCAGCGTTGACCTTGGCGAGTAGGAAAGCACCCTGATATTCATCTGCCAGTTTTTCAAGGATCGGCATCAGCTGTTTGCAGGGCCCACACCAGTCCGCCCAGAAATCTACGACCACGGGTCGCGACATGGACTCCTCAATCAGCAGCTGCTGAGCGTTGCTCTCATCGATCTCAACGATGTGTGCCGAGGCATTCATGACGCGATCTCCTGTTAAGCCGGTTGCGTGCTCGCAGCCAGAACGTCTTGCATTGAATATCGTCCAGCCGGTTGCTGGATGATCCAACAGGCGGCGCGAACCGCACCTTGGGCAAACGCCATGCGGGAACTGGCCCGATGGGTAATTTCGATGCGTTCACCTTCACCGGCGAAGATAACAGTGTGATCACCGACAATATCTCCAGCGCGGATCGTGCTAAATCCAATCGTGTCGCGATCTCTGGCACCGGTGCGGCCCTCGCGCCCGTAAACGGCTGTTTTCTCAAGGTCTCGGCCGAGCGCCGCAGCAACCACCTCGCCCAAGCTGAGTGCCGTGCCCGAGGGGGCATCGATCTTGTGACGGTGATGCGCTTCGACGATTTCTACATCGACGCTATCGCCTAGCGCCAAAGCGGCGGCTTCGGCCAGTTTAAAGGTTAGATTGACGCCTGGTGCAAAATTGGATGACTGGCAGACCGCGACGCCCGAGGTGCTGTTCACCAATTCATCGGCCTGCGCCTCCGTAAATCCGGTCGTGCCAATCACCATGGGCACATCGCGCGCAGCGCAGATCGCGGCTTGCGCGAGGGTTGCCTCGGGAACAGTGAAATCGATCAGCACATCAATCTGATCGATCACCGATGCGAGATCCGCTGTGACCGCAACGCCGGAGGTGTCGCCCCCCAGCAGCTCACCCATATCGGCGCCAATCAATGATGAAGCCGGGCGTTCAATCGCCGCGGCGAGCTGACAGGGCATTTCGGGCTGGGCAATTACCTCGGCAAGCATGCGCCCCATGCGCCCCGCCGCACCCGTAATACCGATTCGCGCTGTCATCCGGTCATCCCGTCAAAGAAGTTTTTAACACCCTCAAACCAACTGGTCTGACGCGGCGATTGCTCCTCGCCCCCTGCATCGAGTGCCGCGCGGAAGTCTTCGAGGAGGGTACGCTGTTCCTTGGTCAGCTTCACGGGTGTCTCGACCACAGCGCGGCATAACAAATCGCCCACCGGACCGCCGCGTACAGGTTTTACACCCTTACCACGCAGCCGGAACATTTTGCCCGTTTGGGTCTCCGAGGGGATCTTTAGCTTCACGCGGCCATCCAGCGTGGGCACCTCAAGCTCACCGCCCAGTGCCGCATCAGCAAAGCTGATGGGGACCTCACAGTAAAGGTGGCGCCCATCGCGTTCGAACAACGGGTGCTGACGAACGGCAATCTGCACAAACAGGTCACCGGGCGGCCCACCTGCTGGCCCGGCTTCGCCTTCACCACTCAAACGAATGCGATCGCCGGTATCCACACCAGGAGGCACTTTGACAGACAGTGTCTTCGTCTTCTCAACCAGGCCCTGCCCGCGGCAATCGACACAGGGATCAGAAATCGTTTGGCCTCGGCCACGGCATTTGGGGCAGGTTTGCTGTACCTGGAAAAAGCCCTGCTGTGTGCGCACCTGACCTGACCCACCGCAGCTGCCGCAGATAACGGGGCTGCTGCCGGGCTTGGCGCCGCTACCGTCACAAGGCTCGCAGTGCTGCAACGAGGGTACTCGAATCTCAGCAGTCGAGCCACGTACGGCCTCCTCTAAGGAGACTTCCAGTGTGTAGCGCAGGTCAGAGCCGCGCTGCGGCCCCTGCCGACGGCCACCACCGCCGCCACCGAAGATATCGCCGAAAACATCGCCAAAAATATCCGAGAAGCTGCCGCCCTGAAAACCGCCGCCCCCCATGGAAGGGTCGACACCGGCGTGACCAAACTGGTCATAAGCGCCGCGCTTCTCGCCGTCTGAAAGCACCTCATAGGCTTCCGTCGCTTCTTTGAACTTGCTGTCCGCGTCGGCGTCATCCGGATTGCGATCCGGGTGATACTTCATGGCAATCCGACGATACGCCTTCTTGATGTCTTGCTCCGAGGACGAGCGATCGACCCCAAGCACTTCGTAATAGTCGCGTTTCGACATAATTCCGGCATGGGTTTTTACAAACGCCACGCTCCCTCTTTAAAAACGGACGCGGGTAACATGGTGATAGCCATGACCCGCGTCTGGTGTCGTGCTCTGTTTGCGGCGATTAACCACGCGCCACGCTGATGGCGCTCATACTCCGGCTACTCGCCCAGCAGACTGAGATCAAGCACGCTTGTCTTCTTTGACTTCCTCAAACTCTGCGTCGACGACATCACCCTGATCCGCGTCATCAGCCGCTTCGGCACCTGACTCTGCTTCAGCACCCTCAGCCTGCTGCGCCGCATACATCTTCTGCGCGACACTGCCCGTGGCTTCAGTCAGCTTGGTCGTGGCAGCTTCCATTGCCGCTGCATCATCACCCTTGATGGCCTCTTCACTCTCGGCCATCGCGGCTTCGATCACAGCGCGCTCGTCGTCCGTCGCGTGCTCGCCGGCCTCCTCCAAGGTCTTACGCGCAGCGTGGACCATGCCCTCGGCTGTATTGCGCGCAGCAACCAATTCCTCGAACTTCTTGTCTGCCTCGGCGTTGGCCTCCGCATCCTGAACCATTTGTTCGATTTCGTCGTCCGACAAGCCGCCCGATGCGGTGATGCGAATCGACTGCTCTTTACCGGTCGCCTTGTCCTTGGCCGACACATTCAGAATGCCGTTCGCGTCCAGATCGAAGGTGACCTCAACCTGCGGCATACCGCGCGGCGCGGGCGGAATATCGGCCAAATCAAAGCGACCAAGAGATTTATTCTGCGTCGCCTGCTTGCGCTCGCCCTGCACCACGTGAATGGTCACAGCGGTCTGATTGTCCTCAGCCGTCGAGAAAACCTGCGACTTCTTGGTCGGGATCGTGGTGTTCTTCTCAATGAGTGGCGTCGCAACCCCACCCATGGTCTCGATACCCAAGGTCAGCGGCGTCACATCCAACAAGAGCACGTCCTTGACGTCCCCCGACAAGACTGCGCCCTGAATCGACGCTCCCATGGCTACCGCCTCGTCAGGATTCACGTCCTTCCGTGCTTCCTTGCCAAAGAAATCCGCAACCGCCTGCTGCACCATTGGCATCCGTGTCTGTCCACCGACGAGAATCACATCGTGGACCTCGGAAGGCGACAGCCCCGCGTCGTCCAAGGCGATCTTGACCGGCTCAAGCGAACGCTTGACGAGCTCTTCCACCAGAGATTCAAGCTTTGATCGGCTGAGCTTTACCACCAGGTGCTTAGGCCCAGTGGCGTCTGCCGTGATGTAAGGCAGGTTTACCTCGGTTTGCTGAGAACTCGACAACTCGATTTTCGCTTTTTCCGCCGCCTCTTTCAGGCGCTGCAGTGCCAGCGGATCGTTGTGTAGATCGATCCCGTTCTCTTTCTTGAACTCGTCGGCTAAAAATTCAATGAGCCGCAGGTCAAAATCCTCACCACCGAGGAAGGTATCCCCGTTCGTCGCCAGCACTTCAAACTGGTGCTCACCGTCGACCTCTGCGATCTCAATGATCGAAATATCAAACGTACCGCCGCCAAGGTCGTAGACTGCAACCGTGCGGTCGCCTTGGGCTTTGTCCATGCCGTAGGCCAGCGCCGCCGCCGTGGGCTCATTGATGATGCGCTTTACCTCCAGGCCGGCAATCCGCCCTGCATCTTTCGTAGCCTGTCTCTGCGAGTCGTTGAAGTAAGCAGGTACTGTAATGACAGCCTCTGTAACCGCTTCACCGAGATATTCCTCCGCGGTTTTCTTCATTTTGCGGAGCACTTCCGCTGACACCTGAGGCGGCGCCATTTTTTCGTCGTTAACTTGCACCCATGCGTCACCGCTGTCGGCCTTGACGATCTGATACGGCACCATCTTGATGTCCTTTTGCACCACGTCGTCCTCGAAGCGGCGCCCGATCAGGCGCTTGACCGCAAACAGCGTATTCGTCGGATTCGTCACCGCCTGACGCTTAGCAGACTGTCCCACCAAGATCTCGTTGTCGTCGGTGTATGCGACGATAGACGGCGTGGTCCGGCCACCCTCTGAATTCTCAATGACTCGAGGCTTGCCGCCCTCCAGCACAGAAACACAGCTATTGGTGGTGCCGAGGTCGATCCCAATGATCTTACCCATGATGTTTTCTCCTATTCGCTGGCGCGTAATCGCCAGCGTGCTTCCTTGATTTCTGATGTATGGGCAACGAACTGAATTTCAAGTGCCGGCCCAAATTCAACGTATGCCTCAATCGCCGCTCGGTGCCTTTGACACCATGACCATGGCGGGACGCAGTAACCGGCCATTCAGGGTGTAGCCTTTCTGCATCACCGCGACGACCGAATTGGGTTCCACATCGGGCTGCTCAACCATACTCATGGCCTGCGCCGTCTCCGGGTCATAGGGCTCACCCATGGGATCGACAGATTCGACGCCATACTTGCCGAGCACATCCATGAAGCCCTTTCGCGTAAGCTCAATACCTTCGGTCAGTGCGGCATTGCCCTGCTCGTCGCCACTGGACTCTAATGCCCGCTCAAGGTTGTCGACGACACTGAGCAAATCACCGCAAAAACGCTCCAGCGCGAACTTCCGCGCCTTTTCTATTTCCTGCTCGGCACGACGCTGAACGTTCATCGCATCGGCTTGCGCCCTGAGTGCAGCATCCTTTGCCGCTTCCAGTTCCGCCTCCAGATCAGCTGGCTCCTCAATCTGCTGCGTCTGCTCGGCTTGCTCGCCATCCTGTCCATCCTGCCCGGGCTCTGCCGCCTGAGCCGTTTCTGATTGCTCCGTCTCGCCCACTTCACCTTGCGGTGTTGCGTGCTCCTCAGGTCTCTCATCTGCCATGGGGGTCTCCGGTCTGTCTCGCGACGTCTCTGTCGCATGGGCATTCATCAATAACGTCGAGGGCTTGGTATCCCCTCCGCACTCCCTAATTTGGGGGGCAACCGGCTACTTTCAAGGCCTCAGCGGCGGATTTTTAAAGTGATGACCCGCGAAGGTCATGACAACGCTCCTGCCACCTCATATTGAGATAGTGAGCAGCACTCAACGGGGCAAGTCATCACAACAGGGAGAGTCATACGTTGAGCGGTGGATGTTGGAGCAACAGCCCACATGGATTGATCAGGGGCGCGCGAGTTTGTCCGTTACAACTGAGCCAATAGTACCCACGCAGACCTCATGAGCTTGGTGGGGGTATGTGCTTAACGCGTATCATCAAACACGCGCTGCGTGACGGTCAGGGTGATAGCGGAAACACGCCATGGCGAGCTCGGGTCAGTTTCGATGTGAGGCAACGACTGAAGGTTTAACGAGACAGGGCGGCACTCAGCATCCGGGCAGTCACGTCCACAATTGGTATGACTCGCTCATATGCCATCCGGGTAGGCCCAATCACCCCCAATACACCCAGCGACTGTGCACCTTGCGCGTAGGGCGCAGTGATGACACTGAAATCACCAAAGACATCAAAGCCCGCCTCTTCTCCAATAAAAATCTGGATGCCGTCTGCTTGCGAGCAGCGATCCAGCAGCTCCAGTAGATCTCGCTTGCGCTCAAAGGCATCAAAGAGTTCTCTGAGTTTCTGTATGTCCTCAGGAGACGCCTGATTGAGCAAGCTTGCCTCGCCCGCTACGACAACACTGCCGGACTCCTCCTCTGA
>Ga0181573_10002015_pt1 | contig 19356 bp, 11 predicted proteins | sample 101ome_25_FD_148643 | JGI IMG/M metagenome (GOLD analysis project Ga0181573, IMG submission 148643) | Coastal salt marsh microbial communities from the Groves Creek Marsh, Skidaway Island, Georgia - 101409BT metaG (spades assembly) | ecosystem: Environmental > Aquatic > Marine > Intertidal zone... | reverse complement strand
CTCTCCGGCGCCATGGCTACCCGCACCGGCGGGCCGACGCTCCGCCGCTCTGAGATGGGCCGATTCGAAATCCGCGTCTGCGTTGACGACAAACGAGTTTGGTTTCGTCGCGCGAGGGAGCGCACAAGCGGCGACGCGCGAGCGGCGGGGGGGAAAGGATGGACCTGAGATATCCCGAGACTCTCAAAGAGTACGGCAAACCCGGCGCGAAGAAGGACGGCGACGAAGGAGCGGAGGATGGAGAGGAGAGGGAACACCCCGCCATCGCGCGCGTGCGTTGCATGATGGGCCGCGAGATCCGCGTCAAGGTTGTCGACGGCCGAGTCTTCGTCGGGCGGTTCGAGTGCTACGACAAGCAGGGCAACATCCTGATGGAGGACGCGATGTCCACCACGGTGGACGATCCGGAGGGCACGGAGCCTCACGCGTACCGCGGGATGATCATCATTCAGAAGCAGCACAGGGTGGAGACGCAGCTGATCGTCAGGGACGGCGAGTGCGATCCCACCGCGCCGGACTTTGACCCGTACAAGGAGCTGGAGGAGCAGGAGCTGTTGTACCAGGCGGAGGCGGAGGCGCACGCGGACGGGGGCGCGGACCCGATAGACGACCACGAACCACCGGTCCTTTAGCCCTAGACGTAACACCGACGTAGCCTCGTAGTCAGCGGAGGTTGGACGTCAAAATCAGACGCCTCGCGCGAGGGGAAACCAGAGATTCTCGCGCGGGCGGCTCGCACGATTGGGAACGGACGGGAACCATGGGGTCGGCGTTCGTCGGGTTCCTCTCCGACATGAGCTCGCGACAGATCAACCACCTGTACCAGTCCCCTTGGGCGTGCCTCTCCGTCCTCCGCTCGCTCCCATCCTTGGCCAAGTCCTACGTCATGCGGCTGTTGTACGTGGACGAGGGCATCGCGAGGGAGGAGATTGACGCGTGGGTGCGGCCCGGGAAAGAGCACAGGGATCGCCACGCGCGGTCCATGCTGGCGCTCAAACGACTCCGCGTCCTCGTTCCCGCGGGCGACCAGGAGTACGTCGCCGACGGCAAGGAGCTCGTCCGACTGAACCGCCGATTCGTCAAGGGCGTCCGCGCGCAGATCGAGACGTGCTTCGCCCCGGAGGGCGACGAGGTGGAGGCGACCGTGGCGCCCGACGACACGATGGGGGGCAAGCGGCCCAAGCCCGAGAAGATCGAGGAGTTCGCCAAGGGGCGATGGGAGGCCCTGCTGATGACGCTGACGGGCCGCGACGTCAAGGAGTTCTCCTTGAACCCGGAAAAGGCAAAGGGAAAGAGGCGGCGGGGTCCCGGACTCGACGTCGCCGCGCTCTTTCGCGGCGCGGGCCTCGTCGCGGAGAAGTCCACAACTCAAAAGTCCGCGGATAAACCAAAATGGGGCATCACGGAGCGCGGGTTCAGGTTCCTCCTGAGCACGGCGCGGGAGCAGATATGGACTTTGCTCACCGAGTACGTGCGACAGTACGTCGACGTCGCCGGGGCCATCGACGAGAAGGTGGCGGAGGTGTCCATCGCGGGAGTTCACAGGGACATCGGCGACGACGATTCTGACGACGGGGATGACGACGACGGGGACCACAGGGACCTGGTCGCGCCCGCCGTCATCGGGTTCATGCTCCGGCTCACGTTCCAAACCGTGGGTCAGCCCTACCGAGTCGACGATTTACCCGGCGCCCAAAGAGCCATCGCGGAGGACCTGGCGCACCTCGGCCTACTCTACCTGTTCAGAGCCGGTCCGGAAAAGGAGGAGTACTACGTGCCCACCCAGCTCACCGCGGGTCTCGCGGGCGGGGGTGGCGAGAACGACCCGGACGACGACGACGCCACCGGAAAGCCAGACGGAAAGCCGAGAAACGATGAGAACGGCGCGGATGAAACGATCGGCGGCGATCCGGGGGGTCACATCATCGCCGAGACCAACTTCCGCGTGTACGCGTACACGTTCAGCGACGTCGAGTGCGAGATCTTGCGACTCTTCACCAGGCCGGACTACAGGCTGCCCAACCTGTACGTGGGCATGCTGACGCGCGAGGCGGTGCACGACGCGCTCGACACGGGTGTCGCTGCGGAGCAGATCATCAGGTACATAAAATCGCACGCGCATCCCAACGCGAGGAAGACGACGAACGGCGCGGGGATCCCCGGGAACGTGGCGGACCAGATCATGCTGTGGGCGATGGAGCGGCGCAGGGTGCGGAGCGCGGATTGCGTGCTCTACTGCGATTTCCCCACGGGCACGGACGAGTACGCCGCCGCGGTGAAAGCCGCGAGCGACGCGGGCGTTTTGCTCTGGGAGGATCGCGAGCAGATGAAGCTCGCGGTGGCGAAGAGCGGGCACGAGCGGATGAAGGAGGTGTTTAAGGCGATGCGAACGCAGGGCGGGGGCGGGCTGGGCGGCGGTGACGTCGCCGCGGGCGGCGGGCTGACCGTGGCCATGCGACGCAAGTGAGATTGATTTCAACGAAACGCGCGATGACTACGAACGACGCAGACAATTCAGACGACGCGAACGACGCGAGGGAATCGGATCTAAGATCTTACCCGCCTCGTCCGTCAGACGTCGACGCCTCCGCGGCGCGCAACCTGTCGTGCACCAGCGACACGCACCCAACCCCGGCGCTCACCACCCGCCCGCCGCCCCCGTGGGAGTCCGTCAGGAACACCGCCACTTGGCCATCGTCGACGGCAGCGACGGCGAACCCGAGCGAAACCGTCCCGTCCTTCTCCGTCGTTCGGACGAGCTTCCCGTACCAGTCCGTGTCCGACAGCGACACCGTGTCCGACACCGTGTCCGACACCTGCTCTCGTCCACCGAGCCTCTCGACGACCGAGAAGGATCGCAGGTCCGGGGGGGGTTTCTCGGAGGTGAGCGAGACGAGCGCCGCGAACCGAGCGTCGAGCCACTGCCAAACCTCTCTCTCCACGACAAACTCCCTCGCCCGCGCCTCGTCCCAGTCTGTTTGGTCCGGGATCGCCTTGACCACCTCGGCGCACACCCGCGGCCACCCCGTGCGCGCCATCTCGTGGGCCACCGCGTCGTCGTCCCGCGCGATGGACCCCGCGAGCTGCAGCGCGCGCATCCACACCTGAGGCCCCGCGGATTTGGCCCGGGTCAGGGCGAGGAGCGGGGGCAGGATGCCGGTCGGCGCGAGGACGGTCGGGGGCCAGCGCGCGTGGCACAGCTCGTATCCGCGCTTGGGCCAGCGCTCGTGCGAGCCGTCGCGGGAGGTGTGCCCGAAGGTGGCGCGGTGGTCGCCGCCCGACGCGCTGACGAGCACCTGCAGCGCGGCGGCGGTGGTGAACACGTCCTCCCTCTTTCGCATCGGGTCCCCGACGTCCACGACGCCCTTGCGGAGCTTGCCCGCGAACCAGGCGAGGGCCGCGCGGTGCGGCGCGCCCGGTGGACCGGCGCAGAACTCCGCGCACGCGGCGTCGCCGTCGTCCCCGGGTGACCGAAGCGCGGTGTCCAGGTCTCGGACGCATCGCAGGAATTCCTCGCGGGTCAGGTTGGACGACCCGGTGAGCTTCTCGCCGGCGTCCCGTACTGCCCTGACCGCGGGAGAGAGGGACATGTCGCGAGGGCGGTGCGGGGAACGACGATCCTCGGCGCGTCGCGAGGCGCAGGCGGAGAAGGAGCGCCGCGACGCCTAAGTGTTACCTTCGTACCTTCTGTGAACCACGGCGGCTTATTTTCATCGTTGTTAACCGAAGCGGTTGTCCGGGATGTTTGTTTCAGAGTGCGCTGCGCACTGCGACTCCGCCGACCGAGTCATCACCTCACCACGCACCATGCACCTCCTTCGGCGCGCGTTGGGCCTGCCGTACAAGTCCGGGTACTACTACGACCACCCGAGGGCGTCTCCCGAGCGCGGGGACGGCACGTTCACCGTGGACAACGGCAACGTGATGTTCACGCCCGAACCCGAGGATGGCCGACGTCGGTTGCCCCCCGCGGAGCACGTCCTGTCGTCCGTGAAGTCCGGGAAGGTCAACTGCGACTCCTCACGGTTCCCCGAGTTCGCGGGGCTCGACGAGCGGCCCAAGTTTCAGGGAGGCGTCGTGCACACCGCGGACAGGCTGATTTTCAAGGAGACCTTCGCGGCTGAGGGAGACGAGGGTGCGCTCAGCGTATCTCTCGCGGAGGACGTCTGGTACCTGCTGACCGAAGAGCTGAGCATCTGGGCGGTGCTGAGGCTGGAGATTGCGCTGGAGGTGCTGCTGATCGTCGTTTTCGCGCTGCTGCTGACGGTGGTGTCCGTGGTGGAGCACGGCGCTCGAGACGGCGTTCTCAGAGATAAGTTTCTGTTGTCTCTGACGAGCGTGAGACTCAGTACGGACAGCATCTTCGGGTGGCAGGCGCGTAGCGCGTCCAGCGGGTACGAGGTGTTCGTGCTGGCTATACAGGGCTGGACGCATTGGCTCCTACTCTCCGTCGCGGGCGCCGTCATCGTCGCCAGGGCGCTCAGGCCGCTGCAGCAGGTGGTGTTCAACCCCGATTGCATCCTCACCGACGACGAGGTCAACGTCCGGCTTCAGATCATCCGCCCGGCCAAGGTGGACCTACTCAACGTGACGATCAACCTGCAGGTGTTCGTCACCGGCGGGCGGGTGCACCAGCTGTCGCTGACGAACGGGATCGAAGGGTACGGCGCTTGGTTCGGCTACGCGCCGATGAACATCCGCCACAAGATCGACGCAAACTCTCCCCTGAGAGACGATTATCCCGGCGGGAAGCAGGACATATACTTCATCCGCGTGAGCCTGAGCGCGACGGACTCCAACGGCAACCCGGTGAACGCGTTCGCGACGTACTACCACCCGGACTCGTTCTTCATGGGCATGTCGGACTTTCGCGCGGCGTGGGCGCAGAGGGGGATCATGCCGCCGAGGATACTGAGGGGCGTCAGGTGGAAGGACCAGATGCGACGGATCCGGGACAGGTCCACGGGTAAGGGCACGGAGGGCGCGGGGTTGCCCACGTGGCTCGTGAACGTCGACAACACCGAGGGTTTCGAGCCCGTCCCGGGTGACTCTCCCGTGTGACGCCCATGTTAGCGTCGTACTTTGACGCGCCGCCGTAAACTTCAACCCGTCTTGTTGTTAGCCGCTGAAGGGTTAAGGGTTAGGCTAAAGTGATCAGATTACATGTACAACCGTGGGGCACGCGAAGACACTGCCCCCCGAGCTAGGTGTTAATTTTTTGTTTCGTTTGCGGACGATGGGGTTCGTCCCCCTCCGTCCCAACCTCGCCGTCGACCGACCCGCTCAGAGCTTGTTGAAGCTCACCGGGTTATCGTTGTGCACCCTCCAGATGGTCTCGCCCAGGAGGTTACCGACGCTCAGCACGGTGAGCTGCGGGAAATCCCTCTCCGGCGTGTGCGGGATGGAGTTGGTCACGATCACCTCCGTGAAGACGCCAGATCCGAGCCTCTCCACGGCGGGGGGCGAGAAGATGGCGTGGGTGGCGCACGCGTAGATATCCTTGGCGCCCTGGTCCCTGAGGAGCTTGGCGCCCGCCACAAGGGTACCGCCCGTGTCGATCATGTCGTCGAGCATGATCGCAACCTTACCCTCAACCTCGCCGATGAGGTTCATCACCTCCGCCTTGTTATGTCCCGTGCGGCGCTTGTCGATGATCGCCATGGGCGCGTCGCAGAGCTTCTTCGCGAACGCCCTCGCCCTCGGCACGCCACCGACGTCGGGGGACACGACGACGAGGTCCTTGGGGGAGAAGTCCTTGGACGTGAGGTAGTCCAGGATGACCGTCTCGCCGTAGATGTGGTCCACCGGGATGTCAAAGTATCCAATCGTCTGCAGCGAGTGGATGTCCAGCATGACGATGCGAGTCGCTCCCGCCTGGGTGAGCAGGTTAGCCGCGAGCTTCGCCGCGATGGACTCGCGCCCGGAGGTCCTGCGGTCGGCGCGGGCGTATCCGTAGTAGGGGATGACGCAGGTGATCGAGCGGCACGACGCGCGCCTGCACGCGTCGATCATGATGAGGAGCTCCATGAGGTTGTCGTTGACGTTTGGCGGGCACGTGGGCTGCACGAGGAAGACGTCGCAGCCGCGGATGGACTCCTTGATCTGGACGTAGACCTCGCCGTCGGCGAACTTTTTGATGACCCTGTCACCGAGGTCCATGCCGAGGTAGTTGGCGATCTCCTGTTGTCGTGGAGCAGCGGGGGCGGGCGAGCGGTCAGCGGCGGAGCGGATTAGGATTAATTATAGCCGAAAGTCGAAAAAGGGCGACGGTTTGGGAACCGGATTTTTGAAATCCACGTGAAGGGGCGCGCGCGCCGCCGTCGCCTCCCGTCCACGGGTGCCGCGACGCGACGTCGCGAGCGGTTTCGCATCGCATCGAAAGACGTCTTCGAGCGCGGCGAAGGGCGCGGGGTGGCGCCAACCCTCCGCGGGTACGCCGATACGCGGGGTAGATCCGAGGAGAGACAGCGCCCTTTCGTCGGCTGGGAGAAAAAGGACTCACGTTTGAGAGCTCGGGGTGCGCGCTGCCGGAGAAGACCTTGAGCCTCTCGCGGTGGGGCATCGTCGCCGACGCCAGATCATCGAAGGGCATCATGTTGGGCGTGACCGGAACCTGGTTGTTCAACCCCATGGCGCTGAGCGCGGCCAGAGAACCCGGGTTGTTGGCGAACACGTTGTCCTTGCTGATGGTCGCCTCGATGAGCTGGCGAGCGACCTTTCGGCGCGGCGCCACGGCGGCGTTCCTGAGCGCGCGGGTGGGCGCGCGGGAGCCGAGCTTGGCGGCCGCGCGGTGGGGGTGCGCGGCGGAGGCGACAGCAGAGAGCATCATCGTGCACGCCTTTGGTGGGTTCGGGCGTAAATCACCGGCGGCGGCGTGTGAAGCGCGTCGCAAGTGGGCGGCGATGGATTGCATGGGCACTCTCTTCGTGACTTTTCTCGACTGAACTTTCTCTGGCCTCTGGCGGCTTGTCGCAAAAAAAAAGGCGGGTGCTGACTGATTCATCACTGAGCCGAAATGGTGAATTTTAATCCGGTTCAGGATCCCGGGACCCATAGCCGATGACACACGTTTCGTGCAACCTCGGATCACGGCAAAATCTCGCGACGGGTGAAATTTTCTATCCGCGTGGTGGGTGACGCCAGCCTGCCAGCGCCCGAGAAACACGCCCTAAACCCCCAAACTCGCGCAGCGACGTGGCGCGCCCTCGCGAGACACCATCGTCGACATGGCCGCCGCACACGCCACCGCCGCGATGATCCGCGCGGGTGGTCCCTCCCCCTCGCCCCGCGGCCGGCGCGCGGGTCCCATCCGCCTTCCTCGCCGCGCCCCGTCATCCATCCCGACACGCGCGAAGACCGAGGAGAAAGCCTCCGCCGACGCGTCCAAGACGGGCGCGGACGCCGAGGTGCAGTTCGAGGCGGTGATCGGCATCGAGACCCACGTCCAGCTCAACTGTAGGACCAAGGCGTTCTGCCGGTGCGCCGCGGTGTACGGCGACGAGCCCAACGCGCACTGCTGCCCCACCTGCATGGGCTACCCGGGCACGTACCCCGTCCTCTCCGAGGCGGTGGTCCGCAAGGCGGTGCAGCTCGGCCTCGGTCTCAACGCCCGCGTCCGCCGCCGGTCCAAGTTCGACCGCAAGCAGTACTTCTACCCCGACCTGCCCAAGGGCTACCAGATCTCCCAGTTCGACGAGCCCATCGCGGAGGGCGGGCACATCGACGTCGTCATCCCGGTCGAGGACGGCGGCGGCGTCAGACGCATCGGGATCACGCGCGCGCACGTCGAGGAGGACGCCGGGAAGCTCACCCACTACCCGGCCGTGGGCGACACGCCGGGCTACGCCCTCGCGGACTACAACCGCGCGGGCGTGGCGCTCGTCGAGATCGTCTCCGAACCCGACATGCGAACCGGCCGCGAGGTTGCCGCGTACGGAGCCGAGCTTCGTCGGCTGGTGCGGTACCTGGACGTGGGCGACGGGAACCTCTCGGAGGGCAGCATGCGATGCGACGTGAACGTGTCCGTCAGGCCGGTGGGGCGTGAAGCGTTCGGAACCAAGGTTGAGGTGAAGAACATGAACTCGTTCAACGCGATGTCGAGGGCCATCGACTTTGAGATTGATCGACAGACGGCGCTCATCCGCGCGGGGAAAGGCGACGAGATCGTGCAGGAGACGCGGACGTGGGACGAGGGGAGGCAGTGCACGGTTTCCATGCGCAAGAAAGAGGGCCTTGCGGACTACAGGTACTTCCCCGAGCCCGACCTACCTCCGCTTGTCTTCGACGAGGCGTTTGTGGACGAGTGCGCAGCCGCGATGCCCGAGTTGCCCGGAGCGATCCGCGCCAGGTACGCGGACCTCGGCTTGCCCCCCGCGGACGTCCAGGTGCTCGTGGAGGATAAGGAGCTCGTGGAGTACTTCGACGCCGCGCTGGCGGCGGGCGCGCCCGCGAAGCAGTGCGCCAACTGGCTCACCGGCGACGTGATGGCGTGGCTTAAAAACGCCAAAGACGTGACCGTCTCGTCGATGCCGCTGTCCGCGACGCAGCTGGCGGAGTTTTGCACCCTGATCGAGGACGGCGTGATCAGCGGCAAGATCGGGAAGGACATCCTCCCCGACCTGCTCGAGGGCAAGGAGGGGAACAAATCGGTCGGCGACGTCGTCGAGGAGAGAGGTCTGAAGCAGATATCCGACCCGAAGGAGATCGAAGCCATCGTCGACAAGGTGCTCGAGGCGAACCCAGGGCAGCTCGAGCAGTACCGCGGGGGTAAGGATAAGCTCAAGGGGTTCTTCGTCGGGGCGGTGCTGAAGGAGAGCGGTGGCAGGGCGAACCCCGCGCTGTCGAACGAGATCCTGATGCGCAAGCTCAACGAGGGACGCTGACTATTTAATGCCAAATTACGGTGATGGGATGGTAAAAGATCTATCGTTTCGTCCGTGAATGAATTAGCCCTGACTGTCGTGACGTACGATTTGCCCCAAAAATAGGCCAGCCTCGCAAGGCCAGCTGGGCACCCGGGTCCATCCATCCAATGCGGTTGCCGTGCCCTCTCGGCCCTCCAACTCACGATCGCCTGTTGTTGCTCGGTCACTTTGTGCACGCGAGCAGTAGCACCGCCATGTCCATGTCTCGCTCCTCCCGTGCGGCCGCGGGTCTCTTCCGCCGCCTGGCGGTGACCCCCGGCGCGCGCCTCGGCGCGTCGGCGCCCGTCGCTTGGTGCCAGGTGCGCGCGCCTCGCGATCTTTCAAAACACACGCACCGATGACGCGCCAGCCATCTCACTCAAAACGCCCCTTCCACGCCGTGTCCAGCAGGTCGCGCCCTTGGCCACCGTGGCCCACCACGCGGCCGGCTCCGGCATCCGTGCGGTCGTCAACCCCGGATTCGCCGCCGGAGCCGTCCGCACCATCGCGGTCGAGGCCCTCAAGCCCCTCGACAGGTGCGCCCCGATCCCGTCACCCGCCCGCTCGGACCGCGTCCGCTTATCCGCTGAACGGACGCGACGCGGCCGTGGGCTTTTTACAAGTGTCGCCCCGATCGTCCGAGCCCCCCGCGCCAATAGCTGACCGTATCCCGCGTCCGACCACGAAACGAACAGCTTCGAGCGTCGCCACAACTCCGCGACGAAGAAGGAGGAGGCCGAGATGGCCAAGTACATCGGCTTCGACTCCATGGACGCGCTCGTGGACGCCACCGTTCCATCCGACATTCGCCGCGCCGGATCGATGGACATGGGCAAGTGGACGCAGCCGCTCTCCGAGTCCGAGTTCCTGTCCACGTTCAAGTCCATGGCGTCCAAGAACAAGGTGTTCAAGTCCTACCAGGGCGCAGGCTACTACGGCACCCACGTGCCCACCGTCATCCTCCGCAACGTCCTCGAGAACCCCGGCTGGTACACCCAGTACACCCCGTACCAGGCGGAAATCGCGCAGGGCCGACTGGAGTCGCTCCTGAACTACCAGACGATGATCAGCGACCTCACCGCGCTGCCCATGGCCAACGCCTCGCTTCTCGACGAGGGCACCGCGGCGGCGGAGGCCATGACGATGTGCTCCGCGGTGAACCGCGGCAAGAAGCCCAAGTTTCTCATCTCCGACAAGTGCCACCCGCAGACCATCGAGGTGTGCCGCACCCGCGCTGACGGCCTCGGGCTCACCGTCGAGGTCGGCGACGAGAACTCGTTCGATTACTCGGGTAACGACGTGTGCGGCGTGCTCCTCCAGTACCCCGCCACGGACGGCGCCGTCATCGACTACTCCCCCGTGGTCAAGTCCGCGCACGCGGCGGGCGCGAAGGTTGTCGCCGCCGCCGACCTCCTCGCGCTCACCTCGCTCGTGCCCCCCGGCGAGTGGGGCGCCGACATCTGCATCGGCTCCGCGCAGCGCTTCGGCGTCCCCATGGGCTTCGGCGGACCCCACGCGGGCTACCTCGCAACCTCCCACGACTACAAGAGGCTCATGCCCGGCCGCATCATCGGCGTCTCCATCGACGCCACCGGCGCGCCCGCGCTTCGCATGGCGATGCAGACGCGCGAGCAGCACATCCGCCGCGATAAGGCGACGTCCAACATCTGCACCGCGCAGGCGCTCCTGGCGAACATGGCTGGTCTCTACGCCGTCTACCACGGCCCCAAGGGCTTGAAGGCGATCGCGGATAAGACCCACGGACTCGCGTCCATCTTCGCGGAGGGCGCGGGGAAGATTGGCTTCACAAAGCCGTCGGCGCCGTTTTTCGATACCGTGGCTCTCGGGTGCCCCTCCGGCGCGGACAAGGCGGTGGCGGACTGCCAGAAGGCGGGCATCAACATCCGCAAGATCGACGCCAACACCGTGAGCCTCTCCTTCGACGAGACGACCACCATGAAGGACGTCGACGCCCTCTTCGCCGCTCTCAACGGAGGCTCGGCTCCGGCGTTCACCGCCGAGGGGCTCGCGCCGTCCGTCGCCGCCAGCGATTTCCTCGCGCGTGAGTCCCGGTTCCTCACCCACCCGGTGTTCAACGCGTACCACTCGGAGCACGAGATGCTCCGCTACCTCGCGCGTCTCGAGGCGAAGGACCTCTCCCTGGTTCACTCCATGATCGCGCTCGGCTCGTGCACCATGAAGCTCAACTCCACCACCGAGATGATCCCCATCACCTGGCCGGAGCTCGCCAACATGCACCCCTTCGCGCCCAAGGAGCAGACCGCGGGCTACCGCGAGATGTTCGAGGAGCTCGAGAAGCAGCTGTGCGAGATCACCGCGTTCGACGCCATGTCCCTCCAGCCCAACTCGGGCGCCTCCGGCGAGTACGCCGGTCTCATGGCTATCCGCGCCTACCACCAGTCTCGCGGCGATCACCATCGCGACGTGTGCATCATCCCGGTGTCCGCGCACGGCACCAACCCGGCGTCCGCCGCGATGGTCGGGTACAAGATCGTCGTCGTCGGCACCGACGCCCAGGGCAACATCAACATCCCCGAGCTCAAGGCGGCGGCGGAGAAGCACTCGGCGAACCTCGCGGCTCTGATGGTCACCTACCCGTCCACGCACGGCGTGTACGAAGACGGCATCAAGGACGTCTGCGATACCATCCACAAGCACGGCGGCCAGGTGTACATGGACGGCGCGAACATGAACGCGCAGGTGGGACTGACCGCGCCGGGTATCATCGGCGCGGACGTCTGCCACCTCAACCTCCACAAGACGTTTTGCATCCCCCACGGCGGCGGCGGACCCGGGATGGGACCCATCGGCGTGAAGAAGCACCTCGCGCCGTTCATGCCGGACCACCCCTCCGCCAAGCTCGACGGCGCCACCCCGGCGGGCGGCGAGACCCCGTTCGGCGTCGTCTCCGCGGCGCCATACGGCTCCGCGCTGATCCTCCCCATCTCCTTCGCGTACATCAGCATGATGGGCAGCGAGGGTCTGACCAACGCGTCCAAGCGCGCGATTCTCAACGCCAACTACATGAAGAAGAGGCTCGAGGACCACTTCCCCATCCTCTTCACCGGCAAGAACGGCACGTGCGCGCACGAGTTCATCATCGACCTCAGGCCTATGACGGACAAGACCGGCATCGGCCCCGAGGACGTCGCCAAGCGCCTGCAGGATTACGGCTATCACGCGCCCACCATGTCGTGGCCCGTGTCCGGCACGCTCATGATCGAGCCCACCGAGTCCGAGTCCAAGCAGGAGCTGGACCGCTTCTGCAACGCCATGATCGCCATCCGCGAGGAGATTCGCGACATCGAGAACGGCGCCATCGACAAGGAGAACAACCCCCTCAAGCACGCGCCTCACACCGCCGCCGTCGTCCTGTCCGACACGTGGGACAGGCCGTACAGCAGGGAGACGGCTGCGTTCCCGGCTGAGTGGGTCAGGCAGTCCAAGTTCTGGCCCACCACCTCGCGCATCGACAACGTGTACGGAGACCGTAACCTGGTCACCACCCACGCGCAGGTGGAGGTGGCGGCGGAGGAGACCGCGTAGGTTGTGAGGGGGAAGGGGAGACTGGGGCGACGTTGAGTTGACGGCTTATAGGCAGTTTCGCTTGCGAAAGGAACATTTTTTTTGGAGACGACCGAGTGTGGAAACCCTCGCGCCCGAGACTGGTGCCAACCTGGCAAACCAACAACCACGAGTTATTTTTCCGTTTAACATCGCGGCCACAACCCCCCGCGCGCGCGACCTTCCGTCGACACCGCGACGACGATGCCCCCCGCGGTGTTCGTCCCCACCGCGAGCACGCGTCCCGCGGCTCCCGCGGGCGCGCGATCGTCCGGCGCCAATCACCACGGGTCCAGAGGCGGCCATCACCCCGGAGGTTCGCGATCGGGCTCATCCGGCACCTCCGCGGGCCTCGGCGGTGCGCCGCGGCACGACCACCCCGCCGCCGCGCACCTCCACGTCTCGCACGCGTCGCACCGGATCTCCCGTCGCAGCGCGCGCATCGCGCACCGGCACGCCGCCGCCGCCGCGCGCGCCTCGTCCGTCGTCGCGCGTTACGCCGCCGCGGACGCCACCGCCGCGGCGCCCGTCTCGGGTGAGCGGGTGCTGGTCCACTACTACCGACGCGACGGCGAGGCTTCGTCGTTCGGCCTGCACGTCTGGGAGGACGTCGCGAACGAGACGGACTGGCACGCCCCGCTGCCGAGCGCGGTCACCCCGGGGAAAGGGGGGGATTGGGCGACCTACGAGGTGATCCTCGCCCCGGACGCGCGAAAGCTCTCCTTCATCGTGCACCGGGGAGACGAGTCCGACGCTCGCGTCGAGTCCTTGGACGTCGACTCCCTCGGCCCGGGCCGCGCCGTGTACGTGGTGTCGGGGAACGCGCGCGTGTTCACGCACGAACCGGAGATCTCGTCCCTGCCCACGGGCGACGTGAACCTGGCCAAGGCGAGGGCGCATTGGATCGCGGCGGATCTCGTCGCGGTGCCATTCGCGGTGGCATCCGACGACGGCGTCAGGGTGGAACTCGTCGCCTCGGCGGACGCGGGCCTGCACGTCGGCGACAACGGCGTGTGGTCCGTGCACGAGCACTCGGAGACGCGGTACGTGACGCTGGAGCACGTGGGAGCCGCCGGGTGGAGCTACTCGCCGGCGACGATGCGAGCGGGGGATAAGTACCCTCACGTGAGGGACGCCGGGTACGCGGTGATGCGAATCCCCGGTGACGTGGCGGGTGACGTGGCGTGGATGCTGAAGTGCCAGCTGGCGGTGACGGCGCACGACGCGGACGGGCGGCTCCGGGACGCCACGTCGGTGCAGTCGCACGGCGCGCTCGACGACGTCTTCGGCGGGTACGAGGGCGAACTCGGGTGCGTCGTCGACGGCACAGCTGGCGGCGCCGAAGAAGTCCGCGTGTCGCTGTGGGCGCCCAACGCGAGGCGCGTGACGCTCCTGTTGCACCGCGGGCCGAGAGGAGGCGACGGAGACGATGGATATCGGGTGGATATGCGGGAGGGTGAGCGCGACGGCGTGTGGCGCGCGTCCGTCGGCGCCGAGTGGGTCGGCGGGTACTATCGGTACGAGATCGAGACGTATCACCCGTGGGGCGGGGGCGCGCCGGACGGGGGCCTCGGTTCGATCGTCACGAGCGTCGTCACCGACCCGTACTCGCGGTCGCTCAGCGCGGACGGCGAGCGCACGCACGTGTGCGACGTGAACGCGCCGGAGCTCAAACCTCCGGGGTGGGACTCGCTTCGCAAGCCGAAACCGCCGGGCGCGGGCGACGCGTTCGAGCCCACGGACATGGCCATCTACGAGCTTCACGTCAGGGACTTTTCCGCCCTGGACGAGTCCACGCCGGCGCACCTGCGGGGCAAGTACGCGGCGTTCACGTGCGAGGGAACCACGCCGGTGAGGCACCTGAAAAACCTCGCCAAGGCGGGTCTGACGCACGTGCACCTCCTGCCGTCGTACGATTTCGGGTCGGTTCCGGAACGAGTCGAAAACCAGGCGACCGTCGACCACGCGTGGCTCGCGTCCCTTCCGTCCAACTCCGACGAGCAGCAGGCGGCGATCGGGTCCATCGCCAACGACGACGCGTTCAATTGGGGATACGATCCGGTGCATTACGGAGTCCCCGAGGGATCTTACGCCACGGATCCGGACGGCGGAACCCGGATCGTCGAGTACCGCGCCATGGTGGCGGGCTTGGCCAAGATGGGCCTGCGAACCGTGTGCGACGTCGTGTACAACCACACGCTGAGCGCGGGTCCGCACGACGGCAGGTCGGTGCTCGATAAGTGCGTCCCCGGGTATTACCACAGGCGAAACTTGGATGGATTTTACGAAAACTCCACGTGCTGCAACAACACGGCGTCGGAGAACAGCATGATGGAGCGTCTGATCGTCGACGACCTGGTGCACTGGGCCGTGGATTACAAGATCGACGGGTTCAGGTTCGACCTGATGGGGCACATCATGCTGAGGACCATCTTAAGGGCGAGGGACGCGCTCGCGGCGCTCACCGTGGAGAGGGACGGCGTAGACGGGAGGAGCATCTACCTGTACGGCGAGGGTTGGGATTACGCCGAGGTGGAACGCAATCGCGTGGGAAAGAACGCGAGCCAGCTGAACTTGGCGGGGACCGGCGTCGGGTCCTTCAACGACAGGCTCCGCGAGGGCATCATGGGCGGCTCGCCCTTTGGCGATCCGCGCGTCCAAGGCGTCCTCACCGGGTTATACTTTGCCCCCAACGGGTTCATCGACCAGGGCACGGCGGATAACCAGAGAAACAGGGTCATGGAGGACTGCGAGAAGGTCATCGCGGCGATGGCGGGAAACCTGAAGGAGTACCGGTTCGTGAACCGCAAGGGGTTCAGCACCCCGGGCAAGGACGCCGCGTGGGTGGGGAGCAACGTCGGGTACGCGGCGGAGCCTCGCGAGACGGTCAACTACGTGAGCGCGCACGATAACGAGACCTTGTTCGACGGCATCATGCTGCGAAGCGCGCCGGACGTTCCCCTCGCCGTGCGGTGCAGGCTCAACCGCGTCGCCGTCGCCGTCGTCGCGTTCTCGCAGGGGGTCCCCTTCTTCCACGCCGGCGACGAGATTCTCCGATCCAAGTCCTTGGATCGCGATTCGTACAACAGCGGCGACTGGTTCAACAGGCTGGACTACACCGGCGAGACGCACAACTTTGGCGTCGGGCTCCCCGGCAGGGACAAGAACGGCGATCGGTACGGGTACATCGGCCACCTGCTCGGGGACCTGTCGCTGAGGCCCGGGCGGGACGAGATTTCGAGGTCGGACGCTCACATGCGCGAGTGTTTGGCGATTCGACGGTCGTCGCCGCTGTTTCGGCTGAGAACCGCCGCCGACGTGGATCGGAGGGTCACGTTCTACAACGTCGGTCCCGAGCAGGAACCGGGTTTGATCGCGATGATGGTGAGGGACGCGCCAGAAGGGCACCCCGAACAGCTCTGCGACAGGTTCCAGAAGGTGTTGGTCTGCGTCAACGTGACGGGCCACGCGGTGACTGTCAAGGATGAGCAGCTCGGGTTGGACATCTACGGGTGCTCCCTCGAGGCGCACCCGCTGCAGGGGATGGTGTGCCCGGATGAGTACCTGGCTTCGGCGACGTGCGTTGGGGGGGCGCCGACGGTGCCGCCGCACTCGGTGGTCGTGTTCGTGGAGCGGCGATGATGAGACAGAGGCCGTCGCCGGTTAGTCGTCGACGACGTGTGCTGGAGCTATAGCAGCGCGAAGTGTTTATGAGTATCCATCCGAGTTAGTGCTATCACATCACGAACGTGTCCTTCCTCCTCATATCGCTCTCGGTGTGCGCTGGCATGCGGTGCGCGGCGGTATCGCGCGCGCCGCCGACCGCGGCGCGTATCACGCCCGGGCCGCAGGAGCGTCGCAGCCGCGGCCGATGCGCGCGCGTCTCCGCCGCGAGATGGGTCGACGTCCCGTCTGGACCAAACTCTCGACGTTCGCTCATCGGCCACGCGCACGCGTGCCATGCTCCATCGAGACCCGGGCGCTTAAACCAGCGAAGCCTCGGTGGCTCCGCGGCATCGCGCCGGGCCGCGTCGAGTTCCCACCGATCACGACGACCCACCGCGCGCCGGGTCCATCGCACGAGGGCGTCCGGTGACACCGACGGCGAAGCGGCGTCCACGTCACGGGCGAACGACGACGATGGCGCGCGCGAGAGTGATGAGGGGTCGTTGGACGCGGCGATTTTCGCGCTGGCGCTCCCCGCCGTCGCCTCGCTCTTACTCGACCCCGTGCTGGGCGTGGTGGACACCGCGTTCGTGGGCCGGATCCGAGGCGAAGGCGCCGCCGAGGCCCTGGGAGGCCTCGCGGTCGCCACCGCGGTGTTTAACTTTTCCTTCAAGCTCTTCAACTTTCTCGCCGAGGTCACCGGCCCGCTCGTCGCGTCGCAAATCGCCGCAGCAGAGGCGGAAGCCACGGCTCTATCAGACGACGCCGGGCTCTCCGGCACGAACCAAACAAACAACACGAAGACGACGACGCGAACGAAGGCGGCGGAGACGGTGCGGGGCGCGATGACCTTGGCGGTGTCGCTCGGGATCTTCGCGTGCGTCGCGTTGGAGCTCGGCGCCGAGACGATCTTGCGGTGGTCCGGCGCGGACGGCGTATCGTCGTTAAATGGCGAAGTGGACGGGGGGAACATGTTACGTCAGGCGGAGGCGTACCTTCGCGTGCGCGCCTTATCGGCGCCGGCGGCGTTGATCGGGACCGTCGCGGTCGGGGCGTACAGGGGTTTACTGGACACCAAGACGCCGCTGCTCGTGTCCGGCGCGGCGAACGCGGTGAACTTGGCGATGGACCCGGTGTTGATCTTCGGTTTTGGGCCCGTGCCCGCGTTCGGGGTGGCGGGCGCGGCGGCGGCGACCACCACCGCGGAGTGGATCGCCGCGGTGGTGTTCTGGAAGATGCTCGTCGACGAGGGGTTGCTTCCGGGGATGAGCGGGATGACGCGTATGGGCGGAATGGGCAAAACGACGACGACGGAGCGAACGACCGGTACCGGGACGACGAACCTCATCGGATCACCCGACGCGTCCATCGCGGGTTGGTTCGGCGCGTTGAAACCCCTCGCCGCCGGGTCAGCCTCGCAGCTCGTCCGCACGCTCATCTTACAGGCGGTTCTTCTCAGGGCCACCGCGGAAGCCGCGGGCGCCGGAGCGGCGGCGCCGCACCAGATTTGCGTCCAGGTGTGGTGGGTCACGCTGTTCGCGCTGGACGCGTTGGCGGTGGCGGCGCAGAGCCTGGTCGCGTCTTCCTTGGGGGCGAACGACGTGGCACGCGCGCGAACAGCCGCGGATCGATGCCTGCGATGGGCGCTCGCGACGGGTACGGCGGTCGGCGTTGGCATCTACGCGGCGGGTCCCGCGCTTCCCGGCGTCTTCACCGACGACGCCGCGCTCGCGGAGAGCACCCGCGGCCCTCTGGCGCTCGTCGCGTCGCTTCAGCCCTTGAACGCGGCGGTGTTCGTCGGGGACGGGGTGTTGCAGGGCGCGGCGGACTTCGATTACCTCGCGATGGCGATGGCGGCGTCCGCGGCGCCCGCGCTCGTCATGCTGGGAGCGGTTGGTAGCGGAGCAAATGCCGGTTTAGCGATTGGGGCGTCCGCGGAGATCGTCTCCGCGACCGCGCTCGATGGGGTTTGGCGCGCCATGGCGACGTTGCAGCTGGTCAGGGCGGGGACGTTGTCGTGGAGGTATTGGTTCGACGGGAGGAGCCCGGTGGCGTCGCGGGACGCAGACGAGGCGGGGAAGGAGAACGGGGAATAGATTTCTAAGTAGACTAGTCTAAGAGTTACGCGTCACACCTCCTTTGATCCTCCGTCAAGTGCCACGCGAAGGTCCTCGGGTATGGGTCCCGCGAGCATTTTGGTGAGCTGAACGTCCGCGCCCTCCCGCAGGCTCTTCCTACCCATGATGTAGTTGCCGAGAGCGATATTTGGCGCGAACGACTGGTGATACCATCCCTGCTGGTGTATGTGAGGCAGCGGAAGGAGCGCCATGTGCGTGACTCCAAAGAAAATGTTCATCGTGGCGAATAGTGCGACACCCATGCCACAAACAATCCACCCGATGAGCGCCCCGTTCGCCTTGACCAGTCCGCTCAACACGAACGCAACGAAACTACATATTGTCCCGACATTGATGAGGAAGAGTGCCCACCCGGCCATCTTACATCCGGCATACACGGAGGCTAGGTCCGGCGTCGAGACTGCGGTCACGGCGACTGTTGAAAAGATTATCGAGACCACCAACATCAGCACAGACAAAGATGCGACGCTCGTGGCTGCGATGCCGAGGTTGTCGGTGACCTGATAATCCACCAACGTCGAGGCAAAGAAGAGCAAGAGTCCGCCACTGACGACCATGACCTCGCCGCAGACCCAAAACCGTTGGGGCCTTCGTTCGTGAGGCAGCAGAAAAATATCGAAGAAGAACGCCGCGAATCCGAGCGGCGCCTTCCCTGACAAGTTCGTGGAGAAGAACTGTCTGATGTCATCGCAGGCCATGACATCCACGGTATTACTTGTAGGTGTGGATGGCGCCAAACCCGGCGAGACCCGATTGCCCATCGACTCGCTGCTAACAGCGGAGAACATGCTATGCGCCTGTCAAAATGTCAAATTTACCCCCCGCGTCGAGCTGAGGCGCGCTTTGGTCGAGGGGGCCGTGTTCAAGGGGGCGGCGTTTCGGTGAGAGGCACTCCCTCGAGCGCGTGCGCCTCGAGGACCCGCCGGACGAGCCGCGCGCGCGCGTCTCGGCGAGCATGGCCGGCGACGCGGAGACGTCGATGAGCTGGGAGGGGTTCAGCCAGGTGCGCGTCCATGCCGCGGCGTCTCGGACGCTTTCGTCCCATCCCGGCGTCGCCGAAAGCG
>Ga0181573_10002011_pt1 | contig 19381 bp, 9 predicted proteins | sample 101ome_25_FD_148643 | JGI IMG/M metagenome (GOLD analysis project Ga0181573, IMG submission 148643) | Coastal salt marsh microbial communities from the Groves Creek Marsh, Skidaway Island, Georgia - 101409BT metaG (spades assembly) | ecosystem: Environmental > Aquatic > Marine > Intertidal zone... | reverse complement strand
AGGGACGATTTTGAAAGTGTATATTGACGCCCTCGGCAACCCGCCCCTCTCTCATTTTATTTTACGAGGAAACGAACTGATGACCAATCAGAATTCAGATTGGAGCATGGACCAATCAGAATAGGTTATTTCGCCGGAGAACCCAATGTTCGCCTCTGTCTCACCCGCGACCGCGCGGAGGCGCATCATTCGGCGCGTCCATCCGTTTCAGCCCGCTACGAGAGGTCGAGCGATGTTAGCCCTGTCGTAAAATACGAGAGACGTGGCGGTCTTACCTTCACTGGAGCCAAAATATTCCTCAGCGGGAGTAATCTTCTCATTCATTATCGATCTCGCACGCCGCGGATCCTCATGAGTCGACTCGGAGGATCGAACGTGCACAATGTGCTCGACAAAACCGAGCAGGAGTTCCGCATAGGCGCCGACCGCGACTCTAAGCATTTCGCCGTCCCCGGCATGCGCCGCGGCCACTTCAGAGCGCGCCTGCGAAGGAACTGGAACCGGGCGAAAAAGTTCCAGCTCCCGGGGTTCATGGTGGGCTTCCTCACCGCGGCGTGGCTGGGCCTGGCGCACAGGGCGCCCCCGGTCGTGGTGAAGAAGGTGGTGAAGAAGAAGCCCAAACCGTCGCTGACCATCGAGGAGCTCCCCGACGACGGGCCAAAGGCGCCGGATCCCATGGCGGACGCCGGCAACCCCAACGAGGAGATGAAGCTCGTCCTGGTGGTGAACGAAGAGCTCGGCATGACCGCGGGCAAGATCGCCGCGCAGTGCAGCCACGCCACGCTGGCGGTGTACCAGTCCCTCGGACCAAACCACAGGGCGGTGCTGCGGCGGTGGGAGAGCGAGGGGCAGAAGAAGATCGCGCTCAAGTGCCGCAGCGCGACGGAGTTGCGACAGCTCGCCGCGGCGGCGAAGGCTGCGAGGCTTCCGCACTTTGTCGTCGAAGACGCGGGCCGCACGCAGGTCGCGGCGGGGTCGTGCACGGTGATCGCCATCGGGCCCGCGCCGGAGTCCGCCGTGAACGCAGTCACCGGCGCGTTGCGCTTGCTGTAGTTTCGCTTGCTCTAGCTCTATTGAAAAAACTGATTCGTCTACGAGGTCCGGTTCGCCCGCCCCGCGGGTTCACCTCGACCACTTAGTTTCACACGAAGAGGTCTTCGCGGTCGACCCCCTCCGCGGTCGTCTCCCCGCCCTCTAAAGCCTTGGCGTCTCCACCCTCGGTGCCGGCCTCCATCCCAGAAAACTCCAAAAAGTGCGTCGGCCTGTGCGCCTCGTGGTAGAACTCCTTCGGGTTTGCCAGCTTCAACGCGTATTTCATCCCCGGCGAGTGCTTGACGCCCTGGAAGTTGTAGTTCCACGACCCGCCGTCGGGTACCATGTAGTATCCCAGGAATCTGTCCGACAGCAGCATCTGGACCTTCTCGTAATGGCCCGGGGAGTATCCCTGCGGGTTGGCCGAGTTGGTGTCCTTGTTGGCGCGGCCCCACTCGTACCCGGTGGGCGTGAGCTTGTACGCCGTCAACGAGCACGAACCCGGGGTGAATGAGCACGTGAGCACGATGCACTTCTCGCCGTCCCAGCTCTTGTTCGACTCCAAGATCTTGGCGTGCGCGCAGACGTCCTGCGGCGGGAGCTGCGGGGTCTCGTTGGGCTGGGTGTGGAGCCAGCCGAGGGGCTCCAGGTCCTCCAGGTAGTCGTGCTCGGGGAGCGCGGCGGGAAGGTTCACCTGCGAGTGGTTGCCCCACTGCGGCGGCATGACGATGCACCGAATCTCCTTCACCTGGGGGTTATCGGGCGGCGACACGCCGTACATGTACCCGGCGATCTGCGTCCTGAGGTCCGCGATGGTGATGAACTTCTTCAGGACGTTCTTGGGCAGGATGTACGTGTACCCAGTCTCCTTGATGTCGTCCGAGTTGACGTAGATGTGGTTCACGCGCAGGTGCAGGTTGGACGCGCTGATGGCCCGCACGCGCCAGTCCGTCTTGCTGCCAAAGGTGGCCTGCTCGTACGGCGACGTTGTGGTGACGATGAGCTCGTCGCCGTGCACGTTGGTCGTCTTGGTCGTCACCGCGGTGAGCGCCGCGCCGTCGGCGCCTTGCTTCTCAATCTCCGCAATCTGCTGCCGCTGCAGCGACGGCGGGGTTATCTCGGCGCCGAGGATGATGTCCCTAATCTCCGATTGCGTGAGGGCGGAGACGTTCACGTTATTCTTCTTGGCGTAATCCCCGAGGATGAGGTCCTTGAGGGCGATCTCGACCTTGATCCACTGCTCGTCGCTGAGATCCGGCCAGACGTGGTGCGGCTGGGTTATAATCGTCCTGTCGGGTTTCAGAAGCATCTTAGCCTTGTCGTTGTTGACGTGGAGCGCCCGGAGGATGAGAATGAGCCTGGAGAAGGCGGTGTACGAGCTGATGGTCTTGAGCCAGTCGTCGTAGATGTTGAACAGGACCATCTGCGGCTCCGTCGCCTTGAGGATCAAATCTCCAAACTTTTCAATCTTCATGCACGCCTGGAACGGCATCTGAAGTTCGGAACCCTTGATGACAATGTTGGGGAAGTCCAACAGGTGAACCTCGAGCGGATCCAACATGCCCTTGCGGGTGACGATGATCTGCTTGGGCTGCTCCTCGACGGGCAGCGAACGCACCAGCGCTGCAACCTCCTCCGCCGTCTTCCACTTGGCGAGCTGCCCGAGGCGCTTCTGCCCGGCCCACACGCTCGTGTGGATAACCTTCAGGAAGAGCTGGCCGGTGCGCGGGTTGAAGATGAAGATGGCGCCGTTGATGGGCTTGGTCGTCAGGTTACCCTCGAACGTCTTGTGGATCGTCACGCGGTACACGTTGGTGTCGTCGACGAACCAGATGGTCTGGTTGCTGAACAGCTCGCCGTAGTTTTGCGAGTTGAGGTACGGCTCAGTGGGCTCCGAGGAGTACAGCTGCAGACCCTTACGAACGCGCTCGCGGAGGACGTAGAGCGCGGGGTTCGCCTTCATGATCTTGGCCATCGCCTGTTGGATCAGGGGCTTGCACCCGGGGAACCAGTTACCGTACGCCGCGTGTAAGTTATAGGCCAAGTCGATGCCGATCATCACGCCAGTTGGGGATGGGTAAATCGACATGTTGTCCGTGGTGTAGTCGAGGAACTTGGCTCGGGTGTACCGCTCGATGTCGTGCGAGTCGAAATCCCCCCATCGCAGCTGGACATCGATCCAGAACTTGTTGGAAGACTTCTGGTCGAAGGCGTCCTTGGCGTCGCCCATCAGCGAGGGCTTGGATATCGGCCACTTGTACGCGGCAAACAGGAGGATGTCAGCGCAGGATGAGTTCATCTTGTAAGATTTCCTCGGGTGGATCGTCTCCTTCTGAACCGTCTCAATCTCCAGCGCGTCGAGCTCCTGGTCGAAAACCTGGCAAAGATCCATGGTGATCGATTCGTGGATTTTCTGCCAGAGATGTGCGCGGAAGATCTGGATCAGCGAGATCTTCAGCGTGGGAATCTTGCCGTGCATGAAGATGCCGGTGAGGTCGAGCTGCACCTGGAAGCCAACGTAGACGTTGGCGCGGTTGATCGTGGGCGACCACCAGAGGGTGAACCGACGGTTGGGAATCTGGTTCAGACCGGACCTCTGCGCGTTGGTCAGTTTCTTGTACTTCATCGATTCCTCAAAGCCTGAAGCCTTCTCCCAGAAGAGACCCTCCCACGTGGGGAAGTACGTCCCCTTGAATAGCGTGTGCTCCAGGATACCCTCCACGCCGCCGAGCGCCTGGATCACGTCAGTTCGGTAGTTGTTGAGGTTCCACAGCTTTCCATCGTGCCGCTGGTGCGTCCACCAGAACGGATTGAGCCGGAGCAGGCAGTGCTCCTTGAAGTGAGTCCTGACGCGCCAGCCCTTATCGTACGCGAGCGTGTGCCGATCCTTCTGGAACAGGGTGTTGATGCGAGGGATGCCGCGGTCCCAGGAGTCCTCCAGGTCCTCCAGGGTCAACCGCCGGTTCTGCGCCTGAGCCTCCTGCCTCTTGAGGGCATATTCTGCCCACACCCGCTGTGAGTCGTTGAACTCAGCCTCCCAGGGTTGGATGTAACGGTAGAGGTTGGGGATGAGCTGGTCCTCCTCGTGGGACATGCCCGACCGGAAGTGGGTGACGCCGGTGTCCGTCTGGACGCTGTACTTGAGATCCGACTGGGGGATGAGGATATGCCCCATTGAGAGCATGCCGAGGCCGCCAATCTCCTTGGGTGTGTAGAAGACGACTGGGGGGAATCGGCTGGGCATCTTGGAGTTGAGGCCAATCTTGATGCGGGTCTGAATTTTGTTCTCGCACTTGACCAGCAGGTCAAGCAGCTCTTGCGTGTGCACTGTCGCCTCCCTGTAGTAGGTCATCAGCCCGATGAGCGCCGTGTTCCACTTGTTCACAATCTTGGTGAATGTCGTCGCGCCCGACGACATCAGCACCTGCCGCACCCTGTTCTCAAACTGCTTCAGCGCCTCATCGTCAACCCTCAAAAACGCCTGAGCGGTTCTCTCCTTGGTCTGCTCGTTCTGCAGGTTCCAGACTCCATCCTTTTGCGCGAAGTACTCGGTCGCCATCCTCGCCTTGGGCATGATGCGAACCTCGAAACCGCACATGTTGAACAGCAGGTTCGGGTTATCCCGCGAATACACAGACACAAAGCCATTGTCCCACTCGAGCGTGGTGATGGACCGGGGCAGGCGGTTCTTTATGTCCCAGAAAACCGCGCGGCCGAGGTTGACGTCGTGTTTCATGAGTCGCATGCGCGCGTCCCTCGGCCAGCACTTCTTGTTGTTGTATCCGACCATGTTCTCGTTGTTGGGATCGGGGTGCTCGGTGAGGTACCGCTGGATGAGGTCCTTCGCCTCTTCCGCCGTGAACCTGAAGAGCATGTGGATCTTGTCGATGTACCTGCTGTACAGGCGGATGGGGTGCCGGGTCTCCGTGCGGACGTCGCGGTAGGAGATGAACTCGTTGGGCATCTGCGGGGGACCGGCAATCTCGCTCGCGCGGGTCAGACCGAGAACCAGCAGATCCAGCACGAGTCCGTAGTACTGGGACACAAACGACGCAAACTGCAAGCCGCGGATGAGGCCGTAGGAGTTGGTGTGGGACATGTCCTTGTACGAGATGACCACGTTGTTCTTCGCCGTGATGTAATCTGCGATGTTGTGGTCGACGATGAGGCGGAGCAGGCGGTTGAGCATGGTGAGGTCAATCTTCTCGAACATCTTCTCGAATTTGGTCTGGAGCATGACGACGCACTCGCCGTCGTTGGTGTCCCACACGTCGGTGAGGTTGTTGATACCCTGGCACCACTTGTACACCAGCAGCGGCGGCGGCTCGGTGTCCGCGGGCTTGATCCAGTTGGGGAACAGATGCCTCTTGTCGGACTCGTACCATATGTACTGGTCAAGGTAGGAATCCGTGATCTTCTCCAGCGGTTCAACCTCATACACGGGTATGAGGTGCGAGTAGAGGTCCATGAACTCGATGCCAACCTCCTTGAACGCCCTCTGCGTGAGGAGGTGTCGCTTGATCCGCGACAGCGCCTCGTGCGGGTTATCGAAAGCCTGCTCAATCAGACCGAGCTCCTCGCGCTGCGACTGGTTGAGACGCGCAGAGACGGAGTAGTTCTCCTTGAGCCGCTCCAGCGCCAAGATGAGAAGCTTCCTGTCGTGCTTGTAGGACAGCGGGGGGAAGGGAATCGGAGAGAACTTGCGCGACTCGAGCCAGTGCACGGTGGTTGTGTAGATGGCCACAGCCTCCTCGGGTGTGACGTAGGGGCCATCCTTCAGGTAGTTGTGCTGCCTCTCCTGCTCAGCCTTGAGCCACAGTCGCGTGAGCCGCCCCAGGTTCTTGCGGCACACGGTCTTGTCCACGGTGGCGCCGCGGCGAATGCGCTCGCGGTTGTAGTGCGCCACGTTGGTCCACCAGTCAGCCTTGGACTTGACGTAACGGAGGATCATGTTCTCGATGGGCGCGGGCAGCCCCGGGACCTTCCACGGTATGTTGGCCTTCCAGCACCGCCACGCCTCAGAAAGATGCTGCAGGATGGTCTTCGCCTTGTTCGCCTTGATGCCCTCGGGCATCATGTCCAGGATGTCGTGCATCACCGCCGCGCGGAGCTCGAGGTCGAAGTGCGACTCGATCCTCTGCTTCGTCACCGTCTTGGCCACGCCCTTGCTGTGGCGGCCCTCAAACTGTCTCGCGAGTAGGTTACCCAGCCAACGCTCGAGCAAAGGGACGATGCCGCGGAGGAAGAAGAGCCACACCCGCCACATGGGCGCCCAGAAGCCCACGCCCGGGCCCTTGCCGACGGGACCGGTGTTGAACCTGTAGTAGATGAGGTGCTTGAGGTCCTTGCACATGCGAATCTGCCGCATGAGTCTGTACTTGTATCGGTACATGCCGGTGAGCTGACCGACGTGCGAGAAGATGTACTGAAGGCCGTCCGCGAGCTGGAACGCGTCCACGTTGCCCAGTCGGAACTGCACGTGCGCGTCCACCACCAGCTTGGTCAGACGCAGGATCTCTCTGCACAGGTGAAACGCGTTGCCGAACCGCGACTTTTTCCTCTCCTTGGTCGTCAGCGTCTTCACCGGCTTCAGGTTGAAGTTGTAGTCCAGGTGGAGGTAGTTGAGGTTCTTGCGGTGGATCAGCAGGTTGAGCATGTTGTATCCCTGCCTGCACACCTGCAGCCCCGCCTCCACCCAGTCGAGCTCCGTGCACTGGAAGAACTTCGTCTTCTTGAGCGCCTTGAATAGGTTCTTTCGCTTCAAGCCCTTGGGGGGCTTCTTGTGCAGCTGGTTCAGCACGTAGCACTTGAGCAACTTCTGGTAGGACACCCGCACCTTCACCGGGTATCCGCTCGGGCAGTGCTCGTGGAACCACCCGTTCACCAGCGGCACGTCGATCGTCCTCCGCATTCGCCCCGACTTCATGTGAAACGGCCTGGGCGCAAAACAGAGGGCGATGCCGTTCATGGTGTTGTCCGTGTACAACGGCGCGTTCGCGAGCAGCGGCCCCTCCGCCTCCTCCGGTAACTCAAAATCGTCCTCCTCGTCCTCCTCCACGCGATCCGCGTACCTCGCCGCCGCGCTCCCTTCGCTCCTGTAAGAGGCGATGGGGTGAATGAGCGGATCGTAGTAGTACGCCGGCAAATCCGGATCCTCCGTCTTGATGTACATCACCATCGGAGTGTGGTACGGCGGCACCGCCACCTTCCTCGGGCGGTTGTTGTACAGGTACGGGAAAGCCACCTTGTACTCGGTGCGCAGCGCGGATCGGATGATCAGCTTGTTGATGTCGTTGAACTCGTTCCAGTCCTCGTCAGCCTTGTCCATGTCGCGGTAGAGGGGTTCAAACTTTGGACCGCCGGGGATGCACATGTTTAGCGCCTTCGCGGTGAAGAACGACTTCTGCTCGAAGAGGTAGAAGTAGTTCTTGTCCGTGAGGTCCGATAGCAGCTGACCAGCGAGCCGGTACAGCGTCGCCATTATGGGCAAGGGTACCTGCCACTTGCGGTACGAGTCTCCGTTGATGAACTTTGTGTGCTTCAGCGGCATGTGATCGTAGAACCACTCGTACACCGCGCTGTCCTCGTCCTCATCCAGCTCGAGCTCGATCGCCTCCAGCGGATCCACGTCCAGGAGGTTATCGGCGTAGTCCAAAGGCGGCTCCTCGTCGTCAAAGGGGGGAAACCGCATGCGCTTGAAGTGCCGACGATCGCGCTTCTCGCGGCGCATCATGATCCACATCGTCGCCCACTGCGCCACGTACACGGGCTCGATCACCTTCGGAGTCTCGTTGATGAAGGTGATCGCGCCGGTGACGTGGTAGATCACCTTGCAGTGGCGAACCTGCTCCCACGGCATCGGCATGTTCTCCAGGAGCTTGAACACCGCGTGAGGAACAAACTTGAGAGCTCCGAGGTACACCCGCTTGTCGTGGCGGAACTTGCGCGAGGACATGTCGCCGTGGTCCTTGATGATCTTGCGCACGTGCTGTTATCGAGTGGTCGGGGGGGGCGGGGCGGGGGATCGGGGTCAGCGGAGGGGTCCGGGGGGTGGATCTCGGACGATGCGCGCGGCGCGGCGGGAAAAGGGGCGCGATGAATGCGCGGCGGGGGCGTTCGCGGGAAGCGGCGGTGGGAGGGCGCTCACCTCCGGGGGCATCTCCTGCTTCTCCGGCTCCACGTAGCCGAACTTGCGAGAGATTCCATAGCGCTTCGCGTTCAGCTGCTGCCACTTGCGAGCTGCGACGGAGAACGGGGAGGAAGGACGGTCAGGCGCTGTCGTCGTCGTCGTGGCCTCGCGGATTGGCGGAAATAGGGTTAGTGGCCGGAAAACGCGCGGTGGGAGGCGCGGCGACGTCGATCGGTTCGTCTGAACACCGCGGATCGCGCGGAGACATCGCGTGGAAGGTGCGTGCACTCACCCTTCTCCTCCAGAGCCGCCTCGTGGGCCTCCTGGTCCGCCATGGCCGCTCGAGAGGGAAACGCCGCTACGCTTTCCTTGCTCTCTGCCAAGTGAGTTGGAGTCGGGCCACCACCAAGCTGCCAAGGCGGGCTGATGATTTTCGTCGAACCGTGATTTTCGTTTTTGGGCTCACTGAGATGCCTGTGCGCGTAACCTGAAAAATTGGCCACGGGATAGTCGTTTTTCAGTTACGTTCGAAGGTATTGACCGTAGCCGTTCCTCCCTCAAACGTCGCCCGCCGGCGCCAGACCAAACGACGAAAGCCATGGCCCGCTTCATCGCCCTCCTCTTTATCGCGCTCATGTTCATCTGCAGCCCAGCAAAGGCGGGCGCGGCGCCGGATCCCTGCGGGGTCGCGGACTCGTGCAAGACCTGCGTCGCGACGAACGGATGCGGGTGGTGCGGGGAGACGCTCGAGTGCAAGAAGCAGCCCGGGATGTTCGGTGGAGGTTGCAAGGGCATGCTCAAGGAGATGTCGTCGTGCACCCCGCTCAGGGACTCCCTCGTGAGGCTGGGAGATTCGCTCCCGGCGGTCTCCGCCAAGATGGTGGCGGCGTACGACGCAGTCCGCGACGCCATCACCGTGTAGACGGAGCAGATCTGAGATTTCCAGAGAAGGCTTTCCAGGGGAAGCATCGGCGGCGTCCCCTCGACGGCGAACCGGTTGTGTGATGTCATTATTCTTTCGAAAATCGAGACGTGTCAATAGCCAGATGACATTAGCTTGAAAGTAACGCTGCGTTAAAAAAATATGCACAAGTTGCCAGCGGGAGCCACGAGCATCGTCCGAGCTCAAACGGCGTCAACCGCGTCTCACAACTCTAGAAGAATTTTGTCCTAAAAGTGTCGCCGCCCGCCTTCCCAATTGCCCGCGCGCCGCTTAGGGCACGGGGAGGGGCTTGATGTCCCAGATCTCGGTCGCGTACTGGTCGATGGTGCGGTCCGAGTTGAACTTGCCGGAGAAGGCGGTGGAGATGATGGAGGACTCGGTCCACGCGTCCTGATCCTTGTACGCCGCGCTCACCTTGTCCTGGCACTCGATGTAGGAGGGGAAATCCTTGGCGACGAGGAAGTAGTCGCCGCGGCCAAAACCCTCGTTGCCCTCGAGCGACCAGAGGAGCTCGTCGAACTCTCCGGGCTTGCCGAAGACGCCGGACTTGATAGTGTCCATGACGGCGGTGAAGCGGGGATCGGGCTCGAACTTGCCCGCGGCGCGCTCGGCGCGAGCGGGCTCAACCTCGGGCTCCTCGATGCCGAAGAGGAAAAAGTTGTCGTCGCCGACGCACTCGCGAATCTCGACGTTGGCGCCGTCGAGGGTGCCGATGATGAGGCAGCCGTTCATCTGGAACTTCATGTTGGAGGTTCCGGACGCCTCGGTACCGGCGGTGGAGATGTGCTGGGAGAGCTCGGAGGCGGGGATGAGGGTCTCGGCGAGGGAGACGTTGTAGTCGGGGACAAAGACAACCTTGAGGAGGTCGCCAATCTCGGGGTCGTTGTTGACAACCTCGCCGACGGCGGTGACGAGGCGGACGATGCGCTTGGCCTGGAGGTAGGTGGCGTACGCCTTACCGCCGAAGATGCAGACGCGGGGGGTGACGTTGGCGCGCTCCTCGGGGGTCATGGCCTTCATCTCGTTGTACCTGTGAATGATGCCCATGATGTTGAGGAGCTGGCGCTTGTACTCGTGGATGCGCTTGATCTGGATGTCGAACATGGCGTCGGTGGACACCTTCACGCCGGTGGTCTCCTCGACCATCTTGGCGCACAGAGCCTTGCGCTCCTGCTTGGCGGCGCGCCACTTCTTCTGGAGCTCGGGGTCCTTAGCGAGGGGGCCGAGCTTCTCGAGGAGCGCGGTATCGGTGACCCACTCGTCGGTGCCGATTGCCTCGGTGATGACGGAGGAGAGCTGGGGGTTGCAGAACGCGAGCCAGCGGCGAGGGGTGACGCCGTTGGTCTTGTTCTGGAACTTCTCGGGCCAGAGCTCGCCGAAGTCCTTGAAGGTGAAGGTGCGGACAATCTCGGAGTGGATCGCGGCGACGCCGTTGATGGCAAAGCCGGAGATGCAGCAGAGGTTGGCCATGCGAACCATGGGCGCGGGGGCGCTCCACTCCTCGTCGTCCTCGACGGCGACCTCCTCGCCCGCGGCAGCCTTGGCGGCGAGCGCCTCGAGCTTGGCAGCCTTGGCGGCGGCAGCGCTGGCCTTCGCCTTGAGCTCCTCAGCGGGGGTCATGTAGTTCTCGAGGATGCGCATGGCGCCGATCTTGCGCTCGAGCTCCTCGGGGGTCGCCTTGGGGTAGGTCGCCTTGACGGAGGCGATGAACTCCTCGTCGATGCGCTTGATGATCTCGACGTGCCTGGGGAGGAGCTCGGTCATGAGCTCGAGGGGCCACTTCTCGAGAGCCTCGGGCATGACGGTGTGGTTGGTGTACGCGACAGTCTTGGTGGTGAGCGCCCACGCGGTGTCCCAGTCCATGCCCTCCTGGTCCATGAGGATGCGCATGAGCTCGGGGGCGGCGAGGGTGGGGTGGGTGTCGTTCATCTGGATGGCAACCTTCTCCGGGAGCTTGGACCAGTCGGTGTTACCGCGCTCCTTGAACCTGGCGAGGATGTCCTGCACGGACGCGGAGCAGAGCATGTACTGCTGCGAGAGGCGAAGAGCCTTGCCCTCGCGGGTGGCGTCGCCGGGGTAGAGCACCGCGCACAGCTGGCTCGCGAGGTTGGTCTCGCGCATGGACTTGTCGTAGTTGCACGCGTTGAAGGAGGCGAGGTCGAACTCCTTGGGCGCCACCTCGGCGTCCCAGAGGCGGAGGGAGATGCAGTTCTTGGTCTTGTAGCCGGGGATGGGGGAGTCGTAAGCGACGGCGCGGATGTTCGCGCCGGGGACCCACTTGCCGTCCACAACCTCGCCGTAGAAGCCGATCGGGTACTGGGTCTCGCGCTTCATCTCCCACGGGTTGCCAACCTCGAGCCAGTCGTCGGCGTACTCCTTCTGGACCCCGTCCTCGATGGCCTGCTTGAAGAGGCCGTACTTGTACCTGAGGCCGTAGCCCCACGCCGGGAGGTCGAGCGTCGCGATGGAGTCGAGGAAGCACGCGGCGAGGCGGCCGAGACCGCCGTTGCCGAGGCCCATGTTGCGCTCGACGCCCGCGGTGTCCTCGAGGGTGTAGCCGAGGGTGCGGAGGGCGTCGGAGTACTCGCCGGTGAGGCCGAGGTTACCAACCGCGTTGGTGAGCGCGCGGCCCTGGAGGTACTCCATGGAGATGTAGTACGCCTGCTTGGGGTTCTCGTCGTGGAAGTGGCGGTAGGTGGCGTTCCAGTTCTCCATGAGCTGCTCCTGGACGGACTCGGCGGTGGCGCGGTACATGGCCGGGACGTCGAAGGTGAGGGGCATGACGCCGGTCTTCACGGTCTGAGCCGCGAGGTTGTCGGCGATGGCCTCGGCGGACTTGGGCGCGATGGGCGCGGGGGGCGCGGCGGCAGCCTTGTGCACGTGACCGTCTGCGTCGGCGGGTCGGTGGGACGGGAATGGTCAGGGCGGCGCGAGATGGATCAGTGGTGTGCCGTGACGCCTCATGAGCCCTCGACCCGCGCGGAAGAACCGCGCGGTGCCTCGGATCTGGGACGCGTCGGGCCCGAGCGCGTGCCGGTAAAAACGAGTGGCACATGGCGCGCTGGTTTTCTTGCGGGTACTCACCACGGGCAGCCTGGGCGACGGCGCCACGGCGGACGACGCGCGCGTTGGTGGTGCGGCGGGGCGCGAACCCGGCGACGCGGGACGCGGGCATGACCGCGGAGGAGGTCATGGAAGCCATGTTTCTAAGTGTTCCTGGACGGATGATGGATGGGGAACGGTTGGTGAGAAGAGGGCTTGAAGCGTCGTTTTTTTCTCGCGCCTTCGGACGGCCTTCGGGGCGCGGAAGGGGAGACGGGGGTCGGTCGGCGCGCGTTTGAGGCGCGCGCGACGACGAGAACGACAGATCTAAGGTACGCACCGTTTATTGGCGTCGCGTAGAGTGGTACGCCGGCGTCACAGAATGGGTCGGGGGCGCGCGATCGGAAGCTTTTTGCGAAAAAGAAGGCGAGGACCGCGAAAAGGCGGCTACGTATGGGTTTTTAGTCTCATCCGGAGGATCACTCGCGAGAAAAATCGCGTTTGAATTCTGGTCCGGGTTCACGGACGGCCTCAAGTTGTGGACGAGAGCCAATCTCGTGATGCCAGCTGGGCAGAAATCGTTCGAGGGTTCGCAATTCAAAAAAACGTTACAACTAAAACGGTAAAAAAATGCTGGGTCGCAGACGGTGGTCTTGTTCGTATCGAAATCGACCGGATTAACCAGCCAGGCGAGGGGAAGCGCGAACGGAGGGTAATTATTGTGAACGCCGAGTTTTGCACGAGTAAACAGTCTTCAAAACGTGTAAACTCCGTTTTTTCTCAGTACATGAAGCATCGATCGTACGGCGGCACCGAGCTGATCTTCTCCAGCGCCAACGACGGGAAGCACGCGTCGTTCTCAGCCTCGTCCACGTCCTGCCACACCCGCCCCACGGGCGTCGCGCAGCGCTCCACCCACCGCGTTCGTTCCGGCTTCCCGCCCCCGCCCCCGCCCCCGCCAGCTGTGCCCCCGCCTGCGCCGCCTTCTTCGTCGTCCCTCGTCGCGTGAACCTCGGCGACGACGTCCGGCATGGACGTCAGGTGCATCGCGTGGAACAGCTCGGGCCAGTCGATCCCCTTCGGCCTGGACCTATCCCCGAGGTAGAGCTTCGGATCGGGGAACGGGCGGGCGCTGCCCTTGGGAAAGGACGCCCTCGGGTCGCTCCCGTCGCCCCCCGGCTTGCACCTAAACGTCGCTTCAGCCCAGAACGCGACCATCAGCGTGATCCTCCGCGCGTCTCTGTCGCTGCTGCACGGGGAAAACCCGCCGGCGCGCGCTGGGTGGTCCCTCGGTAACCTCGGGCACGGACCGCGCCCGGGGATCACCCCGTGCAGGTACCTCCCGTCGAAAACCGCGACGCGCCCGGCGTTTGGCTCCACGAGCCACCCCCGTTTCGCGAGCTTCCTCGAAGCCGCCGTCTGATCCGTCACCAGCGTGGGACCCCCGCATCCCCCGGTGACGAAGACGATCGCGCTGCATATCGGGTGGCGAATCACCCCGCCCTTGCCCTCGTCGTCGCTGTCGAAGTGCAGCTGGTGACCGGAACCGTGCGGCCGGCAGTGCGCCCACCACTCCGCCGTCGTCGCTTCCTTCGCCTTTGGAAACGCCGCACACGCGACGCGCCACACGCGACGAACGACGGCGTCCATGGTGCTCCTCAGCGGATGGGTGTTCCCGACGTCCTCCGCGTTCCACGGCGGCAGCGCGTGCGCGTAGCTGAAGAAACCGCATCCGGGCTCGTGGTACCCGTGCTGGTTCCAAAAACCGCTCTCGGCGCCAAAGGTCCGCCGCAGGTGCGCCAGCGCCGTCGCCGGCATCGCGTCGTCGAACGCCCTCACGTACTTTTCGTGCGCCGCCATCGCCGCCTCGCGTTTACGTTTACTCCACCTTTCCACCTTGGCGCCGTAGTCGAGGTCGTAGCGGAGCACCTCCTCGGAGAGCCTGTACCGATACCCCATCGAGCGCAACTCCTCGATCGCGTCGTCGTCGCGATGATCGCTCTGGCACAGGAGCACGCAGAGATCGTGACGGGCGGCCCTTCGCGACGCCTCGTTCGCGGAGGCGATCTCCCCTGGCTGGTGGTCCTCGAGTTGGTCCTCGAGGCGTGATCCGGGTTCCGTCGATTCCGCCGCCGCGCGGAGCAGTCCCTCGGCGTTGTCGAGGTCCGCCTGGTCCCCCGCTCTGACGCGAGTGAGGCGAGCGGCGTTGAGCAGCGACGACGCGGGCGCCCACTCGAGCCTGCCGGTTCGAGCCCACCCCGCGCGTTCCTCGGTGAGCGCGCGTCGGTACTCGCGTAAGGCGCCGCGGTCGTCGCCCCGCGCGGCGCGCGCGTCCGCGAGCGCCAGCCGCAGCCCCGCGACGTGCCGCGCGGCGACGCGGTGCATCGCGAGCTTGAACAACAGGTACGTCACCGTCGTCCCGTCGCCGTTTACCCGCGCGATCTCCAGCGTCTGCTCGGCGCGCCGACGCAGGAGCCGCTCGTGGGAGGGATCGGTGAGGCCGAACCCTCGCCACGCGTCGACGCAGGCGTCGCGGAGCGCCGAGGAATCCGAACGCAGGCGCGCCTCGTGCACCGTCACCCTCTCGCCCTTTTTACCAGTCGCACCGCCGCCGGTTCGACCCGCGGCGCGGAAACGAAGCCTCGCGGCGTCGAGCGCGCGGCGCATCCGGCGCCTCAGGTGCGCCCGTTGGCTCTGTTTGACCCACGTCCCATCGCTCCGGCGCTCCCAGCCTCCACCCAGCTCGTCCATGGCGGACGGCGCTGGAGCGCCGAGATTTGCTGCCGAGTCACGCCGCGGGAAGTGACGACATTTGAAGGAGAAACGAGACTGAGAAAATCGGGCCGGCGGCGGGCGGGTCACAGCCTCGATCGCAGAACCGACGTCGCACGCCGCGCGTCTGCCTCGGTCGTCGACATGATCATCCCCGTGCGCTGCTTCACGTGCGGCAAGGTGCGCGACCGTCGCCCCCGCGTCGACCCGCAGACCCAGGCCCCGACCTTCCCGCCCCCCCCGCGAAGGAGAGAAAATCCCGTGGCCGGGCAATCGGGGCCCGCTTTTTGCCCTTTTGCCCTAGCCGCCGACACCTCGCCCCGAGACGCGCGCGTGGCCCTCGCGACTGGTTTCCGAACCACCCGCTGACGACGAAGTCATCGCTCGATCTATCCCCGCAGGTGATCGGGAACAAGTGGGACACGTACCTGGACCTCCTTCAGGCGGACTACACCGAGCGAGACGCGCTGGACGCGCTGGATCTGCACAGGTACTGCTGCCGTCGCATGCTCATGTGCCACGTCGACCTCATCGAGAAGCTCCTCAACTACAACACCCTGGAGCGCCAGGACTGAGTCCGGCTCATCGGGGAGCCGCGGGTCGGGGAACGGGGAACGGGAAACGGGCATAGTCACCATCACACTAACTTTTAGTCATTCAACGTAATTAGCGCCAAACTCACACTCGGGCCTTGGCCTTCCTCGTCGTCTTCTTCCTCGTCGTCTTCCTGCGCGCGGTCCCCTTCTTCTTCCGCGTCGTCTTCCGCCTCCGCGTCCCCCCCGTCGCGCCCGTCGAACCCCCGTCCCTCCTGTACTTCGCCATCGCGGCGCCCCCCGTGAACTCCCGACCGCCAACCTTGTACACCCGCCGGCCGTTCTTGGTGAACCACCTCCCCTTCCCGCCGCTGGACGATCCGCCCCCGCCCCCGCCGCCCCGAGCCCCCCCGCCCCCCATCGCGCGCTCGAACATGTCATCGTCGTACCCCTCGAAGTCGCTCTCGTCGTCCGAGTCGTCCCCCGAGTCCACTCGCTCGCCCACGTCGTTGTACCGCGGGCGCTTCGGAGACTTTGGCTTTGGCTTTCGTCGCGGCGCGGTGCCCGGGGTCGGGAGGCCGCGCGCGTACGGGTCGTCGGCGTCGGGGTCGGAGTCGGTCTCCACCTCGTCCTCCTCCTCGGAGACGTCCTCGGACTCCTCGGAGACGTTCTCGGAGTCGGAGATGACGATTTCGCCCCCGCCACCGTCCTCCTCCTCCTCCACCTCGTCCTCCTCCTCGGAGACGTCCTCGGACTCCTCGGAGACGTTCTCGGAGTCGGAGATGACGATTTCGCCCCCGCCACCGTCCTCCTCCTCCTCCTCCTCCTCCTCCTCCTCCTCCTTCCCTCGCGGCTCCTCCCGCCTCGACGCGCCTCTCCCGCCGCCGCCGCTTTCGACGAGGGGCAACGCGCCTCGTCGCGCGGCGCGTCCCGCGGACCCCGACCCGCCCGGCGTGATCTGCCGGCCGCCCCGCGCCCGCTTACCTCCGACGGCGCCGCCCCCGTCCGTCGCGTTCCTCGCCCTCGGCGACGGGTCCCCTCTCGGTCCCCTCTCCGCCGTCGTCGGCTGGGCACCCCGCCGGGCACCCGCCTCGGCACCCGCCTCGGCACCCCCGTCCCCGTCGTCGTCGCTCTCCACCAACCTCCGTCTCCTCGACTTGTCCGTCCTCCTTCCTTCCTTCGGCTCGACCCGCGACGTGTTAACCCGCGACGGACCGTTAAAGGGCTCCTTCCCGTCGATCGAACGCTGACGACTGCGGTTCGCGGGCGGCGTCGCTCGCGCCGGCCGGCTCCTCTCGCAGATCTCGCACGCGTCCAGGTCGGGGCGGTTGAGGAACGTGCACGCCGCGCACGCCCATCGGTCATCGGCGTCGGCGTCATCGTCCACCGGCGTTCCGAGGACGACGTCTTCGTCCGCGGTTTGCGTGAGGTCGACGGGTGAAGCCGCCGTGCCCAGCCCCTGCGACGATCGTGCCCTCTCGGGCGAGAGAGGATCGTCGTCGTCGTCGCGGGGCGGGTCCTCGTCCGAGTCCGGCACGGGTTCGTCGTCGGTCTCGTCGGCCTCGTCGGCCTCGTCGGCCGTCGCCATTCGCGGCGGCGGGAGGGGCTCCACCGACAGCTGCGAAGCCTCCGCCGCCGCCGCCGCCGCGTCATCCTCCTCCTCGGGATTATTCGCATCCTCCTCCGCGTCATCCTCCTTTGTTTCGTTCACGTCCCCATCCCCGGGCGGCGTTTCCCGCGCGGTTTGTTCCTCCAAAGCACCGGGCGGCTGACTTACGTGCGTGATCCTCGAGATTCGCCGCCTTCGCTTTCGTCGACTCTGCGACGCGGGCGCAGCAGCCGCGTCGTCGCTCGGCGACCGGCCAAAGTCGAGGCCCGGCGCGTTGGCCAGCTCCAGATCTGACTCGTTTTCCACGTCGGAGCGGTCGGAGTTGGACTCGGACTCGAAGCTCATGACGGGCTCCGAGTCCGACGGCGTCGCGGCGCGTCGCCGCCTGCGCGCGGCGAGCCTCCCGACGAGCGACGCGGGCGAAGGCGACCGGGAGGGCGACGGGGATGCGACGGCCGGCTCCCGCTCGCCTCCGCGGTCCTCCATCGTGGCACCCGCGGGCTCGTCGTCCGCGGGGGTCGACGCGGGCGTCGCGCCCCGCGGGGCGGACGGTGGTGGCCTGCGCCACGCCCCCGTCGACCACGCCGTCTTCCACGGGTGCCGCTTGATGATCCGACCCCCTGGCGACCGCACGGGCTCGTCGGGAAACTTATACTTTTCGTAGATGCCCGCGGACGCCGTGATGATGGGCCGGCGGTCGTCGTCGCCCGTCCGCGACGCGGGGTTCGCCCTCGCGTCGGCGCCGCCGTCGCCCCCGTGCGCGCACCCGCCGCCCCGTCCCTCGTCGTCCCCCACCGGGGCGACGTCTCGGATCTGCATCCCCCTCGGAAGGGGGGTGCCCACGTGCGTGTGACGTCGGAGTGTGAACGGCGGGAGCCCTCCCGTCAGCTGTCTGCTGGATGCATGGAGACGTGACATGGTGACTCACCCAGAGCTGACGCACTTCTCGGACGCGCCGGCCTCTTCCGGTATGCCGTTCGGCGACCGAGGCGGCCGGTTCGGCGGCGGCCGCGGAGACAGGGATGGCGGCGGCCGCGGATACGGCAGAGGCGGCCGCGGTGGCATGACGATGCTCGGAAGAGACAAGGTGCGGCGCTCACCGGGACCCGCGATCCTTCGGCACATGCGCCCGGCGCTTCCCGATTGCAATTCCCGTTTCCCGTCGATAGGTTTTACCTTCGTCTTCGCGACCATCTCACCGCCGTCGATCCGTCCCGTCCCACAGAGCAAGGGCCGAACGATGGCCACCGCGATGAAGCTGTCGGTCCCAAAACCCGTGAACCTCCCCTCCATGAAGAAGGTGCGACCCCGGCCCGATGCCCTAACACGTAACCAACGGAGGAGTGCCCTTTTTCCCGTAACAAACGGCGGAACGCGTCCGCGCCCGGAGGACGACCCGCGCTCACGCGCGACCGTTTTCACCATCGCAGGAGCACTCCGGGAACGATCCTAACGCGCAGCTGGTTCCGAACAGCGTCCCGGGGGGCTGGACCGGCAAGAAACCCGGCGAAGACAAGGGAGGGACAAGAGAGCAACCGGCGCAGACCACCGACGAGGCGAGGCGAGCGCTCCATCGCGCCGGCGCCTCGTGGGCGTCGGGCGCGCACGCGCCCCGAACCCCGGGCGACACGCACGGCGACGACGACGGGGTTCGATCCGTCGACCTCCAGCACGGGGTCCAACGCACCAACCAACCGACCACGACCAACCACGCGCCGCCGCCGGGCGCGTCGCGCAACCTCCTCCTCGGAGACGAAACCGCGTCTAGGCTCCGGGGCGAGCGAAGGCTGGACTCGCGCGATTACCCAACCCTGGGGAATCCAGGGGACGACGCACACACGAGAGGCCAGGGCGGCGCGTACGGGGACAAGAGCGCGACGTACGGCGCGGGCGACGACAGGGACTACAGCAGGCACCACTCGCGCTGGGACGAAGACGAGCGCGCGAGGTTTAGCGGCGGGTACGATCATCCGGACCGCCGCCGCGATCACCACAGGGACGGGTGGGGCCGCGAGCGCGGGAGCTACGGGCACCACGACCGCGGCGGCGGCGGCGGCGGCGGCGGGGGCGGCGGGGGGGGAAGGTTCCCGCGCCCTCGCGGCTCTGGGGGATCGCGGGACCGGCCGTATTACGACGAGCCCAACCCGTTTAGCGACGACGACGACGATTACGACTATCCCCCGCCGCCCCCGAGGGGAGGAGGAGGAGGAGGAGGAGGAGGAGGAGGAGCGGACGGACACAGGGACGATCGAGTCGGACACGGTGACGATCGCGTCGGACACAGGGACGGACCGCCCCGCGGGTACCGCGACGACCGGAGG
>Ga0181573_10002010_pt1 | contig 19381 bp, 6 predicted proteins | sample 101ome_25_FD_148643 | JGI IMG/M metagenome (GOLD analysis project Ga0181573, IMG submission 148643) | Coastal salt marsh microbial communities from the Groves Creek Marsh, Skidaway Island, Georgia - 101409BT metaG (spades assembly) | ecosystem: Environmental > Aquatic > Marine > Intertidal zone... | reverse complement strand
GCAGGATAGAGAGCGGAGCGCGGAAGAACGACGACAAGGCCGTGGACGACGCTAGGGCGAGGTACCTCGCTCGCAAGGCGGCGGCCGAGAAGGCGAAAAAGTGACTTGTAATAAAGCGACTTTTTTTGCAAAGTGACTTTTTCACGTCACTCCGCAAGGTCGCTGTCGATTGCTTAACCACCCGACGCGCGAGGGAGGCGGGTTCGGTGGGCGCACCGCGGGCGCGTCGTATCTGGTCGGCGGCGATGTCGTCGGACGCCGGCGGGGACGGTTGGGAGGGGCGGGAGTGGGACGACTTGGTGGAGCGATGCGCGGCGGTCGTGGATCGGCTGAGAACCAACAACGACACCCGCGCGGGCGACCGCGGCGCCGCCGAGCTGACGCGAGCGCTGGAGGAGATCGTCGCGCTCATCGCGGACGACGAAGAGTACGTTCCCGCGCTCGGGGCCGCGCGCGGCCACGACCTGCTCGCCCGGCTGGTCACGCACCGCGTTCCGGAGGTGGCCTCCGCAGCCGCCGACGCGATGGAGGCGTGCGCGAAGCACTGCCCTCCCGGCGCGTCCTTCCCAACGCGCGGCGACGTCGACGAACCGTCGCACGCGATCATGCGCGTCGGCACCCTCGCGGCACCCCTCACGCTCCGCATGCGACACGTGCGCGAGGGTTACGGAAGCGGGGAGAGGCGACGCATACCCAACATCGCGTGGGACAGCGGGCTCGTCCTCGCGCGTTGGATCTCGCGGCACCCAGAGCTGGTCGCCGGTAAGTCCGTCCTGGAGATCGGCGCGGGGCTGGGCGCGCCGTCGATGGCCGCGGCGCGTTGGGGCGCATCGATGGTGGCGCTGACGGACGTGGATCCGTCGGCGACGCGCAACGCGGCGTACAACGCGCGGATGAACCTCGGGCGCGTGGCATCTGCCGCGGTCGCGTGCGTCACGCACGATTGGAACGGCGACTCCGACTCCGACTCGGACTCGGACTCGGACTCGGACTCGGACGACACCAATCACGGGACCAATCACGGGCGGGCGACGTGTTCGCTCGGACGGGCCTTGGGTCTCGCACGTGGGTTCCGCACCAGGGGCGGCGACTCTCCGGACGGAAGGCCGGTGGAAACGTCCGACAAAAAAAAACACGGGTTCGCGACGTTCGACGTCGTCCTCGGCGCGGACGTCGTGCACGAGCGCGGCATGGCCCACGGCGTGGCCCGGATGCTGAGAAGACACCTGGGACGTTCGCGCGACGCGGTCGCGGTGATCGTCAACCCCTCGCCCGAGCACCGGTCGGGCGCGGCGGATCTCCCGGCGGAGTTGGCGTTGTGCGAGATGGCGCACGTCTCGACGCGGGTCACGTCGGCGATGCTGAGGGTCGGGGTGATGGAGGAGACGGAGGACGTGCGGCTGGACATGTTCCTGGTGCGCAGACGCGAGTGGGGCGCGCCGGACGCGTCGGTCATGGAGGATGTCACCGACGAGTGGGTCAGGCACGTGTAGCACATACGAAGGTACTTTTTAGTTTAGCCAACTGATCACAGCCCAAAGAAAAACCAGATTGCCGTCTGCGGACTGATGACTCGGAACGCGTAACACCCAAATGCCCAGCCGCATTTTATGAGCCCCCCGGCGTATGGTTCATTACTCAGGTAAAAATGACAAACAGAATATTGTAGGGGAGCCCCAGTAGATTTTTCTCGCGTTTGCCAATTCAAGATTTTCGGTTCGTTAATCTCACCCGGCGAGGGAACGGTCATTTTCGTAGGTCGGGCGCGAAAGCGCGACGGACGCCGGGGCGTGCGCTGCTGAGGCTTTTTGGTGAGATCAGCGAGCATCATGCCTATGCCCCGTCGTGCGCGGTCTCTGCGTTCCGACCGCTCCGAAAGCTACCGGAGCGGTCGGAGCGACGGGCGGCAATCTCACCATTACGAGGCTGAGAGCGTCCGCAGCGGGCGCAGCGATGGGAGGAGTGCCAGACGTGGAGGTAGGTTTCAGAGCGAGCGTTCGCAGGTGAGCTCGGAGGAGTTGGCGCCGCCACGATCTGCGCTGAAGAGGAAGGATGATCCCACGGCCGGAACGGCGACGCCGGAGCCGCAGAAGCAGAATCAGAGGCAGCCGTCGGCGTGGAGCAAGTTCTCCAGGTGAGCCGAGCGAGAATCCACCCTGGCCCCGACCCGAAAATTATTGGGACGACCGAACGCCCCGCCCCCCCCCCCGCGACGCGCGCTGATCCGAACCCCCCCGCGACTCCCTCCACACAGCAACATGACTAAGAATCCGCTGAGTCTGATGGTGTTCGACCGCGATCAGTCCCCGCGCAAGGAGGCTATCGCGATCATGAACGACAAAAACTTCAACAACCTCATCTTCGTGAGCATCATCGTCAACTGCCTCCTCATGGCTGCTTTGTACGACCCGCTGGACGAGACCAAGAACGCGGAGCTGAGTGACGGCACGGACGTCTTCTTCACCTTCCTCTTCATGTTCGAGATGTTCGTCAAGATCGTCGCGCTCGGCCTCTTGTTCGGCGAGGAGGCGTACCTTCGCAACGGGTGGAACATCCTGGACGGAATCGTGGTGATAATCTCATTCGTCTGCCTCGACTTTGTCAGCGGCGGCGCGGAGGGGCTCAACTCCCTCCGCGCCATCCGCGCGGTCAGGCCGCTGCGCACGCTGTCGAGGTTTAAATCCGGCGCCCTCTTCGTCAACACCCTGTTCAGCTCGGCGCAGTACATCATGAACGTGTTCATCTTTTTGGTCTGGTTCATCGTCCTGGGCGCGTGCGCGGGGACGGTGCTGTTCCGCGGCGAGCTGAGGGCCAGGTGCTTCGACATCAGCGCGAACGCGGACCCGAACACGTGCCCGAGCCCCGACGAGCTGTACGCGGGATCGATCGAGTCCCCCGCGAGGTACGAGGTGCTCACGGACATGGGGGACGACGTCATCTGCGGCGTCGCGCTGGACAACTGCCCCGTCGTCGGTCAAACGTGCTGCGACTACGCCAAGCACGGGACGATGCCCAGCAACGGGTACGTCAAGTTCGACAACGTCATGTGGTCCTCGCTGCTCGTGCTTCAGGGACTGACGATCGACGGCTGGAACGAGACTGCGTACACGCTGATGGACGCCATCGGCTGGCCCGTGCTGCTGTGGTACGCGCTGATGGTTTGCGTCGGCGCGTTTTTCGTGATGCAGCTGCTGTCGGCGGTTGTCGTGACGAGTCTGCAGACGTGCAGCGCAGAGCAGAAAATGGTGGACCAGATAGACGCGGAGCGGGAGAAGAGGCGGATCGAGGCTGGCGGCAACCCCGACGATAAGGAGGGCGACGCCATGGACGAGATTGGGAAGACTTGGAGGACGAGCAAATCCCTGGAGGGCGTCCGGAAGATTGTGCGGCTGCACATGCCGGCGGTGACCGAGATCGCCGAGAGCGAAAAGTTCAACAACGTTATCCTCGTGGTCATCGCGCTCAACACCGTCGTCATGATGACGCGGCACTACCCCGAGAGCGACGAATTCAAGGACGCCAACGCGATAATGGAGTACTGCTTCAACGGCATCTTCATTGCGGAGTTTGTCATCAAGCACCTGGGGTACGGTCTCGGCGGGTACTGGTCCGTGGGGTGGAACAGGCTGGATGGCTTCGTGGTGATCTCCTCCATCGTGGACATGGCAGGCAGTGCCATCAACCTGGGCTTCATTCGGGCTCTCAGGGTCCTCCGAGTTGTCAGGACTGTAAGGGTCTTGAAAGCAGCGCCAGAGGCGATGGCGGTGATCAGTGCGATGGTCACGTCGCTCGCGTCCATGACTGGTTTCCTCCTCGTGTGGCTTATCTTCATGCTAATCTACGCTCTGCTGGGTACCAGGCTGTACGGGGCTGCGTGCATTTTTGAGATTGACGAGGATGCCGGGCGCTTGTCGTTCCGGTCGTTTATGCGCGCGATGCTGACCCTCTTTGTCACGGCGTCCGGCGAGAACGGCTTCGACGTCATCCACTGGACGATGGAGGCCGAGGGTCCGTCTGCGTCCGCGTTCATGATCTCCTGGATGTTCATCTCGCAGATTCTCCTCGCGCTCCTGTTGGCTCTCTTGATTGACACCTACACGGTGGGCGGCGAGGAGGAGGAGGTGACAGAGCCTAGCCCGGATGGGGCGGACGCGAACAAGGAGGGTTACGAGATGCGACCCATGGTTTCCGAGGCGAGGCCCCGGCGGCTCAGCGAGGAGCTCGTCGACATGGAGGAGGAGGACAGAAGGGTTTCCATGGAGGAGGATGAGAGGCGACGGGAGCGGGACCGGCGGCGCGAGGAGCGCCGGTTCGACAACGGCGACGCTAAGACGTGGACGAGTCGCGATAACCTCTCGGAGACGTCCACGCCGCAGGGGACGATCATCGCGCCGCCGAGGTCGCACAGGGGCACGGAGCCGACGGAGATGAAAACCACCGCGAGGCACGGGAACCATTACTCGAAGACTCCCGGGTCGCTCGTGGAGAAGTACTCGCAGGCGGGTTACTCTCATAGGTCGGGTAAGCACAATCGACCCGAGGACCGGCACCACGACCCGCACTCCCCCGACACCGCCGCGCTGAAGAAGCAGCTAAACGAGATTTACGACGAGAAGGCTGCGGACGCGGAGGAGGCGATGCCGCAGACGAGGCTGCAGATGCTCCAAAACCTGAAGCGTCACAAGGTCATGCACGAGGTGGCCGTCGTGAGGCAGTGGCTGTACGACATTGACTATGATTACGACAGGAGCGTGGAGCAGCCGATGCCCATACGCATGACGGCTACGCAGGAGCAAAAGGCGAAAGACCGCCTCAGCCTCAAGAGGAACTTCGACTGGACGAAAGCCAAGGAGCAGAAGATGGCGTTTAAGCAGCTGGCGCTCACGCCATTCACAATGAGCCCAACTGGGGAGCAGATGCCGATGGGACATATGCCCAAATCGATGAAGGCGCTCCGCGACGGCGAGGAGCTGGGCTCAATGCCAAAGTCGATGAAGAATCTCACCGACTTTGTCGAGGCAAATCAGCCGCCTACGAAGAAAACAATCTGGTTGCAGATTGCGGAGGATACACGGTTCGGCAACTTCATCCTCTTTTGCATCCTCTGGTCGTCCATCATGCTCGCGATGGAGACCCCGTCGTGGCCCACGGAGGGCTCCAGCGCGTACAGGGTGTTCTTCATCACTGACATCATCCTCACCATCATCTTCACCGTGGAGATGGGCATCCAGTGGATGGCAATTGGCATTGGGCCGTACTTCAGGCAGCTCGCGAATAAGCTCGACTTTATCATCGTGTTCACCGCGTGGCTCTCGCTGATCCTCTCCTTTGCCGGACTGGACGCCAATGCGCTAACCGCGCTGCGCTCGCTCCGTCTGCTCAGGATCCTAAGGCCGCTTCGTGCAATTCGCAGGCTTCCTGCGCTGCGCATGGTGGTGGACTGCACAATTGGCGCGCTACCTGCAATCAAGTGGATCATGGTGCTGGGTGCCTTCCTCGCTATGATCCTCGGTCTGTTCGGCATGCAGTTCTTTGGCGGGAAATTCTACAGCTGCCACTTTATCCCCGACGTGAACGACGCGGCGGCGTATAACGCCAAGGGGACGCGGGCTGATTGCGAAGCCTTTGGGGGCATATGGGCCGAGAGAACCCTCACCACCTGTGAACATCAAGCCGCCATCGACGAGAACTCCGATCCATCCTGGCCGATCGCATCTTTCGAGTGCAGTATGCCCCCTGTTGTAACCAAGGCCGACTGCTTGGCGCTGAACGGAACCTGGGCCAACAACGAGTACAACTTTGACAATATCGGCCAGGCGCTTGTTGTGGTGTTCATCACGTCAACCGCCGATAACTGGCAGGACGTCATGTACACCGGTATCGACGCTGTGGACGTCGATAAAAACCTCGTGTACGACGAGAACCCGTGGGCGTCGGCGTACTTTGTCATCGTCACCATGCTCTCGTGCTTCTTCTGGGCCAACATGTTTGTATCGACACTTGTCGACCAGTACACCAAGGCCAGCGACAACGAGGGAGTCATCGCCATGGCCAATGAGCACAGCGCCACGCTGGACAAGGCTCTCTTACTAGCCAAGCAGCAGGCGCAAAGGGATAAGCACTGGGCGGAGCGTAAACCCAAATCTCAATTCGCCAAGGTGTGTATCGCGATCGCGTCGCATAAATGGTTCAACCCGGTCATGATGGGTGTGATCATGCTCAATGGCTTTGTGCTCATGTGTATCCATGCCGACCAGCCAGGGTGGATGGACGACGTGGACTATTACTCCGGGATCTGCTTCCAGACCATCTACTGCTTCGAGGTTGTCGTGCTGATGAGCGCGATGACCCCCGAGTTGTATCTGGCCGATCCGTGGTGCAGGTTTGACCTCATCATTGTGATGGCCGGTGTCGTCGAGCTCTCCGTCCCCGGCGACGCGGGATTCGTCGCGGTGCTGAGGACGTTCCGTTTCCTCCGCCTGTTCAAGATCATCAAGGGTTTCAAGGAGCTGCGGGTGCTGATGTACACCATCCTGAGCGCCATACCCGGCGTGAGCAACATCGGCCTGCTGCTCTTCCTCCTGATGTTCATGTACGCGTGCCTGGGTGTCACGCTGTACGGCGACATCGAGTCCCCGTACGGGTTCCCCAACGGCCTGAACAGGTACACCAACTTCCGCAACTGGCCGAACGCCATGCTGCTGCTGTTCGTGATGTTCACCGGAAACTGGGAGAGCATCTTCAGGGCGACGTACTGGGAATGCAAGGGCAACGACTCTGATTGGGGACGGGAGTGCACGTACCGGTACTCGGCGCCGTTTTTCTTCTTCTCCTATTTCCTGATGGCCAACGCGGTGCTCGGTAACTTGTTCGTGTCAATCATCCTGGACAAGTTCACCAACGAAACCGCGCACGAGGACGAGGGCACTAACTTTATCGAGGTTGTGCACGTCGCGTTCCTGCTCAACAACTTCAGGAACATGCTCACAAACAAGATTCACATCTACCAGCTCCTCAGGGGCCGCGCCGACCGCCGGACGCTGAAGCGGTACAGGAAGCGATACGAGACGCTCCTGCCGCCGGGGTGTCTCGACGAAGGCAATTACAGGCACTCAGAGGCCCTCAAGATCATCAAGGGGCTCAAGAACGTCAAGACCATCATTCAAACAGAGCAGGATGTCGGCGACGCGGCTGGAACTCGCGACGGGTCGCCGAACACGGTGCTCCCGAGCGCGCAACCGAGCCAGATGGCGCTCACGATCGTCCCCGACGAGGAGGGCGAGGATCTGATCTACGGCAGCGAGACGGAGAGCGGCGTCGGCCCCGCCATCGACGAGGAGGCGTACGATTCTTTCGACGGCGACGACTTGGCGTCGAGGTACTCGCAGGATGGCGGCGCCCAATCCGGCGACTGGCTGTCGGCTTGCAACTTCAACATCATCCCGCAGATGGACTACTGCTACCACCCGCCCCCGAACAGGGAGCACGGGAGGCAGCAGAACGAGGTGGACAGGCGGGATATGGAGGAGGAGAGAAGGTCACGGTACGGGTCGGAGCCCGAGGAGGATCGCAGGGAGGAGCAAAGGTCTCACCGCCGGGACCAGAGGGAGGTAAGGCGGCACGATACCGCCAAAGACTGGAAGGAGCCCCGCCGATCCCGAGGGGACCGGCTCTAATACAAGAAAGGACATAGAGAATTTATCCAATGTAAATCATAATCGAGATGCAGGTATTCTTATCACATTTCGGTTGTTTTGTCTCTTGCTGCAGCGTTGCTACGACGAGTCTCCCCCTTCCGAATCCTCAGCGGCGGCTTCCTCCCGAGCTCGCTCCTTCTGCGCCATCCTCTCGATGTTGCGCCACTTGTCCTTCAGGTCCATTGTCGTCCTGTCCTGGAAGACGTGCTGGCTCTCCAACAGGATATCCTTCCATCGACCCTTCCCGTGCTTGGCGACTCCCGCTCTCAGCGCATCAACCTCCTCCGGGGAAAACAACTGCTTCAACTTGCGTCCGATGGGTGCGAGCCCGAGCTTCTTGTTTTTCGAGCTGTGGCGGTTGGAGAGACCGGGCGCGAGCTCGGGGGCAGGGGCGACGAGGTCCTCGAGGGCGACGAGGTCCTTGAGGGACTCGTCGTCGTCAGCCTTCTTTCCCCCGAAAATTCTCGAGAAAAAGCCCCCGCTCTTGCGCTTGGTGGACCCAGCCTTTGTTGCACCCGCGGCGTCCAAGCTCTCGCGTCTAGTCTTTTCCGCCTCTTCCAACTTTTCCTTCTTCTTCAGAAGGTTGCGCATCTTGTCCTTCAGGTCCATCGTCGTCCTTTCATTCGCGGCGAAGATCTCCTCGTTCATCTTGTAGATTGTCGTCCAGTCGACGCCGCCGTTGGGGCGAAGCTTGTTGACGACGTGGAGCTTACCCTCGCCCTCCAGCTGTTCGTATCCGCGGCACAACGCGATGACCTCCTCCTTACTCCAGAGCTTGCGGCGCCCAGCCTTGCGCTTGTCCTCGTACCCCTCCGCGTCGGCGCCGCCGTCGCGGAGCTTGGAGTGGCGCCGAGCGATGCCCGAGGGCAGCCTCGCGTCGTCGTCGCCGGCGCGGGGCGGCGACGGGACGCGCGCGAGATGGAGGCCGGGGGAGGCGGCGGCGCGCGGCGACGTCGCCGGGTACGTGTCGCCCGCGCCCCCCTTACCCTTTCGCCAAGTCAGCGCCGCGCCCACCGCCCCGAGCACTCGGCCGCCGAGGCTGCGCCTCCTCGACTTGCGCTCAGCCGCGAGGTCCTCCTCCGTGGGCGCAGCCTGCGTCGGCATGATCCCCTCGTCCTCGTCAATGATCCCCTCGTCCTCCTCGTCGTCCTCGCCGGCGCCGAGGAGTCTGGTCTTGAGGGCGTTGATCGTTCGAAGCACCGGCGTGCCCGCGGGACGTCCCCCCCGCTCGACGATCCTCTTCTTCATTCCCCCCTCGTCCTCCTCATCCGCCTCATCCTCCTCGCTTCTCGCGCGCTTCTTACCGCCTCGCTTGACCTTACCCCCCCTCTTACCCGTGCCCCTCTTACCCGTGCCCGTCTTACCCGTGCCCGCCTCCGCCTCCTCCAGCGCGGCGGCGTTTTCGGCGAGTTGGCCGAGGGCATTCCACGCCGCGTCGGGTTCGTCGAAGGCGTACGCGTCCCGTTCCGTGTCGGCGTCGGCATCTTCGAAGGCGAGATGCGCGGGCAGGCCGGGGGGCTTGTTTCGCGAGGGCGGCTTGTTTTGCGAGGGCGGCTCGGGGGGGCGTTTCGCGGGTGATCGGACCCTGGGCGCGCCCGACGGGGTTCGGAGCATGCTCTTACGTCGGGGCGAGCCGGCGGCGGGGGAGAGGGACCCGGTTCGCGGCGGCTGCGCGGGGATCCGCGGGATGGCGGCGTGCGCGCGGGTAGGTCCCGGGGGATTGTACCTGCCGGCGGCGATGTCGTCGAGGAGCCTGTTGATCGAGGTGCCGCCCATCTTCTGCCCGTGCAGCTCTGCGAATCGCCTCATGTCCTTCCTCAATTTCGCGTCGCCGACGGCGTACTTCTCGCGCGCCTCCTCGACCCAGTACTCCTCGTCGCCGCTCTCCAACGCGTCCAACACCTTGAGCATGTCCGACCTGGACGCTTTCAGCAGCGCGTTGCCGGTCTTGGAGGGGAAGAGTTCGTCCACCATCGCGGCGAACTCGGCGGGCGAATCGAGCGAGCGGACGCACACCGCCTGACGGATCCTGACGCAGATCTCCGCCACCTCCGCGGAAGTCTGCGCGGTCAGAGGCGAGAGCTTGTCCATCATCTTGCAAACGTGCGGGGAAACGCCATCGCCCTCGACGACGTCGTTCAGCAGGACCCAGACGAGTCGCTGCTCGACGCGCGCGGGGAGGTTGCGCGTTTTGTCGCAGATCGAGAACAAATCGGTCAGGACGGCGCGGTCCAACACGCCGAGGGCGGCGACGTGCTCCACGGCCCACGTCGCGGCCATCGCGTAGTCGTCATCCAAGATGATAGTCTCGCTCGCCATCGCGGGAGAGGCGGGTCGCCGGGACGTGCGTCCTCGAGGGGGATGTGACGAGCGTAATGCTCTTCGCGCGGGAATTCGCTCTTTAGGGTATCAAGCAACGGCACACTCTAGGGTACGATGTCGTCCCAATTTTGGAACCCAGAAATAGACCCAAGAAAAAAAGAAGAACCCCGCATAAAAACACTTCCACATGTCCGATTTTATGCGCTGCTCTGTCTCCGTGGGATAAAATTGTGAGTGAAGATAAGGCACTTGTTCGAAAATTGAAGCGGATAATCCACTAGTGCTATCCCATCGACGATGAAACTTCCTGTCAACTTGAAATCAATTGACCGGTGTCCGCGCATAAATCGGAACTCTCTTTGGCAAGTGCGGAGGAAAACGCGACCCATTTGACTTTTAAGACGACAGGAATCGGGGTTCTGAAACGCGATTAGCTCGGAAAACGAACCAAGGAATCAACCCATACATCTTTTCAATCACGCGTGTTGACGTGGAAAAAATGATTTCAACCACAGAACGCATACGTCTGAGAGAATCGGATAGCGTAAATGCAATCTCTTTGCGTGGCAGGCATTCTGTGCCAGCTGGGACTCGTGACTTGTCCTGCAAGTTGAATCATCGACGCACGTCCCCGCTGCGTTCTGCGCACGAAACAGACGTTGCGCGCCCCCACACGCGGCGCGTGGAACACTCATCGGTGACACCGTCACCTGGCGTTCGTTCCCATCCTCCGCCGCGCGGAAACTCGCGCCGCGGCACGGAACGCAGGACTGCGACCGGTGGACTCCCGCGTTCCCGGGAAAAAGCTGGCCCTTCTCTCACACGGGCCAGTGACAAAACTTAGGGTTTAAAAACGCCGGGCACCCCGCCGTTCGACGCGCGCCCCGCCGTCATGTCGACCCCGGCGGCGCCGAAGGGGTTCCCCATCGGCCTGCGGGTTCTCGTAGTCGACGACGACCCGCTGTGCCTGAAGATTGTCGAGAAGATGCTCAAGCGATGCCAGTACGAAGGTGCGTGTCTCGCACGGCACATGCGTCCCGTTGTCGGCAACCTCCCAATTGGAACCCGAATTTCCCTCGGGACGCGCGTTGTCTAAACGGCGATGGAACGGCTCACGAGCGACCGTATCGCTGCCGGCTCCGCGCTGAAACGGTGCATTCGCGTATTTCAAAAATATATGGCGCTGTTTCCGAACCGCCCGGCGCTCGCCGCACCCTCCCAGCGCTCGCCACGGCAACCCTCGATCGACCCGCTTGCTGACCTGCTACCCTCTCTCGTCTCAACAACGCAGTCACCACCTTCTCGCGCGGTGCCGAGGCGCTGAAGACCCTGCGCGAGCGCAAGGACGACTTCGACATCGTGCTCTCCGACGTGCACATGCCGGACATGGATGGCTTCAAGCTCTTGGAGCACATCGCGCTCGAGCTCGACATACCAGTCATGAGTGAGTCTAACCCCCCCTGCCCCACGGAAATGAAAATGTGCCCTTATCCATAATGGGTCTGGCGGTGGTGGTTGTGGTGTTGGCGCGTAACGGGCGTGTTTACGTCGCATCCCGCGTCGCATCTTCCGGACCACGACCGCTTGGGGTCGGCACGGCGGCGGGGCGCGCCACCCCGCCTCGGCGCCGACGACAGAACCCGCCCGAGCGAGCGCATGCACGGTCGTACACCACCAAAATATCTGGATCTCCATTTGAAAAAAACAACCAACTGACATTTTCCTCTCTCCCCCACCCCTCTCCCCATCAGTGATGTCCGCGAACTGCGCCACCGACGTGGTCCTCCGCGGTATCATCCACGGCGCCGTGGACTACCTCCTCAAGCCCGTGCGCATCGAGGAGCTCCGCAACATCTGGCAGCACGTCGTTCGCCGCAAGCGCGAGAGCTCGATGGGGAACCTGCGCTCGGGCGAGGGCGGCAGCAACGGGCGGACGGTGAGCGGCGGCAGCACCGGCGAGGGCGGCGGCAAGGACAGCAAGGGCTCCTCCGAGCAACAGGGCGATACGAAGGACAAGAACGGCAGCGGCGGCAGCTCCAAGCGCAAGAAGGGCAAGAAGGGCGACGAGGGCACTGACGAGGTCAAGGATGGCAGCGGCGAAGATGAGAACGAGGACAACAGCACGCTCAAGAAGCCGCGCGTGGTGTGGAGCGCGGAGTTGCATCAGCAGTTTGTGACCGCCGTCAACCAGCTCGGCATCGACAAGGCTGTGCCCAAGCGCATCCTCGACCTCATGGGCGTCCAGGGTTTGACCCGCGAGAACGTTGCGAGCCACCTGCAAAAGTATCGCCTCTACCTCAAGCGCCTGCAGGGCGTCAACAGCGGCGGCGTGCCCGGGGGTGGGCCGGGGTTCATGTCTCCGATCGCTCTCGACGGTACCATGATGCAGGGCGGGCCCGGCGGCAGGGTCGGATCCCCCGCGATCGGCGGACCCAACGGACCCATCATGGTCGGCCACGGCCACATCGACCCCGCCATGTTGGCCGGCGGCGCGCCTCAGACAATCCAGATGGGGATGGTCTACGGCGGCCCCGGGATGGGCCCGCCACAGATGATGGCGCCCAACGGAAAGGGTGGCGGTGGAATGCCGCCGGGCGGGTACGTGATGCAACCCGGGCAGATGATGGCTCCCAACGGGCAGATGATGCCCGTCGGGCAAATGGGCCCGGGGGGTATGATGGTGCAGGGCCCGGGGGGCGGCATGATGCAGATGCACGACGGCGGCATGATGAACGGCAACGGGAGCTACGGCAGCTTGCAAAATATGAAGCAGGGTAACGGCGTGGTCATGATCCCGAACGGCGGGTTGGGGGGCGTCGACGGCGCAATCCCCAACATGACCACCGGACTCATCAACGGGCAAGGACTCCCAGACGACGACGTGCTCGACATGTTCCTGAAGGATGGCCTGCCCGAGGGAGAGGGCTTTTGAGGGGTGACCGCACGTCCGGGCGCAAGCAAGAAACAAAAAGCAGCAACAAAAGCAAGTCCTAACAAGTCCTGAAAGTTTGGTTGCATCATTGAACATTTATATGATCGGCAGGAGGCGAGAGGGCGAACTAATTCGGGTTCACCTGGCGCTCCGCCTGGGATCGAGATTCTTTATGTGGAGGGGGCTTGGCCACCACATTCTACCTAGCAGCGATAGCGACACCGCACACGACGGGTCCGCTTGTAAAACTAGCCAGCTAATATGAAATCGCGCTTCGGCACATCTCACGAACGCGTCAAGCACGGCGGGTCTTTGAGAGGCTTCACAGTGTGTTTCAGCAGCTCTCATCAATCAAGTTAACCGCCTAGCTAGGGAGGTCCAGGCTCGCCAGTTACTCAGGGCGCGTGTGGAGGGTACTCGCGCGGCTGATGAGCTCGATCCCGGCGTCAGTCACAGATATGCTCGCCGCCCGCCTCCGAGACGCAAGCATCCGCCGCCTCCGTCGCGCTCGCACGTCGAATTGGCGCGCGCTCCCCGTTCGCGCCAAGTCCGCGCCCTCGGAAGCCTCGGCGGATTCGGGGGGCGGAGGCGTCTCGCACGTGCTCACGTCCTACGAGATATCGATCGAGTCCCAGCTGAGCGCCACGCCGCTGAGGTTCGAGTCGAAAGGTGGACACAAGCGAGGTAAGGACGGATGGAGCGGCGATCTGGGCTCCAAGCTGTGGAGGGAGGTGAGGCTGCTGCGAGAATTGAGGCCGGAGGGCGCGACCGGCGCGCCCCTCGCGTCGCACGCGGAGCTCTTCGTCGCGGGACCCGAACCCGGAACCACCCTGCGCGTCGGCGAACCCGGCGCCGCGACCGCCGCCCTGGAGAAGAAGGCGGCCGCCGCGGGCGCCGCGCTCGTCGCCGGTGCGCCCATCCCCATCGCGCTGTCGAGATCGTCGCACGTCGCGACGTTGCGAGAGGCGCTGTACGCGCACGCGCTCGCGACGATGGGGGACGAGTTCGAGGTCAGCAGGGACGGCGCGCGGGGGGTGATACTCACCGCCAAGCCCGGCACGACGCGATGCGACGCCACCCTCGAGAACGGCCGCGTCGCCGCGTCGCAACAATTCATCCTCCGAGTCGAAGATTCGTCGCCCGAGGATGAATTGGGCGGCGCGCTGCAGCTGGTGGTGGCCGCGGGCAGGGAGCTTCGCAGCGCGATGACCCTTCGGCAGATCATGGACGACCCGTCCACCCCGAACGTGCCGGAGGGTGCGCGGGTGGTCGCCCTCGGAGGCCCCCACCTCGTCGGTAGATTGGCGTACTCGTCCGGCGACGCGAAGAAGGACGCGGCGAACGCGTCCATCGGCGAGCCGCGGCCCGAGCTCGGCGGCGACTCGCTCCTGTCGTACCACCGCAAGCGGTACCCGGCGCGGGTACCTCTGCTGAACGACGCGGACGACGGCGCGGCGCCCGCGTGGCTGGTTCCCGCGTGGGGTCCCGGGGGAAGAAGCCGGGGGCGAAAGCCGGAGGCGATGGCGTATCCCGCGGAGCTCCTGGCGCCGGTGGTGGGCGCGAGGGCTGCGGGCGCGACGGACCAGGGCGTGAGCACCGGGGACCCCGCGACGCTCCAACGACGCGTCTCGGAGATACGCGTCGCCCTCGGCGAGCCCTTCGCGCCGCACGCGAAACTCGCGGATCGCATGCGGCGCTTACCCCCGTGGGCGGGCGAGCCGAGTAAACGCGTCGGCGGGGTTTTCGACGGACCCGCGATCGCGCCGTCGATCGCCTCGATCGCCTCCGCCCCGAAACCCCCGCGGACCCTGTACGTCGGCGCCGACAGGGCGCGCCTCGCGAAGGAGGTCGAATCCGCGATGAGGGCGTGGAACAACACAGCTGGACGCGGCGCGAGTACGACACAGCTGGACGACGCCGTCGTCGAAGCCGTCGTCGCCGACGTCCTCGCGTCCGACGCGGAACCGACGCCGATCACGATGGAAACGACGACGAACGAGCTCGAGTCCCTGTTCAGACGCGCGCGCGATTCCGGGTACGACGCCGTCGTGATACACTGCGGGGGCGGGAACGGGACGTTCGAGGCGGCGGCGCGCGACGCGGCGGCGCGGGCGAGGGCGTCGAGGCCGCGGCGGTGCGGGCCGGCTTCGGGGAACCACGGCGCGGCTCGGCTCGCGCTGGAGCTTCTCTCGCTGCCGGGCCGCGGCGGGCAGGCGACGACGTGGCCGGGAGCGGCGACGGTCCGAGACACGATGTTCGTCGGCGTCGCGGGGGGTAAGGGCGTCGGTCGGAGGCGCGTGGCGTGCGTGGTGAACGGCGACGGCGCGGTCGTGTCCGGGAGAGCCGACGTGGGGTACCCCGGGGAGGACGGGGATGGCGGCGCGGTCGACGACGACGACGACGGCGCCGGCGACGACGACGACGACGACGCCGGCGACGAGCCCGAGCCCGAGGACGAGGAGGGCGCCGGGTGGGGTTTCGGGGGCGCGGGATCCCTCCGGGAGTGGGCCTCGCGGTCCGTCGCGCTCGCGGAGACTGCCGTGCGCGTCGCGCTCGAAGGCGGTCTCCGCGACGCGTCACCGCCCGGTGAGTCACCGCCCAGGTCGGTCGCGCGGCTCGTCGTGCACCACGAGGGCCGGTCCCATCCCGATTTCGCGCGCGCGTGCGTCGCCGCGGGCGAGGCGAGGGGCGTCGCGTGCGTCGAGGTTGTCGACGTTGTCCGCGAGCCCCAGGCGGCGACCGGGCGGATCCTGAGCTGGTCCAAGGCGTCGGGCGTGGGGTCTCCACGTAAGGGGACGCACTTCGCGTTGTCGGCGACGGACGCGGCGTGCGTCACGACGGAGGGCGGTCCGTCGGGGGATGGTGGGTCGGTGCCGAAGCCGCTGCTGGTTCGTCGCAGGACGCGGGGGGGTTCGTCGGCGACGGCGCTGGCGTCCGAGGTGGTGGCGCTCGCGGCGATCGGGGTTGGGAACGAGGGGGGTTCGCACGCGCTGCCGGTGACGCTGCGAGGGTACGGCGCGCGTCCCATCGTGCTCATAGTGTAGTGCGTGTGATGAGCGTATACTTCAACTCGATATTAAGAAGGGACTCTGAGGGAAAACCGTCGGAACGGAAAACCTCTTCGTCACAAAAAGACAGAGTAAACCATGGTGATGTGGCTTATAAGTCCACAGCCTTAGCCTTGGACATGCACAGGCACTGGTATCCGTACTTACCGCAGCCCTTGAGCCTGGCGTTCCTGATAAACTCTGTGGGTTTCTCCGCACTGCCCATCTTCCACGGATGCAGCAAGCAACCCTTGGGGCGGTCGAGGTTGGCGGATCCCTCGATGACCTTGATAATCTTGTCGGGATGACCATCGATGACGGCGCCGGCCTTTTTACAGGTGTCCTCATCCATGATGGTGATCATGCCGTGATCCTCGCAGGAGCCCTCCTTGAACATGGCAAACTCAAACTTGGCCTCGGCCTCAGCCTTGGGAAAGTCATACGTGTAGGTAACGGGATCCGGCCGCATGGATCTGCCGCGGTTGGCAGTCTCTTTCAAGATCTCCACGCCGTTCTCTTCGATGAGCCACCCAGGAACGTGCTCTGGGTTTTTATACTTGATCGCCATCTGCGAAACCTTCTTGGTGGTGGTGATGGAGAACAGCTTCGTGCCGGCACGAATGAGCTTCCAAAAGGATTGCGTCTCCGTGTCGTCGTCAGTCATGCCGATTTGTCCACTAGCACAGCCCCTTCCTCTTGGATATTTCCAGCAATGCCGTGCGTTGAAGGGTACGTGGATCGTGAACTGGTCCTCGGGCACTAGCACGCCGTCCATCTCGATAGTGAAGATAGCAGGACCAAGTTTATGGTGGCTCGGCACGTTGACGGTGAAGTCGTAAGTGAAGCTCTCCTCATCAGCCTTGGGAAAGTCATACGTGTAGGTAACGGGATCCGGCCGGCAGGAGGAGCTCCTCCAGGCAGTCTCTTTCAAGACCTCGACGCCGTTCTCTTTGATCAGCCACGCAGGGGTGTGACATGGGCCTTTATTCTTAATCTTCATCTGCGAAACCTTCTTGGTGGTGGTGATGGAGAACACCTTCGTGCCAGCGGAAATGCCCTTCCAAACGGATTGCGTCTCCGGGTCGTCGTCGGTCATGCCGATTTGTCCACTAGCACAGCCGTTTCCTCCATACGGATCTTGGCATTCGTGGAAGTTGATGGGTACGTGGAATGTGAGCTGGTCCTCGGTCACTGGCACGCCGTCCATCTCGATCGAGAAGATAGCAGGACTAGCCCAATGCTTGCTCGGCACGTTGACGATCAAGTCGTAAGTGAAGCTCTCCTCATCAGCCTTGGGAGGCATGGTGGCCCGGACAGTGACAATCTTGGCTCCGACGGAGCAGCCCGTCTCGCAGTTGTCCTGCTTGCGCTCCCGGGCGCACTGGTCGGTGTTCCCTCGCCGGCTGAAATCTACGAAATCGTCGCAGCGCTTGTAGGTAGGGTACTCAGTGCCGGCGATGTTGAAGCCGGGACGGGGTTCGCGCTTGCGGCACTCGCCCATGCAGGTTGGCTCGCTGATTCCACCAACCACGGACGCGTGGCACGCCTGGAGGCACGAAAGCTCGCGATGAGAGCTAATCGCGATGTCCTGGTTGCAGCACATCTTCTCGGCGGCGCAGGCAGCCTTGCACTGTTCGATGGGATCGAAGCTCGCCTTGATCATTTCGGCGAATTTCGCCGCAGCGGCAGCCTCCGCGGCGGTGGCGGCTTCAGCCTTGGCCTCAAAGTACTCAGCCACCGATTCGGGCCAAGGGTTGGAGACGGGACTGTGCGGGGGACAGGAGCAGCATCCGGGCAGACCGTCGTTGGTAATACCGGCGGGCATCCTGGACTTGTCCATGTTCTTGGCGTTCCTGAAGAAGTTGCGCCAGTGCCTGTAGCCGTTGGGGAACTTCCAGCCAGAGAGGTCCTGGTTGAAAGCGGTGGCGTCGTTGAGGAGGAACTCCCAGTTGGTTGCCGATGCGGGGTTCCACTTTGAGATGTCCGCGTTGAACTCGTTGCAGCCAGAGAACAGGCCGTTGGCCTTTTGAAGGTTGCTGACGTCCCACTGGGACAGGTCCTGGTTGAATGTGGTGCAAGCACCGAGCATGTTGTTCATGTCAGTGACGTGCGAGACATCCCAAAGGGAGATATCCTGGTTAAACTCCGAGGGGAACCCGCGGCCCTGGTTGCAGCGCAGCATGTGCCCCATGTCGGTGACCTTGCTGATGTCCCAGGTGTTCATCACGCAGTCGTCACCGGCCCAGCCCTTGTTATGGCACTCCTTGACGGCGTTGGTGACGTCGCCCTTGTTTCTGAACCCGGTGCGGGTGGGAACGGTGAGCGCCGGGATGGTGGGCGAGGGCGTGGCAATGGGATCCGGGCAGGTGCAGCATTCGTTGAAAGTGCGGTCCTGCGGGTTTGCGAGCACTTGAGGGGGTGCGAGAGCCTTGTGGAAGGCCGTGGCGCGGAAGAAGAAGTTCCTGTACTCGTTGTAGCCGTCAGGGAACCTCCAGCCGGACAGGTCAGACTTGAAGTTGTCGGTGAGCTGGAACATGCCCCTCCAGTTTGTCGCGGAGGCTGGGTTCCACTTGGACAGGTCCGACTTGAACGCCTTTGCGCCGTTGAACATGAATTGGGCGACTTGCACCTTGCTCACGTCCCACTTGGAAAGATCCTGGTTGAACAAGTAGCAGTCCTGAAGCATGTGCCTCATGTCGGTGACGTGCGAGACATCCCACTTGGAGATGTCCTGGTTGAAGTTGCGATCAAAGCCGCGGCGCTGGTTGCAGTCGAGCATGAAGCTCATGTCGGTGACCTTGCTGATGTCCCACCAGTTCATGACGCAATTGTCGCCGGCGAAGTTGGTCTTCTGGCATTCCTTGACGGCGTTGGTGACGTCGGTCTTGGTCTCAAAACCGGTGCGCCTCCAGGTGCCGGCAGCCTTGGCGTCCGCGATGGCCTTCTCGGCGGCGTCCTTCTCAGCCTTGTAGGCGGCAAAATTGGTGGTACCGGCGGAGCATCCCTTCTTGCAGCCGTCCACGTGGGTGCCGTAGCGGGCGCTGCACGTGTAGTCGACGGGCTTGAACTTGTCACCGAAATGTCTCTGGTGAGCGGGCACGTCGTCGCAGACGGTGCAGGCGGGGTAGCTCTCGCCTCCAATCTTGAAGTCGCAGGTGGCCTTGGGGCACTCGGCGTTGCACTCTTCCTCGGAGACGCCGCCCCTGACCATGGTACAGGCCTGGAGGCAGGAGAGCTTCTGGCTGGAGCCCTGCTTGATGTCGTTGTTGCAGCACTCGTGCTCGGCGGCGCAGATGGCCTGGCAGTCACCGAAAGCCTTCTCGGCGGCAGCCTCGGCCTCAGCCTTGGCCTTGGCCTCGGCGGCAGCCTTGGCCTTGAAAGCG
>Ga0181573_10002007_pt1 | contig 19387 bp, 15 predicted proteins | sample 101ome_25_FD_148643 | JGI IMG/M metagenome (GOLD analysis project Ga0181573, IMG submission 148643) | Coastal salt marsh microbial communities from the Groves Creek Marsh, Skidaway Island, Georgia - 101409BT metaG (spades assembly) | ecosystem: Environmental > Aquatic > Marine > Intertidal zone... | reverse complement strand
TAGCTCGAATTCCAATCGACTTCGGGAGCTCGCGGAGCGATGTGGTGCCAGTGCCTATTTGATTGACGATGCCAGTAAGATAGACCCGGCGTGGATCTCCAAGGGGCGCTCCGTTGGTGTGACAGCCGGCGCGTCGGCGCCAGAGCTTTTGGTTGAGGGCGTCGTGGACGCTCTTCGTGATGCGGGGGCCGATGTCGTCAATTCTCTCGATGGCCGCCCTGAAAACATTACCTTTTCCCTCCCCAAAGAACTGCGAATTCCAGCCAAAAATCTCTAGTGGTAGCGGGGGATTGATCCCGCCCGTTTCAGCGCTGGAGACAGGGCTGCCGGCCTGACAGGCTACTCCGATGACAGCGATATACTCTCTGCAACTGGCCAGTGCGCGGGTCTGACCGGTCTGGCGTATGGCTCGGTGATTTGTGCCCACGCCCTGTAAATCTCAGAGGTGTCACCCTATTGGAGCTTCTGGTGGTGCTTGCTATTTTTACCACGCTGCTCACTGTTGGAGCTCCCAGCTTTGCTGGCAAAGTGGGCGAGTGGCGCAGTCGAGCCCAAGCACTGCGACTTCTCTCGGCAATCAATCTTGCCCGCTCGCGGGCCATCGGGCATGACAGCACGGTGACGCTCTGTCCCGGACATCCCGCGACCAAATCCTGTAGCGGTCTTTACTCGGATGGGTTTTATCTCACTGATGGGGTGGGGGGTGTTATGCAGCACTACCCCCCTAGACAGCAAATCGCTGTCTGGAACAGCGCGGGCACTCGCGAGGAGGGTAGGTCCTTGAGCTGGCGGGGCGACGGGTGGGGCAGTCGGAATATGAGTTGGCTCTTTTGTCCCGTGGGAGGCGGGACGCACTGGTCGGTGGTGGTCAACCGTCTGGGTCGCCCACGCGTGGTGCAGGACTGGGGAGTGTGTCCGCCTTAGTCGTCCAAGCCAAGTTTTTTCAGTCAATAGCTTTAACGGCGGAAGATGATACCGAGTAGTACTGCGGTTGTGCTCTCAGTCCAGCGATGCGTCACCAGTGCCTAGCCCAGAGTTTGTCTGCCGGTTTCTGGGAGATAGCCTTTGAGGTCTTTATCAACAACGTTCAGTTGATCCTCGTCAACTCTGCTGTTTACGCTGATCTTGTCGCTGCTGTCCTCGATGGGCTACTGATGATGGAGGCAAGTCTAAATCCATGATGTCAGATTCATCTGTCATGGTAAGACTGTATCGATGCTAATCCTGTTCTGTTTTTATCTTCGTTGGATGGCACGCGCCAAGCGTCACAGCGAGTACAATGGGTTAGGGTGCTGCCAGTGTCGTAGGGCGGCGGGTTGGTATGCCAACTAGGAAATGTCACATGCAAATAGTCATGGCTCAAATCAACACCCTCGTTGGGGATTGGTCGGGGAATAAGGAGAAGGTTCTTGCCGTCTGCCGAGAGACCTCAGCCCTCAACCCAGAGGCGATTGTGGTATTTCCCGAGTTGACCCTGACTGGCTATCCACCTGAGGACCTGCTTCTGCGGCCCAGTGTAGGAGAGCACACAGGCTTGACGCTTGCCGAGTTGTGCACCTCGCTACCGCCAACGCTTCATGTGATTGTCGGCTATCCGCGATTATCCTCTGGCGGTTTATATAACGCGGCAGGCGTTATTCACCAGGGCCAACTCATTGCGGAGTATTACAAACACTGTCTCCCCAATTATCAGGTATTCGACGAGAAACGATACTTTACTGCCGGTCACGAACCCTGTGTGGTAGACATTTTAGGGATCCCCATAGGGATGACGATTTGTGAGGACATATGGGATCCAATCCCGGCCAGGCGAGCTGCTGCTGCGGGAGCGCAGGTGCTGATCAACCTCAATGCCTCGCCATTTCATCAGGGTAAGCGCCAGGAGCGACAATCATTGGTTGCAGATCGGGCCCGTGAAAATAAGCTGGCGATTATTTACGTCAATCAGGTTGGCGCTCAGGATGAGCTCGTTTTTGATGGTGGCTCCTTTGCGGTGAACGCCTCCGGCGAAGTGGCCGCGGTGGCTCCTGACTTTGTCGAGAGCGCCCTCAGTGTCGAGGTGGAAAACCGAGTTACTCCGACCATAATGCCGCAATCCCTGCCGAGCCCATTGGACGACTTGGCTGCAGTGTGGCAGGCGCTGGTGGTGGGAGTCAGGGACTATGTCAATAAAAATGGCTTTCCTGGTGTCGTTCTGGGTTTGTCGGGAGGCATCGATTCCGCCGTGACTCTCGCGGTGGCAGTGGATGCGCTGGGGCCGGAGCGGGTGCAAGCTATCATGATGCCCTTTCGTTACACCGCCTCAATGTCACTTGAGGATGCGGAGGCTCAGGCTACCACGCTGGGCGTGACCTATTCGGTCATTTCAATTGAGCCTCTTTATGACGCCTTTGTTGGGTCACTCGCTCCCGAATTTGAGGGTCTGCCTGCGAACATTACCGAGGAAAATCTTCAGGCCCGATGCCGCGGCGTGCTGCTGATGTCAGTGTCAAACAAGAAAAACGCTTTGGTATTGACCACCGGTAACAAAAGCGAGCTGGCGGTTGGCTATTCCACGCTTTACGGGGATATGGCGGGGGGCTTTGACGTCCTCAAAGATTGCCCGAAAATGCTGGTATACGCGCTAGCCAACTACCGAAATACCCTTGGGGCATGTATCCCTGAGCGCGTGATAACCAGGCCGCCCTCAGCCGAACTGGCTCCTGATCAAAAAGACGAAGACAGCTTGCCTCCTTACGATATTTTGGATGCCATTATTGAGCACTACGTTGAACAAGACCGATCTGTCGCCGATATCATCGCGCTTGGGTTCTCTGAGGAGGATGTAAGGCGAGTTGTTCGTCTTGTCGATCTCAACGAGTACAAGAGGCGACAGGCGCCGGTTGGTGTCCGCATTACCCAGCGGGGCTTTGGCCGTGACCGACGTTACCCCATTACCTGGGCGTGGCGTCAATCCTAGAGCGAGCGGGGACGACGCTAGCTTTTGGGTCGGTAGTTAAACTGGGGTGGTTTGGGGGGATCAAACAGGCCAAACGTCATCTTGTTGACGAACGACCGGTGAAGTCCGTCTAGGTCATAGACACTGCGAAATTGCCCGTTCTGATCCAGCAGGGGATGAGCCGGATGGTTCTCCCGCAATACGTCTATCGAATCAACTGCCAAGTCATCAAGGCCCAACAAGAGATAAGCTTGAGCCATGATAGCGAGTCCGTCAGCGACTGAGGGCGTCTGCTGCATGTGCTCGACGACATAGCGGCCTCGATTGAGTGCTGCCATGTAAGCCCCGCGTCTGAAGTAGTAGTTGGCGACGTGAATTTCATGGCGGGCAATCATGTTACGCATATGAACCATTCGCGCCCGGGCATCCGGGGCGTAAGCGCTGTCGGGGAAACGGGCCAGGAGCTGGGCGAATTCAGCGAATGCCTGTTTGATGTGAGAAATATCCCGTTTGGTATCGTCTGTTGGCACGAACTTGGAGAGAAAGTCACCTTCCATGTCGAAGGATGCAAGACCCTTCATGTAGTAGGCATAGTCAACACTGGGGTGCTGGGGATGGAGGCGGATGAATCGGTCGGCCGCTTCGATGCTTGCCTCGAATTCATAAGCGCCGTAGTGCGCATAGACGAGCTCTAGCTGTGCCTGCTCGGCATACCTCCCAAAGGGATATCGACTCTCCAGTAGCTGAAGGGTGCGAATGGCCATATCGAAATTCTCGTTTTCCAGGTGCCTTTGGGCATCAAAATAAATTTGCTGCTCACCGGAATCTGCTATTTCAATGTCATCGCCACCAAACCAGGAACAGGCTGATATCATGGCTAGTAACATCAAGGTGCTGATGAGGCGTGCTGGTTTTGACAGAAACATGCTGGCGGGCGTCGATAGAGTCAAAGGTGGAATTTCCCTGCGGACCTGTGTCTGACGGCATTGTAACGCGAAGCGGTCGCTGGCCAACAGCCCGCGGAGGCATTGATAAGGGCATGACGGATTGACTGATTCTTCCGATATGGTGTCACTGGACGCCCAGATACCTGCTGAAATGCATGGAATCCGCTTGGATCAGGCTGCGGTGAAGCTTTTTCCCATGTATTCGCGATCCAAGCTTCAGGACTGGATTCTTGAGGGCAGCCTGACGGTGGACGGGGGCGAGCGGCGGGCCAGGGACAAGGTGTCGGTAGGCCAAAACCTGGCGATTCGTGCCCGGATCAGCCCCGAAGTGAGCTGGAAAGGGGAGGCGCGCCCCCTGGATATTCTGTTCGAGGATGAGCATGTGCTCGTTGTAAACAAGCCCGCGGGCTTGGTGGTTCACCCTGCAGCGGGACATCCTACAGGCACGCTGGTCAATGCGCTGCTCGGCTATGCCCCGGAGCTGGAGGCCTTGCCCCGAGGCGGTATTGTTCATCGATTAGACAAAGACACCTCAGGTGTGATCTGCGTTGCCCGCTCGTCTATGGCGCACCGGTCTCTGGTGGCGCAACTGTCCGACCGCACGGTCAAGCGCGAATATGTGGCGGTTTGCCAGGGGGTGCTCTCAGGCGGAGCAACCATTAACGAGCCTATTGGCCGCCACGCGACGGCGCGCACAAAAATGGCGGTGACGTCGTCGGGCAAGCCCGCAATTACCCACTTTCATGTGGGAGAACGCTTTGGGCATTACACGGCGATTACGGTGAACCTCGAGACAGGCCGTACCCATCAGATTCGGGTGCATCTGGCGTGGTATAAGCATCCCTTGCTCGGGGATCCCGTGTACGGTGGTCGCTCCCGGGTACCCAAAGGGGCGAGTGATGAGCTGCTGAGGGTACTGCGTGGTTTCACAAGGCAGGCATTACATGCGCAATCCCTGAGTTTCGTGCATCCCGCACGTAATGAGGACGTCAGCTTTACGACGCCGGTTCCCGATGATCTCACTCAGCTTCTGTCAGTCCTGCGCACCGAGGACCCGGCGTAGTGGGCGGGATAAACATTGTTCAGTCGCCTATATCTACAGAGCGAGTTGTAGCTTTCACCACCTTGCGTCTCGGTGGGGTCAGTCAGGCGCCTTTCAATAGTTTGAATCTCGCGGGGCATGTTGGGGATAACCCTGATCATGTAGCAGAGAATCGTGCGCGTATTGCGGACTATCTCCCCGGGTGCAGCCCACCGGTGTGGCTTGAGCAGGTGCATGGGGTGCGAGTCGTTGCTGCGCATGATGTGGCGGCGGGGGAAATGCCGGTTGCGGATGCAAGCTGGACGAGTCGGCCTGGTTTGCCCCTCGTGATTCTCACGGCGGATTGTTTACCTATTGTTCTCGTCAATAGAGCTGAGACAAAAGTCGCCATTGCTCATGCAGGATGGCGTGGGTTAGCGGCTGGCATTGTGCCTGAGTTGATGCGTCATCTCGGTAATCCGCAAGACCTGCGAGCGTGGATTGGCCCCGGGATTTTGCAACCAGCTTTTGAGGTTGGCAGCGATGTTGTCCGAGCGTTCGTCGGATCGTTAGGCAAGCAGGTCTTGTCATGTTTTCAGCAGGGGGTTGAGTCGGAAAAGTTTTATGCCGACCTGCCCGCCTTGGCAAAGATAGATTTACAGCGTGCAGGGGTGCTCAATATTTCAGGAGGCACCTGGTGCACTGCCACCGACTCTAAAAAATTTTTCTCTCATCGTCGTGATGGCCTCACAGGGCGGATGGCAACCATTGTGGCCTTGCTACCTTGAAACAGGAGCCTCAACGTTGCGGCTCGCGTACCCCTGACGCTCTCTCAATCGCGCTGTCGCAACAGGCCCCACCATGGCGCTCCACGAACTATCGTTTTGATCTTGCCAGAGAAAGCCCGAAAAAAGCTTTAGGAAAAAGCCCTTTGGGAAAAGCCCTTTGGGAAAGCCCCTTGAAAAAAGGGGTTTCTGCCACCATCTCCTTACCATCGAAAAGGATTTCCTGCTTACGAGGGAAAAGGACCAGGCAATGAGAATGGATAAACTCACAAACCAACTGCAACAGGTTTTGGCAGATGCCCAATCACTGGCCGTGGGTCGAGATCATGCGTTCATCGAGCCGGTTCACGTATTGAGCGCTATGTTGAGTCAGCACGCGGGATCAATTCGACCACTTCTGCAGCAGTGTAAAGCTGACCTCCAGCGACTTACGTCTGTAGTGCAGGACAGCCTCGAATCACAGCCAACGGTTAGTGGTAGCGCGGGGGATGTTCATATCTCGCAGGACACCAGCCGTCTTTTAAACAGAGCCGACAAGCTTGCCCAAGAGCGCAAGGATACCTACCTCTCCTCGGAGTTGGTGCTACTGGCTATGCTGGACAAGAGTTCGCCCGTCGCCTCTTTCTTAGCGAAGGCGGGAGTCACCGATGGAGCGCTCGGCGCGGCGATCGAATCCATGCGAGGCGGCGAAAGCGTATCCGGGGCTGAGGCGGAAGAATCTCGCCAAGCTCTTGAAAAATACACCATCGATCTCACTGCGCGAGCCGAAGCAGGAAAGCTTGATCCCGTCGTTGGTCGCGATGATGAAATAAGGCGCACGATTCAAGTCTTGCAGCGTCGGACCAAAAATAATCCGGTGCTCATTGGAGAACCGGGTGTCGGTAAGACTGCCATAATCGAGGGGCTGGCCCAGCGTGTAATCAATGGCGAGGTGCCCGAAGGCCTAAAAAATAAGCGCATTTTGGCTCTCGACCTGGGTGCCTTACTGGCGGGAGCGAAGTTCCGTGGTGACTTTGAAGAGCGCCTCAAGGCGGTACTCAACGAGTTATCCAAGGAAGAGGGTCGCGTCATCCTTTTCATTGACGAGATTCACACGATGGTAGGGGCAGGTAAAGCCGAGGGGTCGATGGACGCAGGCAATATGCTAAAGCCGGCACTGGCCCGGGGCGAGTTGCACTGCGTGGGTGCCACCACCTTGAACGAGTATCGTCAGTATGTTGAGAAAGATGCGGCGTTAGAGCGGCGCTTTCAGAAAGTATTGGTAACTGAGCCATCGGAAGAGGACACCATTGCAATCCTCCGCGGTTTAAAGGAACGCTACGAGGTTCACCATAGCGTTGACATTACTGACAGCGCGATCATCGCCGCTGCGCGTTTGAGCCAGCGCTACATCACTGACAGACAATTGCCCGATAAGGCGATCGACCTCATCGATGAAGCTGCAAGCCGTATTCGTATGGAGATCGACTCAAAGCCTGAGGCGATGGATCGTCTGGAGCGACGGCTGATCCAATTAAAAATCGAGCGCGAGGCGGTAAAAAAAGACACCACTGATGCGGCAAAAAAACAGGTCCAGTTGCTTGATGATCAAATTGGCACGATCGAGCGGGAGTTTTCCGACCTTGAGGAGATCTGGAGGACTGAGAAGGCAGCGGTGCAAGGAGTAGCGCACTTAAAGAGTGAGATTGAGCGAGTAAAGAGCGAGCTCGAGGTGGCTCACAGAGCCGGTGACCTGGCAAAAATGTCGGAGCTCCAGTATGGACAGTTGCCTGAGCTTGAAAAGCGTCTCGCAGAAGCCTCCAGTGAGGACCAACCGGCACCTCAGCTGTTGCGAAGCCGCGTGACTGAAGAGGAGGTAGCGGAAGTGGTTTCTCGTTGGACCGGTATTCCTATCACAAAAATGCTGGAGGGTGATCGAGAGAAACTGCTCAGGATTGAATCGGTATTGCACCAGCGCGTGGTGGGTCAATCAGAAGCTGTTGTTGCCGTTGCTAATGCGGTGCGTCGATCTCGGGCTGGGCTCTCAGATCCAAACCGTCCCAATGGTTCCTTTTTGTTTCTTGGTCCGACGGGGGTGGGCAAGACCGAGTTGTGTAAGTCGCTGGCAGAGTATCTCTTCGACAGTGAGCGTGCCATGGTTCGCATCGACATGTCTGAATTTATGGAGAAGCATTCGGTGGCCCGCCTGATCGGTGCGCCCCCTGGTTATGTTGGGTACGAGGAGGGGGGTTATTTGACTGAAGCAGTGCGACGGCGACCCTACAGCCTCCTATTGCTTGATGAGGTGGAGAAAGCCCACCCCGATGTATTTAACATTTTGCTTCAGGTCTTGGAGGACGGTCGACTAACCGATGGACAAGGCCGCACGGTCGACTTCAAGAATACCGTTATCGTCATGACATCGAATCTGGGCTCTGAGCTGATTCAAGACATGGCGGGTGATGAAAATTACGGTGCAATCAAGCAGGCGGTACTCGGCGTTGTGGGCCAGCATTTTCGACCGGAATTTATCAACCGTATCGATGAAGCTGTCGTGTTTCATCCCCTGCGTCAGGACCAGATTCGGGGCATTGCGACGATCCAGTTGGCGGCCCTGCGTGGACGGCTTGCCGAGCGTGAACTGTCTTTGGACTTGGACGAGAGTGTTCTTGATCATCTGTCACAGGCCGGATTTGATCCGGTTTACGGGGCCAGACCACTTAAGCGAGCTATCCAGCAGTTGATAGAAAACCCCCTGGCTCAGTCCATTCTGAGTGGTGACTTTGCCCCGGGGGCCACAATTAAGGGTGTTGTAGACAAGGATAGGATTGTTTTTGAGTCTGCGACATTGCATTAGCTACTGAGGATAGGGGCTTAGGAGTCGCCTCCTCTCCCGCCATTATTGAGTTTAGAAGAGCCCGCTATGTCGGTTGCGCCCGCAGGGGCACTAAATGACAGCGAAGTAGAATAACCTGTCGCGTCATCAGAGCCTTGCAAGCTATCAATTCAATGCGTTTTAAGCGCTACCTGACCACTGATGACGTATTTGTCAGCAAGAGCCATCATCCTTTTGGTTGGACATCCCTTGATGGGCAACAAGGAGTCGGTAAGTGTGTGGCAACTCTTCTAACTCTGAGCAATACGTTGCTGGCAAGCAGAGCAGAGTAAGGTGCTTGTGGGGGTTCTCACTAGTTGAACTCCTCATCGTATTAGCTCTTGTCGGTATCTTGGCGACAATTGCTTTGCCGAGTTATCGAGGAGTTTTCGTTCAGTCTCTGGAGCGGGAAGGCATGCTTTATTTGCTTCGCCTGCAGGCTGTCCAGGAGCGCTTTCGGCGGGCGACGCAACGCTATCAGACACTTGATATCGTGGCGCCTCATCTACCGCTACCATCCCGCTTAGCAAGTGTTTACATCCTTGAGGTAGAGATCAGTGACCTGGGCGATTACTTTAAGCTAGCGCTTCTGCCGAATGCCGAGGGGGATGGCACAGCCATCTTTTTGGATAGTAAAGGCACCCGTACGCCAGAGGATCATTGGCCATGATCGACGTGATGGTGGCGGGGGTTATTGCTCTGATCGTCCTCATTGGTGCTTACCAGTTAACCAATGACGCAGTGGCAATGAGTAACGAGACCTATAACAACCTGATTGCTCGGGTATCTTTGCTTAGTCTTGAGGGTAGGTGGCGAGGGTTAGCGGAGTCTGACCGCCGTCGCCTGCTCGACAGCACCTCGTTGTGTCACGTCAGTATGGAGGTCCTCGGAAGTTGGTGTGACGAGCTGTTTACGAAATTTGCAAAACGTCGGCGTCACAGTGAGGCTTGCCTGAGACAGCAGGCGTCGGGCCAGCTACAGGCACGGATCGTTTGGATCGATCTTGGGAGGCCTCTGCCGCAGTGCTGGCGGGCAACCGAGAAATCTCAGCGTCATGATTGGCGGTGAGGTGAAATCTTCTCTTGGGCAGAGCCGTGGGCTGACCCTGCCTGCGCTCCTCGTGGGGATGGCACTTTCTACTGGTTTGATTGCGGCCTTGATTGATGTCTCGGTTCAACTGATAGCAACGTCGACACGCGTCGCACACAGAGCTGATTTTCTGGCGACAGTAGCTCATTCGATAGGTGCACTTGCGGCTACCGCTAGGTCTTTATCGGTTGAAGAGTCCACAAGCGCGGGTACAGATATATCACTGCTGCCCTGTGAGCCCGGACTGCACCCTGTCGGAGTCTGGGTGTTGAGTCCTCGCGAGATCAACTGTGCAAGCGGACTTCCGGACGCACCAACTTCTACTGTTCTTTTGAGCAGTCAGATATTGCCCTGCGAGGATAGCTGCGCTGGTGTCTTTCAGCGGCGACGCCTATGGTATCGACGGGCTTACGCCTGGCGACCGGGCGATGAACGGGGCGCGCTGATGGTCAAGGAGTTCGACCGTCAGGGAGCATACGGCCGAGCCGAGATGATGGCTGCTGGGCTTGTTGCTTGGGTGGGTTCGAACATCATTTCTGCAGCGGGCGAGGAAGGTGTTCAGTTGGAGACCGATTGGCGCCTTGAAGAGGGGGTGTTCTGGGATGATGAAGAAGACGGGTTGAGCCTGAATTTGACCCTTTTCCCCAGCGCACTATCTGACCAGTGAGGACTCGTGACAAATTCCTAGGCCATTATCGGGGCTGGTTGACTACTACAGTGACCCTATTAATTCTATTTATTTCACTGCTCGCCCTGTTGTCGGCGAGGGAGCTAGCCCTCAGCGCCTATCTATCTACTAACATCTCCGACCAGAACCGTACCGAATAGTGAGCAGACTAAAACTGCATTGACCTGCAATTTGTTGTTGAGTGAGCTCAGTGGGCGATAATGCCCGTCGAGTTTGGACAAACCCGTAGCAACCCCAGTTCGTAATCGGGGGTGCTTGGCATCATGCGCGTTAGCGGGGGACTTACGTAAGCTGAGATGATTGCGGTAGCTATGGTCGCTACTTTTATGCCGAGAATTGTGTAAAAACTGCGGATCTTGAGGGTTTTCTGCAACATCTTGACAGATAAATACGCTGCTTTTGTTGACTTTGATGCCTTAAGTTCCGACTATTCGCTCCGTCACGCGAACGGCAACGGCTATTGATGAGTACCCTCATCCGCTGGCCTACCTTCACGACGGGATAGTTGTGTAGGCTGTTTGCGGGTTCCGTTTAGTGTGCTTTGCACACTCGGGCTCGACACTGCGCTACCCCGCAGGTCACCGATACACGGGTTTCGTGATCGATGTTCTCGCTGGTAGCAGGGATTCGATCCAACCAGTGGTTCGTGGGACATACAAGTGTGGGCTATTACGACCCGAGCGTCGTAGTCCCATGGATGTTCACTACGAACTGGCTGGAGCGAAACATGGAAATGCTTTCTGGCGGCGAGATGCTCGTCCGCGCCCTGCAGGATGAGGGGGTCGAATACGTGTTCGGCTATCCCGGTGGTGCTGCCCTGCACATTTACGATGCCCTTTTCAAACTCGATTTGGTGCCGCACATTTTAGTACGCCATGAACAGGCGGCGACCCACGCGGCTGACGGTTACGCGCGGGCAACCGGGAAACCCGGAGTGGTCCTGGTGACATCGGGACCGGGTGCGACCAACGCGATTACCGGCATCGCTACCGCTTACATGGATTCCATTCCGCTGGTTGTGTTATCTGGTCAGGTGCAAAGCCATTTGATTGGAGAAGATGCCTTCCAGGAAACAGATATGGTCGGCATCTCGCGACCTATCGTGAAGCACAGTTTTATGGTGCAGCGAACCGAGGATATACCGTCGATTATCAAGAAGGCGTTTTTTATCGCCTCATCGGGGCGGCCCGGCCCGGTGGTTGTTGATATCCCGAAAGATCTGACACACCCGGAGCACAAGTTCGAGTACCACTACCCCGAGTCGGTGAGCCTGCGTTCTTATCAGCCATCCCAAAAGGGCCACACGGGTCAAATCAGGAAAGCGGCTCGTTTGCTGCTCTCTGCCAAGCGACCGGTCATCTACGCAGGCGGCGGTGTGATTCAGGGCGGTGGGTCGGAGCTACTCACGGAACTGGCAAGGAAGCTAAATTACCCAGTCACCAACACGCTGATGGGCTTGGGCGCCTACCCCGGTTCTGACAAGCAATTTTTGGGCATGCTCGGCATGCATGGATTTTACGAGGCCAACATGGCTATGCATCACTGCGACCTTATTCTCGCCGTTGGTGCGCGCTTTGATGATCGCGTCACAAACACGGTGGGGAAATTTTGTCCCGGCGCGAAAATCATTCATATCGATGTCGACCCTGCCTCAATTGCCAAGATAATCCCTGTTGATATTCCGATTGTTGGCCCTGTCGATACAGTCCTGAAAGAGTTACTCAATCAGGTAGCCGCTCAAATCGAGGCAACCGACCGACCGCTGCCCGATGCCGACGCTCTGGCTCAGTGGTGGCAACAAATTGAGAGCTGGCGCGAAGCCCATGGTTTGTGGCACGGGCGGCGCTACGGCGAGAGCGAATTTGCGATGCCCCAAGACGTTATTAAGTGCCTATACGAGACCACCAATGGTGAGGCTTACGTCACCTCTGACGTGGGCCAGCATCAGATGTTTGCGGCCCAATATTACAAGTTCGACATGCCGCGTCGGTGGATTAACTCTGGTGGCCTGGGAACAATGGGCTTTGGCTTGCCCGCCGCCATGGGCATTAAGCTAGCTCTGCCTGATGCGGAGGTCGCTTGCGTGACCGGCGAGGGCAGTATCCAAATGAATATTCAGGAGCTATCGACCTGTTCTCAGTACCGAACGCCCATCAAGATCATCAGCCTGCGCAATAACTATCTGGGCATGGTCAAACAGTGGCAGGACATGCAGTACGAGGGCCGCTACTCCGAAAGCCATTACGCCGCTTCGTTACCGGACTTTGTGAAGCTGGCGGAGTCCTATGGTCATGTCGGTATCAAGGTTGAAAAGAAAGAGGACCTTGAGCCGGCCATGCGTGAAGCCTTTGCTCTGAAAGATCAGCTCGTGTTTCTCGATGTTTTTGTCGAACCTCATGAACATGTGTATCCCATGCATGTTGCCCCCAACGGCGCCATGAAGGATATGTGGCTCAGCAAAACAGAGAGGACTTGAGATGAGACGGATACTTTCGGTTTTGTTAGAGAATGAGCCTGGTGCACTGTCGCGGGTTGTAGGCTTGTTTTCTCAGCGCGGCTACAACATCGAAACCCTCAATGTTGCGCCAACGGACGATCACTCTCTGTCCAGGCTGACGCTTACCACCAGCGGTGACGATCTCAAGATTGAGCAGGTCACCAAGCAGCTAAACAAGCTCATTGATGTGGTTAAGGTCGTCGACTTGACTGAAGGGGCACACGTTGAGCGAGACTTACTGTTGGTTAAGGTCAGGGCCGTGGGGCAGCAGCGGGATGAGGTGAAGCGGACCACCGATATTTTTCGGGGGCAGATCGTGGATGTGGGTCCAACGACCTACATTATTCAGCTCACCGGACCCACTGAGAAATTGGACTCCTTTGTGACGGCGCTTGGTGAAGCCGAAATCATGGAAGTAGTCCGATCGGGTGTCGCCGGTATGGCTCGTGGCGAAAAAGTACTGTCACCCTAACGGACGTCAAAATCGCCAATCGAAGCGCTGCCCGGCATTGCGGTCTACCGGTCCCATGGATAGACTGCGCGCCGGGGAATAAAATAACGAAAGGAACTTCATTATGGTTTTTGATCCTATTCTGGCTCCTGCACTGGGGCTGGCCGGTTTGGTAGTGGCGTTTGCCATCTATCACATCATGTCAAAGCACGACCACGGTGCCGACAACGTCAAACACATTGCTGACCAGATTCATTTGGGAGCGATGGTTTTCATGCATCGCGAATATAAGATGTTGGCTATCTTCGCTGGCGTCCTGGTGGTGGGGATATTCCTTTCGCCCTTGGGTCAGGACACGGCGATAGCCTTCGTGGTAGGCGCACTATCCTCGGCCACGGCTGGCTATCTGGGTATGTATGCGGCCACCCGGGCCAATGTGCGTACAGCGGTGGCAGCTAATAATCATGGGGCTGCGGCCGCCTTGAATATTGCCTTTTACGGAGGCTCTATCATGGGCTTGTGCGTAGCCTCACTGGGGCTCGTGGGTCTTGGGGGCTTGTTTTACTTCTTTGGCACCAGCGCCGAGTCGGCCCATTCAATTCATGGTTTTGGTATGGGCGCCTCCGTGGTGGCCCTGTTCTCCCGAGTGGGAGGTGGTATCTACACCAAGAGCGCTGACGTGGGCGCTGACTTGGTGGGTAAAGTGGAAGCCGGCATCCCTGAGGATGACCCGCGCAATCCCGGCGTCATTGCCGATAACGTTGGTGACAATGTGGGTGATATCGCTGGTATGGGCTCCGATATCTTCGAATCCTATTGTGGATCCATGATTGCCTGTATCGCCATTGCATCCACCATGGCTCTTACTGCCGAACAGCAGGGCGCGATGATGGCGTTCCCGCTTGCCCTTGCTACCATCGGTTTGTTGTCGTCGGTGGCGGGAATCGTCATTGTCCGAGCACGCTCCTCCGCCGCTCCTGAGGCGGCTCTGCGCAGTGGCACCCTGGGCGCACCGCTGATCTTTATCGCCATGGCTTGGTTCCTCTCCTCGCACATGGGTATCGATCAGAATGTTTGGTGGGCGGTTGTTTCGGGTGCCGTGGGGGGTATCGCCATCGGCCTCATCACTGAGTACTACACGGGTGGCAAGCCGGTGCGCACCATTGCCAAGTCAGGCGAAACCGGTTCGGCCACTGTGATGATCACGGGTTTGGCTGTCGGGATGCAGTCAGTCGTGGCGCCAGTACTGTTTCTGGCAGCAATTATCTTTGTATCTACCAACCTCGCAGGACTGTACGGTGTGGGTATTGCTGCTGTCGGCATGTTGGCTACCGTAGGCATCACCATGGCTATTGACGCTTACGGTCCTGTTGCCGATAACGCCGGCGGTATCGCCGAGATGGCGGGCATGGGCGAGGAAACGCGCAAGATCACCGACGGTCTCGATGAGGTGGGTAATACCACAGCAGCGATCGGCAAGGGCTTCGCTATTGGCGCAGCTGCTTTGGCGGCGTTAGCAATTATTGCGGCTTTCGTTGAGACGGTCACGGTGAACAATCCTGACTTCACCTTGCAGCTCTCAGATCCTCAGGTACTGATCGGTATTTTCATTGGCGGCACGATTCCCTTCCTTATCGCATCTATCACTATGACTGCGGTGGGAGAAGCTGCCTTCGATATGATCAATGAAATTCGTCGTCAGTTCCGTGAGATCCCGGGTCTTTTGGAGGGCAATGCGGAGCCGGATACGGCGCGCTGTATCGATATCGCGACCACCGCGGCCCTTAAGCGTATGGTTGTTCCCGGTACCATCGCAGTGTTGGCCCCAGTCATTGTGGGCTTTGGCTTGGGAGCGACTTCTCTCGGCGGAATGCTGGCCGGAGGATTGCTTGGTTGTGTGCTTATGGCGCTGATGATGGCGAACGCGGGCGGTGCCTGGGATAACGCCAAGAAGTACGTTGAAAAGGGCAATCTCGGCGGCAAGGGCTCTGACACCCATGCGGCGGTGGTCGTGGGAGATACCGTGGGCGACCCCTTCAAAGATACATCGGGTCCTTCGATGAATATCCTGATTAACGTGATGGCTATTGTAAGCTTGGTGATTGCGCCGCTACTGTAAGTTGCGTACTGGATAAAATCTCCAAAACAAAAAAGGGGCCTGTGGCCCCTTTTTTATCGCTCATTTGTTGCGTGATTTACACAATCGACTTCATGTTGGTCATGAAGCTTCTCAACTCAGCCCCAATATACTCGACCGGATGATTGCGGATGGCATCATTAATTTCGATGAGGGTACGGTTGTCTACCGCGTTATCTCCTTCCATGCCGGCGCCGATCACGTCGGTGCCCTGCCTGCTCATGAAGTCCTTCAACAATGGCCGCGCAGCCTGGTCGAAGAGGTAGCAGCCGTACTCGGCGGTATCTGAAATCACCACGTTCATCTCGTAGAGCTTTTTACGAGCGATGGTGTTGGCAATGAGAGGCGTCTCGTGCAGGGATTCATAATAGGCTGACTCTTCGATGATGCCCGCATCCACCATGGTCTCGAAAGCCAACTCAACCCCGGCTTTCACCATTGCAATCATCAGGATGCCTTTGTCGTAATACTCTTGCTCGCTGATGTCCTCGTCGGTAAGTGGCTGCTTTTCAAATGCGGTCTCGTTGGTCTCGGCGCGCCACTTTAACAGGTTTACATCGTCGTTAGCCCAATCTGCCATCATGGTGCTGGAGAATACTCCCGACATAATGTCGTCCTGATGCTTCTCGAATAGCGGACGCATGAGATCCTTCATTTCCTCAGCCAGTTCGAAGGCTCGAATCTTGGCTGGGTTGGACAAGCGGTCCATCATGTTGGTAATGCCACCCTGCTTGAGGCCTTCGGTAACCGTCTCCCAGCCATATTGCATGAGCTTGGCGGCGTACCCTGGGTCGACGCCGAGTTCAACCATGCGGTCGAAGCAAAGCAGGGAGCCAGATTGCAGCATGCCGCAGAGAATGGTTTGCTCGCCCATCAGGTCTGACTTTACTTCAGCAATAGGCGATGACTCGAGCACGCCCGCCCGGTCTCCACCGGTACCGCTGGCCAGGGCCTTGGCGATGGCCATGCCTTCCCCCTTGGGGTCATTTTCCCGATGCACCGCTATCAACGTAGGAACACCGAAGCCTCGCTTGTATTCCTCACGCACCTCGGTGCCGGGGCACTTCGGACACATCATCACGACGGTCAGGTCTTTCCGAATCTGCATCCCTTCTTCAACAAGATTGAAACCGTGGGCATAGTCGAGGCAGGCGCCTTCCTTCATCAAAGGCATTACCGTGTTGACGACGCCCGTGTGTTGCTTATCGGGGGTGAGATTCATCACAACGTCGGCAACCGGGACAAGCTCTTCGAAAGTGCCTACGGTAAATCCATTGTCAGTTGCTCTCTGCCAGGAGTCGCGCTTTTGATCAATCGCTTCCTGGCGCAGGGCATAGGCCACATCCAGACCACTGTCGCGGAGATTCAGACCCTGATTGAGGCCCTGAGCACCACACCCGATAATGACGATTTTCTTGCCACGGAGGACATCAACGCCATCGGCAAATTCAGATTGATCCATAAACCGGCATTTGCCGAGTTCCTCAAGTTGGATGCGCAGAGGTAGAGTATTGAAGTAGTTGCTCACCGGGTTCTCCTGAGGCAGACATGACTAGTTGTTGAAAAATGGGCGCGCAGTATACCCATTGAAGGCTAAAAATGCTCCTCTCCGGGCCGCATCAGCCAAAACAGGCGTTATGGCGAGGATTGACTGCTAAACTTGGCGTCTTTATTCATCTTGAAAGCCTCCGAGGGCGAGCATGGACGATAGGTCAACAATTGAAGCGCAGGACGGTAGCGAGCAGGAGGGAGACTTCGGGCGCGCCGCTGAGCAAATAGAGCGGCCTCTGCAATCCCTGGTTGGGGACTACGAGGAGGAATCTGGCGCGGACAGTCATCCCAAGACGAGCGGTATTTATCTGCTGCCTAATTTATTTACCACGGGTGCGCTCTTTTGCGGCTTTTATGCGGTGATCGCGGGCATGAAGGGAGATTTCTACTCAGGTGCCGTTGCGGTATTCGTCGCCATGGTTTTCGATGGTCTGGATGGTCGAGTGGCGCGTCTCACTAAAACCAGTAGTGCCTTTGGCGCCGAGTACGACAGCCTGGCCGACATGGTGTCTTTTGGCGTGGCGCCTGCTCTCCTGATGTTCAACTGGGCTCTGACGGATGCCGGCAAAGTGGGTTGGGTCGCCGCGTTTCTTTATACGGTGTGTGCCGCCCTGCGTTTGGCTCGCTTTAACAGCCAACGCCACGTGGTCGACGCCAGTTTTTTTGTGGGTCTCGCAAGCCCCCCCGCAGCGGCACTCATCGCCAGTAGTGTTTGGCTCGGACAGACCCACGGCTTTCCAGCGGCCACCGCGCCCTGGTCTTACTTACACGCCGGATTGCTGGTGGTAGCAGGCTTTCTGATGATTGCCCGCTTCCCTTATTTCAGTTTTAAAAATATTCAGTTAGACGAGAGAGTTCCGTTTGCCCGAATACTGTTGATGATCGGTGTGCTTGCACTCATTGCGCTTGATCCACCTCTGGTGCTGTGGTGTTTGTCTTTTGTCTATGCCCTTTCAGGACTGCTGCAACATTTGCGACGTAATGTTGTCAGAAGAGCAGGAATCAAGGAGCAGGATGGCAATGAAGCGCCGTAAGACACACATTCCGACGATCGCCTCGTCTGAAATCACACCCGAAAGTGTTTGGCTCAATCGTCGTGAGCTGATGCAACAGGCTGGCTTTGGCGCATTGGCCGCCGCTGGACTGGGTTCAGGGGCCCAAGCCACTGAGTCGCCGGCGCTGCGTGATTTACCGGCGGCGCCATCATCCTGTGATGGCTGTTCGACCACGGAAGCCCTGACCCCATACGGCGATGCTATTTCCTACAACAATTTTTACGAATTTGGGACCGATAAATCAGACCCTGCCCGCTACGCCCATGAGATGAACGTTGACCCGTGGTCAGTAGAGGTCGGTGGGTTAGTCAACAAACCGGGCAAGCTTAATCTTGAGGACTTGCTGACCACCTTTGATTTGGAGGAGAGGGTGTACCGGTTTCGCTGCGTCGAGGCCTGGTCGATGGTTGTGCCCTGGACAGGCTTTCCGCTAGCCGACTTGCTTGGGCGATTTGAGCCCACCAGCGACGCCAAATACGTGGCCTTTAAAACCCTGTACCGGCGCGGAGAAATGCGAGGCACGCGCTCCTTTACATCAATTATTGACTGGCCCTACCAAGAGGGGCTGCGTCTGGACGAGGCCATGAATCCCTTGACGCTGATGACGGTAGGACTCTACGGCAAAGTGCTGCCTAACCAGAGCGGTGCCCCCCTGCGGTTAATTGTGCCTTGGAAATACGGATTCAAGAGTATTAAGTCGATCGTATCAATCGAGTTGGTGGACAGACAGCCCGAGACGTCGTGGCAGCAGCTGGCACCTCAGGAGTATGGGTTCTACAGCAACGTGAATCCCCAGGTTGATCATCCTCGGTGGAGTCAGCGGTACGAGCGCCGCCTACCCTCATCGTTGTTCAATCCCAATCGCATCCCGACCTTGCCGTTCAACGGCTATGGTGAGCAGGTGGCTTCGTTGTATCAGGGGATGGACCTTCGAGTGCACTATTGAGACATTTGCCATGAGAGTAGGTGGCTCGATTAGATCCCGCCTAAGGTGAGGCCTCAGCCCTCATGATGATCAACACGGTCCAGCCACTGCTGTCTTATCGCGTGCAGTGGTGGTTGCTGTTTAGTGTCGGGCTAGGACCTTTTCTGTGGCTCCTCTGGGCTGTCGCCCAAAATTCCCTGGGACCTGACCCCGCGAAGGTGTTGATGCACGCGACTGGCGAGTGGGCCCTGCGGTTCTTGGTTGCGGTATTACTGGCCAGGCCTCTTTCCCGGTGGGGTTGGCCGCTCCTTTTTCGGGTGCGCCGCATGTTTGGCCTGTTCGTCACCTTTTATGCGAGTCTTCACCTGCTGGTGTTTGCTCAGGTTTATGTGGGATGGAGTGGCGCCATACTTGCTGAAGAACTCGTTGAGCGACCCTACGTGGTGGTT
>Ga0181573_10002006_pt1 | contig 19392 bp, 17 predicted proteins | sample 101ome_25_FD_148643 | JGI IMG/M metagenome (GOLD analysis project Ga0181573, IMG submission 148643) | Coastal salt marsh microbial communities from the Groves Creek Marsh, Skidaway Island, Georgia - 101409BT metaG (spades assembly) | ecosystem: Environmental > Aquatic > Marine > Intertidal zone... | reverse complement strand
TGCCCACGGCCTTTTTCGGGGCTCTGGCGCTCGTCCTCGCGCTGTGGATGCCGGCCGCCACCGCCCAGCAGGACAACGTTGCCTCGGGAGCCACGGGCGCCCAGGTCGCGCCGGCGAACCCGTCGGGGCTGCCAATCCCGCGCTGGGTCAGTATCCGGGCGAAGGAAGCGAACCTGCGTACCGGGCCCGGCGCACGCTACCCCATCGACTGGGTCCTGCAGCGCCGCAACCTGCCCGCCGAGGTGATCGGGGAGTTCGAGAACTGGCGCCAGATCCGGATCCAGGACGGCACCGAAGGCTGGGTCCACAAATCCATGCTGTCGGGCAGGCGCATGGCCGCGATCACGGACGGGCGGGCGCGCATGCGCCTGGACCCCGCGGAGAATGCGCCCGTTGCGGCTTTCGTAGAGACGGGCGTGATCGTCACGCTGCGCGGATGCGAGGCGACATGGTGCCAGGTGGCCGTCGACAGCCACGGGGTGGAGGGCTGGCTGCCGCGCGCCGCATTATGGGGAATCTACGCAGACGAGACGGTCGGCCGCTAGGTCACGGCCGCCGGCGATATTCAGCCGTCGAGGTCACCCGCGAGCTCCGCGCGCACGGCCTCGGTCAGCACCGTCATGTGTGCGTATTCGGGATGGCCGAAGCCGAGCATCACCTCGGTTCCCGGCGCGCGGAATGCCTCGGCTTGTGCGGCGGTGAACGGAAAGTGGATGAACTGCACCGAGCTTGCCTTGCCATCGGCGGTCGTCCGATCGACATCCGCTTCCGGGACACCGGTGATCGTCTCGCCGCCGAACTTCAGGAAGGCCGTCTCCTCGACCCCGCCCAGCTTGGCGAGGACCATCTTGCGCCGGACCTCGTCGTCGATCTCGAACATGACGGTCGCAACCAGCTCGCGGCCGTTCGGGATCAGCGGATTGTAGGCCGACAGCTCGTCGTCGATCTGCTCCTCGCCGCCGCGTTCGATGAACAGCATCTCGTGAACCTGGTGCCACATGGTCTCGTAGCACTCGAAATAGGCCGTCGCGTACGGACCCAGGTCGACGCGGCGGTCCCGCTTGCGGGCGACAAGCGCGGCGCGCCGGTCCTTCCGGCTCTTGCCGTACTCCTCCATGTCGATGATGTCGGCACGTGTGATTTCGCGCGGGGCGGACATAGCGGCAACTCCGGGTTCTAGGCGGCGAGTTCGGGCGCAAGCCCATAGGCCAGCGCGAACAGCTCGACGGGATGGTAGGTGCGGGCGGGCGCGGCCTGGCCGTCATCGAGCTGCTTCTCGATGCCCTGCAGGATGTGATCCGCGGCCAGCGGGCACTCGGAAACAATGAAGCGATGATCCTTCGCCTGGCGCGCCACGGGCCGGCCGACCTTGATGGCGGTGTCGAAGTTTTCCTTCATCACGCCCCACGAACCGCCATGGCCCGAGCAGCGCTCGATCACCTTGAGGTCGGCGTCGGGAATGAGCCGCAGCATTTCGGCCGCCTTCTGGCCCATGTTCTGGGCCCGGGCATGACAGGCAAGGTGCAACGCCACGGAGGCCGGAAGGGCCGAAAGCCCGTCGACCAGGCCCTCGTTCTTCGCGATATCCACGATGTATTCCGTGATGTCCCGGGTCGCGGCCGACAGCGCCTTGATGTCGTCGTCGTCGGGCAGCAGCAGCGGCCACTCGAACTTGAGCATCAGCGCGCAGGATGGCGTCAGCGCGATCACGTCCTTGCCGGCGTCCACATGGGGCCGGAAGGCCGTGGCGACCGTCTTCGCCATCGCCGCGACGTCGTCCAACTGCCCCTGCTCGAGCTGGGGCATCCCGCAGCAGCCGGGGTGCAGCGCGCTGGTCGCGACGCCGTTCTTCGCGAGGATGCGCTGCGCGAGCACGCCCGTGTCGGGCTTGTTGTAGTTCACGAAACAGGTCGCATAGAACACCGCCTCGCGGCCATGCGCCGGCGCGTCCGTGTTCACCGCCGGCGGCGCGCTTTCGGCCTGGCGCACGAACGTCTGCGCGGTCGGCGCATACTTCGGCAGATCGGCCTCGCGGTGGACGCCCGCGATCTTCTCGATCACCGGTCGGGTCAGCTTGTTGCCGCGGTCCGAGCCCCAGTTGGCCAGCCCCGCCACCTTGCCCGCCAGCCGGCCGTTCCGGTCGGTCTGGATGAGTTGGCGTTCGCTCCAGGAGACGCCGTCGCGCTTTGCCTCGATCGCGCGGTAGCGCAGCATCAGGTGCGGGAAGTCGAGGTTGAACTCATGCGGCGGCACGTAGGGGCACTTGGTCATGAAGCACATGTCGCAGAGCGTGCAGGCGTCCACGACGGGCTTGAAGTCGGCACTGTCGACGCTGTCGAGCTCGCCTGTGTCCGACTCGTCGATCAGGTCGAACAGGCGCGGGAAGGAATCGCACAGATTGAAGCAGCGGCGGCAGCCGTGACAGATATCGAAGACCCGACGCAGCTCCTCATCGAGCTTCGCCTCGTCGAAGAAGTCCATCTCCTCCCACCCAAGCGGGTGGCGGGTCGGCGCATCGAGACTGCCTTCGCGAGGCGCGCTGTTGCCGTTCACGTCCGTCATGGTCCGTTCTCCTCGTCGCGGGGCAAGACGCCCCCGTTGGCCGTCAGCACTGCCGACGCACCCGGCCTGAAACCGTCTGCGAAAGAGATGGGGGGCCGCAGCAGGTCATGCGCGGCCCCGCATTGGCTCAGTCGAGGTCGTCGAGCGCCTTCTGGAAGCGGCCCGCGTGGCTCTTCTCGGCCTTCGCGAGCGTCTCGAACCAATCGGCGATCTCGTCATGACCCTCTTCACGCGCCGTGCGCGCCATGCCCGGATACATGTCCGTGTACTCGTGGGTCTCGCCGGCGACCGCGGCCTTGAGGTTGTCCGCGGTCGGGCCGATCGGCTCGCCGGTCGCGGGGTCACCGACCTCCTCGAGGAACTCGAGATGGCCGTGCGCATGGCCCGTCTCGCCCTCGGCGGTCGAGCGGAACACGGCGGCGACGTCGTTGTAGCCCTCGACGTCGGCCTTCTGCGCGAAATAGAGATAGCGGCGGTTGGCCTGGCTTTCGCCGGCAAACGCTTCCTTGAGATTTTCCTCGGTCTTGGAACCCTTGAGCGACATCACACGTCTCCTTGGAATTGCGATACTGATATGTCCACCCGCCCCGTTCCGGGCGGTTTCCCGTTCGGCCCGGCGCGCGCGGCACCCGACCCGAAATCGTTACGACCCCAATATGGCGGGGCAGACGGCAGGAGTCAACAGATTGGAAGAATTCCAATCTGTTAATTATCCTGCTGAAAACAATCTATTTATTGAGAATGGTTCTCATTAGCGCGACGCAGGCGCACGATCACGTCGATCCGCGCCACCTCGGCGTCCGCCGGCGCTTCGGGAATCGCCGCGAGGGTCACCTGGTCGCCGGGAATATCCTGCAGCGAACCATCGTCCTCGTAGAAGAAGTGATGGTGATCCTCGACGTTGGTGTCGAAATAGGACCGCCCCGGCGCCACCACCACCTCGCGCAACAGGCCCGACTCGGTGAACTGATTGAGGGTGTTGTAGATCGTCGCGAGCGAGACCTTGATCCCCTCCGCCGTGACGTCGGCGTGGAGTTGCTCGGCTGTCACGTGCCGGTCGCCCGCATCGAACAGCAGCTTACCCAGCGCGAGCCGCTGGCGGGTCGGGCGCAGGCCCGCCTCCTTCAGGCGGCGCAGCGCGTCGGCATAGGGCCGTTCGCGGTTATCGGGAGTTGCTTCGCTCATGGGTCCAATATGGGTCATTTGCACGACATGTAAAGAGGAATCTCTCGAAACTACGGGATAACCCGTTAGATTCGATCAATCTTTGATGGCTTTCCGGCATCGCAACGGCCGCGATCCAGTCCTTTACCGGCGCGCGCAACGATGTCAGGCTCTGGAAGAATCGACCGGAAACCTGCCCGCGCGGCCGCCAAGTTGCGGACAGTGGGCGGAACACCTGTTAGAACGGCGTCCCATCCAGAGGTTAGAAGTGTATCGGGCATGAGTGGTTTCAGCGAGAAGTCCAGTTTCACCTACGAAGAACTGATCCAGTGCGGGCATGGCGAGCTGTTCGGCCCCGGCAACGCGCAGCTGCCGCTGCCGCCGATGCTCATGTTCGACCGGATCACCGAGATTTCCAGCGAGGGCGGCGCCCATGGCAAGGGCATCATCGTCGCCGAGCTCGACATCAAGCCCGACCTCTGGTTCTACGACTGCCACTTCGAGGGCGACCCGATCATGCCGGGCTGTCTTGGCCTGGACGCGCTGTGGCAGATGACCGGCTTCTTCCTGGGCTGGCAGGGCCTGCCGGGCCCGGGCCGGGCGCTGGGCGTCGGCGAGGTCAAGTTCGCCGGCGAGGTGAAGCCCGAAGGCAAGCTGCTGCGCTACCAGGTCGACGTGAAGAAGCTGATCAAGCGCGGGGTCGCGCTCGCCATCGCCGACGGGCTGGCCGAGCTCGACGGCGAGACCGTCTACACCACGACCGGGCTCAAGGTCGGGCTGTTCCCGCCGAGCAAGGAGGAAAGCGCATGAGCACCAACGGGATGCGCCGCGTCGCCGTCACCGGGCTGGGCATCGTCTCGCCCATCGGCGCCAACGCCGCCGAGGTGACCGAGAGCCTCAAGGCCGGCCGCTCGGGCATCGTTCACTGCGACACCTACGCGGAGATGGGCTTCCGCTCCCATGTCCACGGCGCGCCCGACGTCGATTTCGACAACCATATCGACCGCAAGCTGCGCCGCTTCATGGGAGACGGCGCGGCCTACAACTACATCGCCATGACCGAGGCAATTGCCGATTCCGGCCTGACCGAGGCCGACATCCATGACGAGCGCACCGGCCTCGTCATGGGCTCGGGCGGCCCGTCCACCTCGGCCCAGGTCGAGGCGGCGGACATCGCGCGCGAGAAGAGCCCCAAGCGGATCGGACCCTACGCGGTGCCCAAGGCCATGTGCTCGACGCTGTCGGCCAACATGTCGACCGCCTTCAAGATGCGCGGCCTGAGCTACTCGATCAGCTCCGCCTGCTCGACCAGCGCGCACTGCATCGGAAACGGCGGCGAGCTGATCCAGATGGGCAAGCAGGACATCGTCTTCGCGGGTGGGGCCGAGGAGCTCCACTGGACGCTCACGGTCCTGTTCGATGCCATGGGCGCGCTGTCGTCCAAGTACAACGACACGCCCGAGCGGGCCTCGCGCCCCTATGACGTCAACCGCGACGGCTTCGTCATCGCCGGCGGCTCCGGCGTGGTGGTGCTCGAGGAGATGGAGCGGGCCAAGGCGCGCGGCGCGAAGATCTACGCCGAGCTGGTCGGCTACGGCGCCAGCTCCGACGGGGTCGACATGGTGGCGCCCTCCGGCGAGGGCGCGGTGCGCTGCATGAAGATGGCGACGGCCGGCCTCGGCAACCAGACCGTCGACTACATCAATGCCCACGGCACCTCGACCCCGGTCGGCGACATGATCGAGCTGGGTGCCATCAACGAGGTGTTCGGCGCCCACCGGCCCAAGGTGGCCTCGACCAAGTCGCTCACGGGCCACTCCCAGGGCGCGACCGGCGCGCACGAGGCGATCTACTCGTTGCTCATGCTCGAGAACGATTTCATCGCCGCCTCGGCCAACATCGAGGATCTCGACCCCGAGGCCGGCGACGCCGACATCGTGACCGAGCGGATCGACGATGCCGGGCTCAACTGCGTCATGTCGAACAGCTTCGGCTTCGGCGGAACCAACGCGTCGCTGGCTTTCCAGCGGCACGAAGGCTGACCCGATGGCCGACGCGCACGCCCCCACGCCCGAACCCACCCCCGCCACCCCGAAGCAGGCCGAGAGCATGGACGGACAACCCGCGACCGGAAGCCTGATGGCCGGCAAGCGCGGCCTCATCATGGGGGTCGCCAACGACCACTCCATCGCCTGGGGGATCGCGCGCGCGGTCGCCGCCCAGGGCGCGGAACTCGCCTTCACCTACCAGGCCGACAGCTTCGCGCGCCGGGTCGGTCCGCTGGCCGAATCCGTCGGCGCGGCCGCGATGGTCCAGTGCGACGCCGCGGACATGAAGAGCCTCGACCAGGCCTTCAACGCCATCTCGGACACCTGGGACGGGATCGACTTCGTCGTCCATGCCATCGCCTACTCCGACAAGGAGGAGCTCAAGGGCCGTTACATGAACACGTCCCAGGAGAACTTCCTGCAGACGATGAACATCTCCTGCTACTCCTTCACGGCGGTGGCCCAGCGCGCGGCCGCCATGATGAGCGACCATGGCTCGCTCCTGACGCTTTCCTATCACGGCGCCCAGGCGGTCATGCCCAACTACAACGTGATGGGCGTGGCCAAGGCCGCGCTCGAGGCGTCGGTGCGCTACCTCGCCTCCGACCTCGGCCCTGACGGGGTGCGGGTCAACGCCATCTCGGCCGGGCCCATGCGCACACTCGCCGGCTCCGCGGTCGGCTCCGCCCGCCAGGTGTACAACTACAACCGCGAGACGTCGCCGCTGCGGCGCAACGTAGTGCTGGACGATGTTGGCGGCGCGGGCCTCTACCTGCTGTCGGACCTGTCCAAGGCGGTGACCGGCGAGATTCACTATGTGGACTGCGGCTTCAACGCGATCGGTATGCCCGACCCGGCGGCGAAGAACGGCGCGGACGGCTGATCTGCCGACACATGAATGAGAAACGGCCCCGAAAGGGGCCGTTTTCATATGCAGACAGTATCGGCTCGGCTACACGACCAGCGACAGGCCGAAGAAGATCAGCGCCGAGATGATCGCCGTCGAGGGCACGGTGATCACCCATGCCGCGACAATGGTCAGGAAGTGGGAACGGCGGACGAGCTTGCGGTGCTGCAACACCTCCGGCGACAGCGGCGGCCGGTCGTCCCCGTCGAGCGCCTTGCCGGTCCGCGTGACCATCTCGCGGCGGCGCTTGCTGCGCTTGGTATAGAACTCGCGAAAGAAGCCGACCCCGAAAACCGCGCCGACGGCGATGTGGGTCGAGCTCACCGGCAACCCCAGCCAGGACGCGACGATCACCGTGATCGCCGCGGACAGGGCCACGCAGTAGGCGCGCATCGGGTTCATCTTGGTGATCTGGTCTCCGACCATGCGGATCAGCTTCGGGCCGTACAGGAACAGGCCGAGGCTGATGCCGAACGCGCCGATCATCATGATCCAGATCGGGACATCCACCTTGCTGGCAATGTCACCGGACTGGACCGTCGAGAGGATCGCCGCCAGCGGACCGATGGCGTTGGCCACATCGTTGGCGCCGTGCGCGAAGGACAGGAGCGCGGCGGAGCAGATCAGCGGAATCCGGAACAGCGCGCGCAGCGACTGGTTTCGGTTCTCCATGCCCTCGGACTGGCGGCGGATCAGCGGCCGCATGACCCCCCACACGGCCGCGAAAGTGACCACGGTGATGATCGCGACAGTCGCCGTGTCCGGTCGCCAGATACGCTTGAAACCCTTGATCGCAAGATACCAGGCAAAGGCCCCGGCCATGATCGCCACGAGCATGGGCACCCAGCGGCGGGCCGCCGCGATCTTGTCGTCCTGATAGATCAGGTTGATCTTGATGAAGGCGAGGAAGGCCGCCGCGATGAGCCCGCCCAGCACGGGCGAGATGACCCAGCTTGCCGCGATCGCGCCCATCGTGCCCCAGTTCACGAGCTGGAAACCGACGGCGGCAATGCCCGCGCCCATCACCCCGCCGACGACCGAATGGGTGGTCGAGACCGGCGCGCCGATGAAGGTCGCGAGGTTGACCCAGAGCGCGGCGGCAACGAGCGCCGCCATCATCGCCAGCACGAAGACACTCGCATCCTCTACCAGCGAGGGATCGATGATGCCCTTGGAGATCGTGCTGACGACATCGCCGCCGGCGAGCAGCGCGCCCGCACTTTCGAACACCGCGGCGATCAGCAGTGCGCCGAACATCGTCAGCGCCCGCGACCCCACCGCCGGGCCGACATTGTTGGCGACGTCATTGGCGCCGATGTTCAGGGCCATGTAACCACCGAGGATGGCGGCGAAAACGACCATCGCCGTATCCGACGTCACCCCGACGAGGAGCGCCGCCATGAGCGCCGAAAGGCCGAGAAATATGACCGCGATGCCGTGCGAGCCCACGGTGCTGCCCATCGTCCGGGTCGCGGCTTCAACGTGGACGATTTTCTCGAGATCCTTGTCGAGCGATCGCTTGGTCAGGCTCATCGGCCGTCCTTTCGTATCATGCTGTGGACCGGACAGAAGGCCCGTCCGGCTCCGCCGCGAGCGCGGCAAGTATGGAATGCAGGGTGTCGCCGTCACCCAGGCCCGTCATGAGACGTGCGGCGCCGCGATCGTCGAGGGCGCCGGCGGCGGCATCGAGGCTCATCCAGCGCCGTTCGCGCAGCTTCTCCTCGCGCCACGTCTCATGCTCGTCGCGAACATGCAGCGCGAAGACGAAAACATGACTGTCCACGTCGTAGCCCTTTTTCATGCTCTTGCGGTAGCGGTACTCGCCGACGGGCATGGGATGCACGACACCGGTCACGCCGGCCTCCTCACGGGCCTCGCGCATCGCGGATTCGGCAAGGGTCTCGCGGCGTTTCGGCCATCCCTTCGGCAGCACCCAGCGCGGGTTTCGGCGCCCGCGCGCCTTGTCCTTCCGGCGGGCCGTGACGAGCATGACCTCGAACCCCTCCTCGCTCAGGACGAAGGGCAGTGCGGCAACCTGCTGGACGCTTTTGGAGGACGGGAACACTGGCGGCGACGGATGATTGTTACAAATTTATGACAGCGCCACGTTAGCCGGGCCGGCCGATTCAGACGAGCGGGCAATCCCGTGCATCTGGGGACAGAATCGGCACCCGGGAACCGTCTCGAAAAACGACCCGGCGGACTGTTCCTGAACCGCCGGGCCGTGTAGCCTTGTGCCACATGTGCTTTTCCAGATCCCGCGATCACAAGGCGGGGCGGGAACGCATGGGGGACGAGACACGAATTTCGGAATCAAGCATGACAGATATCCAGTATCTGGCGCCGACGTCGCTCGATGAAGCGATCAGCGCCTACGCCGCGGCCGACGGGGCCGGGCGAATTCTCGCGGGCGGCACGGACCTGCTGGTCCAGATGCAGGCCGGCATGGTCGAACCCGGCCTCATCGTCGACATCAAGAATATCGCCGAGCTGACGGCCATCGAGGGAAGCGCCGAGAGCGGCTTCGTCATCGGCGCGGCCGTGTCCGGCGCGACGCTCGAGAAGCACCCGGGCTTCGGCGAGGCCTGGCCGGGCGTGCTCGAGGGGCTGAACCTCATCGGCTCGACCCAGATCCAGGGCCGCGCATCCTTCGGCGGCAACCTGTGCAACGGCTCGCCCGCCGCCGACAGCGTCCCGGGCCTCGTGGCCGCCGGCGCCGTCGTCACGGTGCAGGGGCCCGACGGGCGCCGCGAGATCGCTGTCGAGGACGTCCCCGCCGGCCCGGGCAAGACGAACCTCGCTCCCGGCGAGATCGCCGTCTCGATCACCCTGCCAGCCAAGTCGGCGGGCCAGTCGGACGCCTATCTGCGGATGATTCCGCGCACCGAGATGGACATCGCGGTCGTCGGCGTCGGCGTCAACCTGACCATGGACGGCGACACCTGCACGGCCGCCCGGGTCGGGCTCGGCGCGGTCGCGCCGACGGTGCTGCGGGTCGACGATGCCGCGGCGGCGCTGGTCGGCTCCACGCTGGACGACGCGGCGCTGGAAGCGGCCGCCGCGGCCTGTCGCGCCGCCTGCAACCCGATCGACGACAAGCGCGGCACCATCGCCTACCGGACCCGGGTCGCCGGCGTCCTCTTGAAACGCACGACGGCCATCGCCGCCGAACGCGCAGCCCAGGCCTAGGGGAGAACCCGGACATGGCAAAGAAGCTACACATTTCCACCACCATCAACGGCGAGCCCGAGGAGTTCCTCTGCGCGCCGTCCGACACGATGCTCGACGTGCTGCGCAACGAGCTCGACCTGACCGGCGCCAAGGAAGGCTGCGGCTCGGGCGACTGCGGGGCCTGCTCGATCACGCTGGACGGGACGCTCGTCTGTTCCTGCCTGATGCTGGCCGCCGAGGCCGAGGGCAAGGAGATCACCACCATCGAGGGGATGGCCGCGGGCGAGACCCTGCACCCCCTCCAGCAGAAGTTCCTCGAGGAGGCCGCGCTCCAGTGCGGCATCTGCACGCCGGGCATGCTCGTCGCTGCGAAGGCGCTTCTCGACCAGAATCCGGACCCCACCGAGACCGAGGTGCGGTTCTGGCTCGCCGGCAATCTCTGCCGGTGCACGGGTTACGACAAGATCGTCCGCGCGGTGATGGACACCGCGGCGGAGATGCGGGGAGCAGCGAAATGAGCAGCAACGACAACAAGTGGATCGGCGAGAGCACGATCCGTCCCGACGGCGCCGACAAGGTGACCGGACGCGCCGCCTTCGCGGCGGACTCGACCATGCCCGGCATGATCTGGGGCAAGGTGCTGCGCAGCCCCCACGCCCACGCGAAGATCAGGTCGATCGACACGTCGAAGGCCGAGGCACTGCCCGGCGTGAAGGCGGTGATGACCTCGGCCGACATCGTCGATTTCCCGATCGACACCCCCTTCCCGCTCGGCATCCAGGACATGCGCTGGATGTGCCGCAACGTGATGGCGCGCGACAAGGCGCTGTTCCACGGCCACCCGGTCGCCGCCGTCGCGGCCATGACCGAGGCGATCGCAGCCGAGGCCTGCAAGCTGATCGAGGTCGACTACGAGGTCCTGCCCCACGCGATCGAGATCGACGACGCGCTGGCCGACGACGCGCCCATCCTGCACGAGTGGATGGAGTTCGACGGCAAGCCCTCGAACATCGCGGGCACGCTCGAACACTCCAAGGGCGACGTCGAGGCCGGCTTCGCCGAAGCCGACGTCATCATCGAGCGGGACTTCACGACCCGCCCGGTGCACCAGGGCTATATCGAGCCCCATGCGTGTCTCGTCAGCGTCGCGGCCGACAACAAGACCACCATCTGGTCGTCGAGCCAGGGCCAGTTCATGGTCCGCGCCATGACGGCGCTGCTCACCGGCATGAACCAGTCGGACATCCGCGCGATCCCCGCCGAGATCGGCGGCGGCTTCGGCGGCAAGACCATCATCTATCTCGAGCCGCTGGCGACGATCCTGTCGAAGAAGTCCGGCCGGCCGGTGAAGATGACCATGACCCGCGAGGAGGTCATGCGCGCGTCCGGGCCCACCTCGGGCTCGAAATCCACGGTCAAGATCGGCGTCAAGAAGGACGGCACGATCACCGCGGCCCAGGGCACCTACTGGCTCCAGGCCGGCGGGCTTCCCGGCGCACCGGTGCGCGGTGCCGTCGGCTGCGCGCTCGCGCCCTATGACATCCCGAACGGCCACACCTTCGGCTACGACGTCGTGTGCAACCGCTCCAAGGTCGCGGCGTATCGCGCGCCGGGCGCGCCCATCGGCTCGTTCGGCGTCGAGTGCGTGCTCGACGAGCTGGCCGAGGAAATCGGCATGGACCCGCTCGACCTGCGGCTCAAGAACGCGGCGAAGGAGGGCACCCAGGCCGTCCACGGCCCGGTCTACCCGGTCATGGGCTATGTCGAGTCCCTCGAGGCGGCCAAGGTGCACGACCACTACAAGGCCCCGCTCGGCCCGAACCAGGGGCGCGGCGTCGCCAGCGGCTTCTGGTTCAACGCCGGCGGCGAATCCTCGGCCCAGGTGAACATCACCGAGGACGGCAACGTGGTCGTCACCACGGGCCATCCGGACATCGGCGGCTCGCGGGCCGGCATCGCCAACATCTGCGCCGAGCTGCTCGGCATCGACTACAAGCGGGTGTCGGTCCTCATCGGCGACACGGCGACCGTCGGCTTCTCGAACCTGACCGGCGGCAGCCGCGTCCTGTTCGCGTCGTCCATGGTGGTCACCGAGAGCACCAACAAAGTCATCCGGACCCTGTGCGAGCTCGCCGCCAAGATCTGGGACATCGATCCCGACGCGGTCGAGTGGGAGGACGGCGCGGCGCGACCGGCCGGCGCCAATGCCGGCCAGTTCGATCCGCTCACGCTCGCCGAGCTGGCGGCGCGGGCCAACGAGACCGGCGGCCCCATCGGCGCGGGCGTGCAGATCAACACCACGGGCGCGGAGGGCGGCTTCGGCACCCACATCTGCGACGTGGAGGTCGATCGCGAGCTCGGCATCGCCCGGGTGATCCGCTATACGGTGCTCCAGGATGTGGGCCGGGCGGTCCACCCGGCCTATGTGGAAGGCCAGATGCAGGGCGGTGCGGCCCAGGCCATCGGCTGGGCGCTCAACGAGGAATATCTCTACGACAAGGACGGGAAGGTCGACAATCCGGGTTTCCTGGACTACCGCATGCCCGTCGCCTCGGACCTGCCGATGCTCGACACCTACATCATCGAGGTGCCGAACCCGAAGCATCCCCAGGGCGTGCGCGGCGTCGGCGAGGTGCCGCTGGTGCCCGGCCTGTCGGCCGTGCGGAACGCGATCTACGACGCGATCGGCGTGCGCTTCAACGACCTGCCGATCTCGCCGCCGCGCCTCGCCGCGGCCCTCGACATGCCCGAGGCGGCCGAGTAACCGGCGACACATACCCAACGCGAAACGGCCCCTTTCGGGGCCGTTTTCTTTTGGTGCGCCGTGCCGCCGGGTCAGCCCTTGAGCGCCGCCTTCAGGTCGTCCGCCCGCTTGCCGTCGAGCTCACGCAGCAAGCGCGCGAGATCCTTGTCGCCGACGCGCCGCGCGGCCTTGGCGAGCGAGAAGCGCCGGCGCTTCCGGTCGCCGCGCTCGGGCCAGTTCTTCTGCAGTTCGCGGACGACGAGGAGGAAGACCGACACGTTGCTGTGCACCCGCTCGCCGGACAACAGCAGCTTCATGTAGTCGTAGGTGCCTATGGGTTTCGTGCGGATATCCCCGACGATCCCGGCTTCTTCGCGCGCCTCGCGGGCAGCCCCTTCCTCCAGCCGCTCGCCGTCTTCCGGCCAGCCTTTCGGAATGAGCCAGCGCCCGTCGTTGCGCGAGGTGATCAGCACCACCTCGAAGCCCGACGACGTCGCGACGAGCGGCAGGGCCGCGACCTGCTGAATCGATTTTCCGGATTTCGGCACGGGGGAACTCGGGGCTGGGGCGAGCGTCAAGGGGGATTCAAACTAGCCGCCCGATGTGACCGTGCCGTGACAGCCATGTGGATGATAACGGGGACAAAAAAACGGCCCCGAAAGGGGCCGTTTTCCTGAAAGCTGTGCGCCGGGGCTACTCGGCGGCGTCGCGGTCGCGGCGCGGGCGCCGGCGGCGCGGACGGTCGTCCCCGTCTCCGTCACCGCCACGATCACCGCGCGGCTCACGCGGCGGGCGTGTGTCCTCAAGCTCCTCGCCGGTCTCCTGGTCGACGACGCGCATCGACAGCTTGACCTTGCCGCGGTCGTCCATGCCGATGACCTTGACCTTCACCTCGTCGCCCTCGTTGATCACGTCGGTCACCTGACCCACGCGCTCGTTCTTGAGCTCGGAGATGTGGACGAGGCCGTCGCGCGACCCGAAGAAGTTCACAAACGCGCCGAAGTCGACGACCTTCACGACCTTGCCGTCGTAGATCACGCCGACTTCCGGCTCGGCAACGATGGAGGTGATCCAGTCGATCGCCTTCTGGGCCGCCTCGCCGTCGGACGAGGCGACCTTGATGAGCCCCTCGTCGTCGATGTCCACCTTGCAGCCGGTCACCTCGCAGATCTCGCGGATGACCTTGCCGCCCGTGCCGATCACTTCGCGGATCTTGTCCGTCGGGATCTGCATGGTGGTGATGCGCGGCGCATGCTCGGACAGCTCCACGCGGCCCGAGTCGATGGCCTTGGCCATCTCGCCCAGGATGTGGATCCGGCCGTCGCGGGCCTGGTCGAGCGCGATCTCCATGATCTCCTTGGTGATGGACGTGATCTTGATGTCCATCTGGAGCGAGGTGATGCCCTCTTCCGTGCCGGCGACCTTGAAGTCCATGTCGCCGAGATGATCCTCGTCACCGAGGATATCCGACAGGACCGCGTAGCCGTCGTCTTCCTTGATCAGCCCCATCGCGATGCCCGCGACCGGTGCCTTGAGCGGCACACCCGCATCCATCATCGCGAGCGACGAGCCGCAGACCGTGGCCATGGAGGACGAGCCGTTCGATTCGGTGATCTCGGAGACCACGCGGATCGTGTAGGGGAAGTCCTCCTTGGCCGGCAGCAGCGGACGCAGCGCGCGCCAGGCGAGCTTGCCGTGGCCGACTTCGCGGCGGCCCGTGAAGCCGATGCGGCCGGTCTCGCCCACCGAATAGGGCGGGAAGTTGTAGTGCAGCAGGAAGTGCTCACGATACTCGCCCTCGAGCGCGTCGATGATCTGCTCGTCCTGGCCGGTGCCCAGCGTGGCGACGACCATCGCCTGGGTCTCGCCCCGGGTGAACAGCGCCGAGCCATGGGAGCGCGGCAGGACCGAGATCTGGCTCTCGATGGCGCGCACCGTCTTGGTGTCGCGGCCGTCGATGCGCCCGCCCGTGTCGAGAATGGCGCGGCGCACCACATCCTTCTCGAGGGTCTTGAGCGGACCGCTGGCGATCGCGGCTTCCTCTTCGGAAAGCTGCTCGATCACGGCCTTCTTGGCGGCCGAGACCTTCTCCTGGCGGACCAGCTTCTCCTTCTCGGTGTAGGCCTCGCGGATGCCGGCCTCGCCGAGCTCGCGCACCTTCGCCTCGAGATCGAGGATCTCCTGCGGGGTGTCCTCGACCGGACGCGGCTCCTTCGCCGCCCGCTCGGCCAGGTCGATGATCGCGTTGATCACCTCCTGATAGGCCTCGTGGCCGAACATGACCGCACCGAGCATGACATCCTCGGTCAGCTCGTTGGCCTGGGACTCGACCATCAGCACGCCTTCGTTGGTGCCCGCGACGACGAGGTCGAGCGCGGATTCGACGATCTGGTCGGCCGTCGGGTTCAGCACATACTCGCCGTCGATGTAGCCGACGCGGGCCGCACCGATCGGGCCCATGAAGGGCATGCCGGAAATGGTGAGCGCCGCCGACGCACCGATCAGTGCCGCGATGTCCGGATCATTCTCCAGATCGTGGCTGACGGTGGTGCAGATCACCTGGGTTTCGTTGCGATAGCTCTTGTGGAAGAGCGGGCGGATCGGACGGTCGATCAGGCGGGAGGTGAGAACCTCCTTCTCCGTCGGGCGTCCCTCGCGCTTGAAGAAGCCGCCGGGGATCTTGCCGGCCGCGTAGGTCTTTTCCTGGTAGTGAACCGTGAGGGGGAAGAAATCGAGCCCCTCGCGCGGCGCATGTTCGCCGACCGCGGTGCACAGCACCGAGGATTCACCGTAGCTGACGAGAACGGCCCCGTCGGCCTGACGGGCGATATGCCCGGTCTCGAGGGTGAGCTTGCGCCCGCCCCATTCGATTTCCTTACGAACAATGTCAAACATCGCTTATCTCTCAACCTGCGTCGCAAGCCCGGGCCAACCCCGAACCTACGCCCCGTGCCATCGGGGTCTTCGCACCGTCACGCAATAGAGTTTCGACGGCGGGTGCACGGACCTTCCGTGCGGGCCAGGCCGGGGACGCCGGATTGCGTCCGTGGGCCTGTCGTGATGGCGCCGGGCCATGCCCGCGCCGGGTAAGACGGCAATCGCGCTAGCGGCGAATGCCCAGACGCTCGATCAGGGTGCGATAGCGCGCTTCTTCCTTGCGCCGCACATAGTCGAGCAGACGACGCCGCTGGCCCACCATCAGGAGGAGTCCGCGGCGCGAATGATGATCCTTGGCATGGGTCTGGAGGTGCCCGGTCAGGTTGTTGATGCGCTCCGTCAGGATCGCAACCTGGACCTCGGGCGAACCCGTATCCCCGGCCTTGGTCTGGAATTCATTGATGAGTTCGGTTTTACGCTCAGGCGTAATCGACATGGCATTCATGCTCCCGGTATCAAAGATTTAAGACGCGGACCGGACGGATCTGGATGCCGTCGACGCGGGCGAGCGCCACGGGCGTCGCCGCTTCGAGGGCCAGGACGATCCCATCGTCCCCCGCCGTCGCGATCCGTTCCCTGTCCTGCGGTCGCAGCACGGGAACCGCCTGCCCATTGCGAAGCTTTTCCGCTTCCCTGTCCGACAGGGCCAGCGCCGGGATACCGTCCAGCGCGGTCTCAATCGGTAACAATATGGGTGAGGCGGCGGCACTATGACCAAGTTCCTCCAGCATTTCCAGCGAAATCGCAGCCGATTCCTCGAAGGGTCCGACCGCCACCCGGCGCAGGTCCGACAGGTGCCCACAGGTGCCCAGCGCCGCGGCCAGATCGCGCGCCAGCGCGCGCATATAGGCGCCCTTCCCCGAGGTCACGGCGAAGCGCGCCCGGTCCGCGTCGATCACCTCGACCAGGTCGAAGGCATGGATGTCGATGGTCCGCGCTTCGAGGACCACATCCTCACCCGCCCGCGCCTTGGCGTAGGCGCGCTCGCCGTCGATCTTGATCGCGGAATAGGCGGGCGGCACCTGCTCGATCGCGCCCACAAAGGCCGGCAGGGCCTCCGCGATCGCATCCGCGTCGGGCCGCGCGTCGGAGGTCTCGAGGACCGCGCCATCGGCGTCGTCGGTCTCGGTCCGCGCGCCCCAGTTCACGATGAAGGTGTAGCGCTTCGAACTGTCGGTCACGTAGGGCATGGTCTTCGTCGCCTCGCCCAGAGCGATCGGCAGAATGCCCGTCGCGGACGGGTCGAGGGTGCCCGCATGGCCGAGCTTCGCCGCACCCGTCGCGCGCCGCACCGCGTTCACACAGGACGCGGACGTCATCCCCGCCGGCTTGTCCAGGTTGATCCAGCCGTTGATCGGCAGACCCTTGCGGCGGCGTCCCATCGGCTATTCCGCCTCGCCGTCGCCGGTCTCGGCAGCGAGATCGCGGGCGACCTCGGGGCGGTGCATGATCGCCTCGATCCGGGATGCCTCGTCGAAGCTGCCGTCATGGACGAAGTTGAGCGCCGGCAGATATTTCAGGTGGATGGCACGGCCGAGCTGGCCGCGCAGATAAGCCGACGCCCGGTTGAGCCCGGCCACCATCGGGCCGGCATCACCGGCGAGCGGCAGCACGAAGACCGTGGCATTGCGCATGTCCGGGCTCACCCGCACTTCCGTGACGGTGATCGCCGCATCGGCCAGGTCGGTGTCCCGGAATTCCGCGCGGCGGATGATCTCCGACAGGGCATGGCGGATTTCCTCGCCCACGCGCAGCTGGCGTTGGGACGGCGCCTTGCCGCGCCCGGCATTGTGCGCTTTCCGGCTCATCGTCTGGCTGTTTCAGTTCCGCTGCGACCGTGCGCGCGCGCAAACGGTCGGGTTCCTGTCCGCAGGGGTGCGGGCGGTCAGCTCGCCTCGAGCTGCCGCGCGACCTCCTGCACCTCGAAGCACTCGATGACGTCACCCGCCTGGATGTCGTTGTAGTTCTCGAGCGCGATACCGCATTCGTAGCCGTTCTGCACCTCGCGGACGTCGTCCTTGAAGCGCCGGAGCGTGCCCAGGTTGCCCTCGTGCACGACAACCGAGTCGCGCATCAGGCGGACCTTCGAATCGCGGCGGATCAGGCCGTCGGTGACCATGCAGCCGGCGACCTTGCCGACCCGCGAGACGCTGAAGACCTCGCGGATTTCCGCCGACCCGAGGAGATTCTCCTCGAGCGTCGGCGCGAGCTCGCCCTCGAGCATCCCGCGCACATCGTCCACCACGTTGTAGATGATGTTGTAGTAGCGGATCTCGACGCCGTCGCGCTTCGCCTGGTCGCGGGCCTGGGGGATGGCGCGGACGTTGAAGCCGATCACCAGCCCGTTGTTGACCGTCGCCAGCGCGATGTCGGATTCGGTGATGCCGCCGACCCCGGCGTGCAGCACCTGCGCCTTCACCTCGTCCGTGGACAGGTTGTTGAGCGCGCCGACGATCGCCTCAACCGAGCCCTGCACGTCGGCCTTGATGACGACCGGCACCTGCGCGGCCTCGCCCGCCTTGATCTGCTCGAACATCTCGTCGAGGCTGCCGCGCGCACCGGCCGCCGCGCGCGCGTCGCGCTTGACCGACTGACGGTACTCGACGATCTCGCGGGCCCGGGCGTCGGAATCCACCACCGCGAACTCATCGCCCGCCTGGGGTGCGCCGTTCAGGCCCAGCACCTCGACCGGCGCGGACGGCTCGGCCGCATCGACATTCTCGCCCCGGTCGTTGACCAGCGCACGGACGCGGCCCCACTCGGAGCCGGCGACGAAGATGTCGCCCACCTTGAGCGTGCCGCCCTGGACCAAGACGGTCGCGACCGCACCGCGGCCGCGCTCGAGCTGCGCCTCGATGACCGCGCCGAAAGCGCTGCGGTCCGGGTTGGCGGTGAGCTCCAGCAGTTCCGCCTGCAGCGAGATCGCCTCGGTGAGCGTGTCGAGCCCGGCGCGGGTCTCGGCCGAGACCTCGATCACCTGGGTGTCGCCGCCCATCTCCTCGGGGATGACCTCGTGGGAAAGCAGCTCGTTCTTGACCCGGGTCGGGTCGGCCGCCGGCAGGTCCATCTTGTTGACCGCGACGATGATCGGCACCTCGGCGGCGCGCGCATGGTTGATCGCCTCGATCGTCTGCGGCTGGACACCATCGTCCGCCGCGACCACCAGGATCACGATGTCCGTCACATGGGCGCCGCGCTGGCGCATCGCCGTGAAGGCGGCGTGGCCCGGCGTGTCGATGAAGCTGATCCGGTCGCCGGATTCGAGCGTCACCTGGTAGGCGCCGATATGCTGGGTAATGCCACCCGCCTCGCGGCTGACCACGTCGGTCGAGCGGAGCGCGTCCAGCAGCGACGTCTTGCCGTGGTCCACATGGCCCATGACCGTGACGACCGGCGGGCGCGGCAGCTGCGTGCTCTCCTCGTCCTCGATCGTGGCGCCGAGATTGAGCTCCACGTCGCTCGCGGAAATCAGCTTCGCCTGGTGACCGAACTCCTCGACCACGAGCTGGGCAGTTTCCTGGTCGATGGTCTGGTTGATGGTCGCCATGACGCCCATCTTCATGAGGGTCTTGATGACCTCCGAGCCGCGCTCGGCCATGCGGTTGCCCAGCTCGCCCACCGTGATGGCATCGGGGATGGAGACCTCGCGCACCACCTTGGCTGCCGCCCCGCCGCCCTGGGTGTCGCGGGTCGCGCGCTGGCGCTCACGCTCCTGGCGCCGACGGAAGGCTGCGACGGAACGCTGGCGCGCGCCGCCTTCCTCGTCGAGCGCCTCGGAAATGGTGAGCTTGCCGCTGCGCCGCTTGCGCTCGCCACGCGAGCGAGCGCTCGGTTTCTGCTGGCTGCCCTCAGCGCGCGCC
>Ga0181573_10001999_pt1 | contig 19429 bp, 14 predicted proteins | sample 101ome_25_FD_148643 | JGI IMG/M metagenome (GOLD analysis project Ga0181573, IMG submission 148643) | Coastal salt marsh microbial communities from the Groves Creek Marsh, Skidaway Island, Georgia - 101409BT metaG (spades assembly) | ecosystem: Environmental > Aquatic > Marine > Intertidal zone... | reverse complement strand
GAAGGGGTGTGACGAGTGATTCCAGGAGCCTTTGCGAATTTGCCGCTGGTTTTGGGTGAAAGGAGAGGGTCGGGGTGTCGACACCAGGGTTCATGATACATGTTTTTACATGTACAACTTCTTCGGGCCCCCCGCGTCGCTGTCGCTATCGTCCAACTCGGTCCAAGAGGCCACTTGGAGCGCCCCGTCCTCGTCCTGGAGCCATTTGACGCCGTACCTCTTCCCACTCTTGGAGTGGACTGCCGTGTCGTGGCCGAGCGTGACGTCGAGCTTCGAGCCGTCCTCGAGCACGACCTCGGTCGTCTCGCCGTTGCCGGCGTCAATCTCCGCCTGCTTGGCAATGTTCAGAAACACCTCCTCGAGCGACGTCATCTGGATCTGGACGTCCAATACGCCGAGGCGCTTCTGGTTGGTCTGCAGCTGCCGGAGCGCTTCGGGGAGGTCGGCGTCGTGCGCGCTCTCATTCGAGCCATCCATGCTCTTGGGCAGAATGTACGTCACGTACGACCCGCGGACGTCGACGGGGGCGTCCACACCAAAGGTCTCCCGCATGAACGCGTCGAGGTCTGCCATGGCGGACGCATCATCCTTGTCCTTCACAGACAGAGACAGCTCGTAGCCGCTGCCAAACCTGTTCTTGAGGCGGATGGAGGACCCGAAGGCGCGGACCTTGCCGCGCGCCATGATGGCGATCGAGTCGCCGAGGATGTCGGCCTCCTCCATGCTGTGCGTCGTGAGAACCACCACTCGATCCTTCTTCGCGGCTTCGATGGTGTCCCAAACGTGTCGCCGCGAGATCGGGTCCATGCCCGTGGTCGGCTCGTCCAGGTAGACGACGAGCGGGTCTCCCAGCAGGGCAATCGCCACCGACAGGCGGCGGCGCATGCCTCCACTGTACGATCCCGACCGGATGTTGGCCGCCTCGGTCAACTTGACAGAGTCGATGAGCTGCGTCGCCTGCTCGAGGACCTCCTGCCGACTGAGTCCCTTGATGCGGGCGTAGATCTTCATGTGCTCCATGCCCGTTAGCTCCTTCCACAGGATGTCGAACTGCGGGCATACGCCCATGCTCGCGCGAATGCGGTCCATGCCTCCCGTGGCGACGATCGACTCGCCGTAGACGAGCGCGTCGCCCCCGGTCGGCGGGAGGACACCCGTGAGGCAGTTGATCGTCGTCGTCTTGCCGGCGCCGTTGGGTCCCAGCAGGCAGAAAATGTTGTTCTCCTTGATGGTGAACCATGATCCCTTGATGGCCCAAAAGTCGGCCACCCCCTTCTTCTGCTTCTTCTTCTTCTTCCGCCGGAGCGAGAGCTTGGCCGCCATGGCGGTGAGCAACGACCGGGGGAACATCATCTGCAGGCCAACGACCTTGATGGCCGCGTCCAACGTCCCGCCGTTGCCTTCGTCCGCACCCCCACGCTCGGTGCGCCGGATCACCATGGTCTCCTCCGCCACGACGTCCTCGTCGGTGGCCACCGCGTCGGCCTCCGGGCACGGCACCGGCTTCCGCAGTCCCTTCCGCAGGCTCTTGGAACGACCGATGCCCCAGTAGGAGGGCGAGAACGGGTACCAGAGCGGCTTCCTGACCCCGTTCTCGTTGGGCACCACGTTGTCCAGGTAGATGCCCAGCAGCGTGTAGACGACAAACTCGAGCGCCAGCACGCCCATGATGGTCCCGAGCGGGAACACGCAGTCAAAGTCCCAGTACACGCCCGGATTCGACGCATACAGCGCGTTCTCTTCCTCCTTACTGTCCAGATTCTGGCAGTACTCGTTGCGCCTCGCCCAGGTGATGCCGTCGCCCTCCTCGGCGGCCCGGCCGAGGTCGATCGAGCCCTTGGCCAGCGGATCCGGCGGGATCAGCGTGAAGATGGCCGTCATAATGGGCAGACTGCCGATAAACTCGGGCGTATACGGATACCCGAACGCGATAATGGCCTGGAAGATCCATCCCACCATGAACACGACGAACCCGGCGTTGATCGCCCCGCCCGACGTCCCGATGAACGGCGCCAGGAAGAACGCCAGCCCGATCATCGCCCACTGGAACATCAGAAACAGCACAAAGACGACCGAGAACGAGTTCTTTAGGAAGAACGCAAACCCGAACATGGCGCCGAATCCCACCAACAGCAGCGAGAAGATGACCGAGATGATGAGCTCGATGAAGATCCACGAGCACCAGAAGGCCGAGTCAAGCATACCGCTCGTCTTGAGGGCCTGCCGCAGCCCGTTCTCCTTCTCCGACACAATGGAGGACATCAGCAGCACAAAGTTGAACATGTTGGCCGCGAAGATGAATGGCCCGATGGCCTGCCCGACGATGTTGACCGACTGCGTTGTCGGGTGGGCAAACATCGAGTACGACACGTTCCACGAGACCTCTCCCGCGCGCCCCGACTGGCGCCACTGATACGACGCAATCTCGCGCTCGACAGCCACCTGCATGGGCGCCGTGAAGAAGAACGTCGGGTCCTGGTATTGGTCCCTGAACGACTTGACTGTCGTGTTGGCCACCAGCACAAAGTCGACGGGAGAACCCGCAGCCCCGGGCGCAGCCGCATCATCCAGCAAAAAGTGCACGCCACCCGGCACCCGCTCTATGTTGTCCTTCAGGTAGTCGTTGGCCGCCTCAATCGACTCAAAGCCGATGACCGAGTCGGCCCCAATCTCCCGCCCGGGGTTGTTCCTCCGGATATTGTCCACCAGCTCTCGCGCCACCACAGACGTATTCGGAGAGTACAAGAAGTCATAGCACGGCGAATTGATGAACAAATCGTCCTCGCACGCAGGAATGCCCCCCACGGGGTCGACTGCCGGCGAAGGGTTGTCCTGGCGAACGAAGAACGAGCGTGGCGCGAGTGAGACAGCGAGCGTGAGAGAGCAAGCACCAAACCGCGCGAGCGCACGTCCACCACCGTCGAGATCAATACCCACCAGGTACGCCGGGAGGTTCTGGTTGTCCGTCCGGAACGCGATATCCAACAACCACAGCAGGAACATGAAGACCAGCGGCGAGAATATACGCAGCAGCGTCGACAGCCAGTTGCGAGCATAGACGAGCGTCTGCTTGGCGCACAGGGCCAGGAATTGGTCAACGAAGCGCGTCCGCCACGGCCGAAGCCTGGACGACCGAGCAATCGAGGGGGAGGTGGTGACCTTGGTCGAGGGCTTTCCGTCCTTGCCGGTGGCGGACAGAGACGCTTCCGAGTCTGACCACTTTTCCAGCTTGTCTGTCGTCGTGTGCATCTCGTCTCGCTCGTCTCTCTCGCCCCCCCGCGAGGGCGAGTCGGTATCGACGCCCATGCGAGAATAGGATCGCGGTCAAACACGGGCAGGCGGAACGAAACGGCGCACAATGGGCAGTCTCGGCTCTGTGCAGTGTACCAAGGCAACCGTGTTGCGTCTCACCCGTGTTGCGAGTACGGAATAAAAGAATACGAGACCTGCGGCCACGAACGAGGGCAAAGCGCGTGGCGGTGGTTATGCCGAGAATAAAACGTTCGTTCCACTACGCACGGCATCGGACAGCGCCGCTTCCGTCCGCAGTGACGCATTCTGACTAGGAAACGCCAATGTACTAGGCGAGAGAGCGAGAGAGCCAGAACGCATCCCGTCGAACCTAGCCCCCTCGGACGAACAATGGGCGGAGGCCAACAGCGCACACAGACGTTCCGCGCGCAGGCCCGGGCGCTGTTCCGGCGCAACGCGTCGCTGCAGCGGCGGAGTCCCTGTGCCAACCTGTTCATCGTCCTGACTCCGGTGCTGCTGATCGTGCTGCTGTACGTGCTCCAGGTCCTGGTGGACATTGCCATCTCGTCGGACGACACGAAGTGCGGTTGTCTGTGTCTGAGGTGTTGCGACGAGGTGGACGGGGAGGAGATCTGCCGGGATGCAACGCAGGATGCGCCTTGTCTCTCCGGGGTCTACGACTCGTGTGCCTTGTACGACGAGACGCAGTGTGGGATCCAGTACTCAAACGCGCGGCAGCTCGTTTGGTGTCAGATCGAGAGCCCGTCGATCTGGCCGCCGGTGGCGCAGGTGCCGAGCGTGGGGTACCTGGCCGAGCCAGAGTCGCCCAACGCGGCGATGCTGGTCACGGGGGACAGCGCCGAGGTGGTCAGTGATATCAACCTGTTTCCGGTGCCAGACGTGACGCCTGGGGACGCCGCGAGGGCGCAGGCGTTTGCGCAGCGGGGACAGGAGACCGGGGCGCAGTACGTCGGGTCTTCTTTCCTGGGGCTGACGATCGGCACGTTCCAAAAGTACCCGAACTACAACTACTACCTGGAGCCGGCGTTCTGGCCGTACGGCAAGTACAACGGGTCGTTGTCCGTGCTGACGGATGATAACGCGGCGCCGGGGACGCAGAATGCCATGCAGTTGGTCAATGCCATCACCGGAAACCTGGTCGTGCCGCTGACGGCGAGCCCGCTGCAGTCGGAGCAGGTCTATGTCGAGTCGGCAGACGCCATCAACGAGATGCTGTACTGCGGGTACGGGGAGGCGCGATGTGTGACCGAGCAGAACAACGGAAGCTCGCAGATCAACGAGTACACAAACGCGTGGGATTTCAGCGCGACGGACTTCGACGCCGGCAGGTACGCGATGCGGTTTTGGTACAACGCCACGGGGCGGTACCCCGGCAACGGACAGGCGCCAACGATGATCGTGCGGGTTCAGGCGGCCATTAACTCGGCAACAAATGCGTTCCTGCGGCGGAGCGTGGGCGCGACCAGCCTCGCGCGCTTCGTCGGGACCATGGCCATGCCCAAGCCGGCTTCCAAGCTCGAGCTGGACATTGCGTCGCTGATCGGCGTGCTCTTCTACACGTGGCTGCTGCAATTGCTGCTGCCCATCATGCTGTCGACGCTGGTCTCGGAGAAGGAGAACAGGCTGCGGAGCATGATGAAGATGCACGGCCTGGGCGACGGCGTCTACTGGGTGGTGCAGTACGTCTGGTACTTCGTCATGAACCTGGTCTACGTGTGGATCCTGATCGGGATGGGATCCGCCATCGGCCTGGCGTTCTTCACGAAGACGGACTACTCGTTCCAGTTCGTGTTCTACTTGCTGTGGACCGGGTGCCTCGTGGCCACCACGTTTCTGTTGTCGGCGACCATTGCCTCGTCGCGCACCAGCACCGTCTCTGGGTTCCTGTACGTGTTTGCGACGGGCCTCATCGGCTACCTGCTGCTGTCCAAGCTGGTATCGGCGGGATACTGGTGGGTGATCTTCATCGAGCTGATCCCCGGCTTTGCGCTCTACCGGGGCCTCTACGAGATTGCAAACTACGCGTTCCGGGCCGCCTACGGCAACGGGACGGGCATCACGTGGAGCAACCTGGACGACCCAGGGAACGGATTGGTCGCGGTCATGATCATCTTTGCCGTGGAGTCGGTCCTGTTCCTGGTCGTCGCCTGGTACCTCGAGCAGGTCTACCCGCAGGGCTGCGGCGTGCCGCGGCACCCGCTGTTCTTCCTGGGGAAGAAGTACAAGAGCGAGCTCTACGAGGAGGAAGACCGAGAGAACGATGTCGGCATTGCAGGGGATGCGGAGGCCGGCGCCTCTGACGTGGTGCGGGAGCAGGAGAGGGTCCACAAGATCCTGCACGCTGCCGCCGGTGCGGCAGACGCCGATGCCACGTCACAACGGCACCCGATCGTGGTGTCCAAGCTGAAAAAGGCGTTCCGAGGCAAGGGCGTGCGCAAGTACGCGGTGAAGGATCTGACCGTGGCCATCGAGCAGGGCGAGTGCTTCGGCCTGCTGGGCCCCAACGGGGCCGGCAAGTCCACCTCGCTCAACATGCTGACGGGGTTCCTTTCGCCCAACGGCGGCTCGGCGCTGGTGCATGGCAACGACATCTCGTCCGATATGGACAAGGTCTACCAGATCATGGGCGTGTGCCCCCAGGACAACTTGCTCTGGGAGAAGCTCACAGCGCGCGACCACCTGCTGTTCTACGCGCGGCTTAAGTTGTTCAAGGGCGCCCAGCTGACGAAGGCGGTCGAAGACGCGCTTCGGTCTGTGAATCTCCTCAACGGCGGCGTTGCCGACAAACAGGTCAAGAAGTTCAGCGGCGGCATGAAGCGGCGCCTCTCGGTGGCCATCTCGTTCATCGGCGACCCCCGGGTCGTCTACCTGGACGAGCCGTCGACCGGCCTCGACCCCGCCAGCAGGCAGAATCTGTGGGACGTGGTCAAGAAGGGCAAGGACGGTCGAGGTATCATCCTCACCACCCACAGCATGGAGGAGGCGTCGGTGCTCTGCGATCGTCTGGGCATCTTTGTGGACGGCGAGCTCGTCTGCATCGGCTCCCCCAAGGAGCTCACCTCCCGCTATGGCGGCTTCTTCGTCTTCACAATCACCGTCAAAGACGGCAACGAACACAAGATCGCGCCGTTCGTCCGGTCCATGTGCCCGTCGGCCAGGCAGACCTACGCGGTGGCCACCACCGAGAAGTACGAGCTGCCGACCAGCGACGTGACGCTCGACGCTGTATTCGACAAGATGCGGGAGAGCGAGCGGGAACTCGGCGTGATTGACTTTTCGATCTCGAACGCGAGCCTCGAAGAGGTCTTTATCAAGTTTGCCGCCGAGCACGAGGTGCATTCTGCAGAGTAGGAGTGGTGGGTGGTCGTACCCTATACTTCAATTTCTTCTCCCAGCATTGCTCATGTCACATGAAGTTATCATAATCAGTCATTGATTCTTTCCGGCCGCCACCCCCACGCCTTCTCAAACCCACGTCCTGGGGCTGCGAGCCGCGTCGAGGAACTCTGCCTCGGGCGATCCGTCGGCCACCTGGAAGTCGTACTCCCAGCCGGCCGTCTTGGGCAGCGACATCAGAATCGACTCGATCCTTCCCCCCGTCTTCAATCCGAACGTCGTCCCCCTGTCGTAGACGAGGTTGAACTCGACGTAGCGACCCCTGCGCAGCTGCTGCCACTGCTTCTCCGTCTCGGTGTACGAGTCGTTCATGTGCTTCTTCACGATCGGCACGTACGCGTTCACCACGTTGTTCACACACTCGGTCGAGAACGCCAGAATCTTCTCCGGATCCCTGTCGTTCAGATCGTCGAAGAAGATGCCTCCCAGCCCGCGGGTCTCCCCCCTGTGCTTGATCTGGAAGTACTCATCGCACCAGGTCTTGAACTTCGGGTAGAACGCCGGGTCGTGCTTATCGCAGATATTCTTATACGTCCCGTGGAAGTGCTCCATGTCCTCCTTCACCACGTACGACGGCGTGATGTCTGTGCCGCCCCCGAACCACCACTGTCCCGGGATCCCGTTCCACTCCTCCGTCTCAAAGTACCGGTAGTTGAAGTGCATCGTCGGCGCGTGCGGGTTCCACGGGTGCATCACCGACGAAATCCCCGCAGCAAAGAACGGCACGCGATCAGCGTCCTTCAGGTCCTTCACGTCGCGACCGACCGCCGCCCTGTACGCCTCGGCCGGCATGCTCCCGTACACCACAGACACGTTCACCCCCGCCTTCTCCCACACATTGCCGTCCTTCAACACGCGCGTAATTCCACCGCCCCCAGACTCCCTCGTCCACGCATCCTGGTGGAACGGCGTCCCGTCCACCTCGCTGATGGCGGCGCAAATGGAATCCTGGGCGTCGCGGATGACCCGCTCGAACTTCCCCTTCATCGAATCCTGGTCATCTACCCCCGCGCGCAGCAGCGAGTCCGGCACCTAGAGATACGAGGACGACGATCGATAGCGTTGCAAAGTCAGGTGGTGGCGAGGATGGCGAGGACAAGGTGGTCGAACGAACGCGAGAAAGAGAAAGCGAGACACGAGACGATCAATCAATCAATCAATGCCACGCACCGTGTCGATGTAGTCCTCCTTCTCGATGCCCCTGCTCACCGAAGCCGCACGGGCGACGAACGTGGGCTTGGAAGCAGCGGAAACATTCGCACGAATGCGGGCGTTGGGCGCCTTGCTAGAGGCGGTCGGGTGGGCAATGCGCTGCATGCTTGGTCCTATACACGAACAGGATACAATCGGTATGGTCGCGGGAGGGGCGGGACGGACCGAGATGGCGAGGGATCGTCCAAAGCCGATCCAAGCCCACGCAATCAGGATCAGGCCGCGGCGCCCTGGACTCTAGAGTCACACAGGCGCGCGAGACCCGCATTCCATTACATAAACACACAATGGCATTCATCGCACGCGCAACAGCAGCACCGCGATGCCGACCGGTGCGTTCGTAGTTCGTTCGTTCAGGATGGACTCGGGAATTCCCTCTCACTACCGAACCTCGTTCCTCGTTCCTCGTTGATCGGTCGTCAGGCAAACGCGGTGCGGGCCAGGAGGACTGCTGGTCGTGCTTCTCGGCCCGTCGGTCGTTCTCTGAACGTGAACGCCAATGCCTTCTTCAACTTTGGGAACAACAACAACGCGAGCCAGGCGGGACCGAGCCGGGCAGACTACGACGAGCAGGAGGTGGACGATTATTTCAATTACATGGGCATGCTGGCGTCTGACGGCAACTATGATCGCCTGGAGGAGTATTTGAGCACCGGGCTGGAGTGCGTGGACCTGCTGCTGCTGATGGCGTCGTCCGAGGACGACACGCCCAAGGTCGAAGAGCTGCTGGAGGCCGGGGCGGACGTGAATGTGACGAACGAGAAGGTGTACGGCGGAAAGAAGGCGATCGATCTCTGCTCGAAGGACGAGATCAAACAACTGCTCATGGCCAAGATGTAAGGGCAAACATGCATTGGGTTGCGCATGTACAAGCTGGACGACCAGTCGGACCACCACAGAAAATCCTCTCGCCAGCATCGCATCGTCCGCTCGCTACTACCGTGTACGGCGACATATACGCAAGGACAACATAAATACCGTGATCGAAGGCATTTGGTGACGAGACGCTGAACATGTTGCCGAATTTCCAGAACATGGCGGTTTTCGAGACGTCTAACAGGTGCGTCTACGACCTTCGAACCCCGTAGGCGGCCTCATTCAGTCGATGGCGTCTCCAAGGCGGCATGCGCGCGTCGGAGTCGCCGGGAACGAGCGCGCGAGCGGGGGAGAGCCCGCTCACGCTCACGCTCACCCTCACGCTCACCACACCCACCACGCACTGACTCACCATCGTCGCGACTCTTCTTCGTCGCAGGGAGGACGGCGGCTTCGAGATGAGGGTCCGCGCGACATCGTCCCGTCCGTCCCCGGTCCACTTTGTCCGGGGCCAGTGTTACGCGTCGGTCATCCCGGGCGACGGGGTCGCCGAGCAGGTCATCACGACCGGAATCAGCCAGTTTTTGAGCCTGTACAACGCAGCATTGATCGGTCGGCTCGTCCTCACGTGGTTCCCCAACCCGCCGGAGGCCATCGTCACGCCGCTCAGCACCATCTGCGACCCGTACTTGAATCTGTTCAGGGGCATCATCCCGCCCCTGGGGGGCACGATCGACCTGTCGCCCATCCTGGCGTTTGTCGTGCTGGACCTCTTCACCAACTCTGCCAACGCCCTGCCCTGCGAGCTGGCAAAGACGACGGAGGAAGGCGACAAAGGCAGGAAGACCACCCGGAGGTGACGTGGTGGAGTGAGACAAACGCGAACAAATCTTCTTTCATTTGCTGGCAACTCGATCGTTCGATTCTTCAGCATGTCGAGCATGGCTGCGTGCCAATTGGCCGTGCCCGCGTGTGGCCTGGGGGCACGGCGGGCCGTACATCGGACATCGCATTTCATTTCGTCGAGTTCCGCGACCGAGAAGAGGGAGGGGAGGCAGCGCTCGCGGTTCTCCGTCGCTCGCATCGGCACGCTCTCAGGATGCCGTACTGGGAAAACGAACGTCGCGGTCCGGGCGGCCGAGACCATGGCGGAGAGTTCGAGTTCGAGTTCCGCAAACACGAACAAGCTCACCTACGACGGTGGGTACTGAACTGAACTCGGCCGACGCGCGGTCGCACTTCGCTCTTCGCTCTTCGCACTTCGCTCTTCGCACTTTGCGCGTCCCGGCGCGCTGACGCTCACGCTCTCACTCACGCTCGCGCTCTCACTCGCGCTTCGCTCGTTCGCCAGGCATCATCTTCGACATGGTGCGTTCGTTCGGTGGACCGCAAAGTCCGGGTCGTCTGATATCCACCCACCACGCACCCACCACTCACCCACCCACCCTCTACGACGACGACGACGCAGGACGGCACCCTATCCGTCTCGATCATCGACTACGCCTTGATGAGAAACTCCCTGGACATCCCGGAGGGCGACCTGTTCACCGTGATCGAGACGTGGGACGACGGCGACCGCATCCTCGAGTCCATGGACACCATCCTCGAGATTGAGGACGTGGCGGCCAAGCAGACCGAGGGGATGCCTGGGGTTGCCGAACTGCTGACGTTCCTGAAGGACCAAGACGTCAAGGTCGGCCTGGTCACGCGCAACACCGAGTACAGCGTCGACATGTTTTTCCGGGCCATCGGGGAGCACCACAGGGACGTCTTTGACATCGTGATGACGAGGGAGTTTGAGTACATCAAGCCGGACAAGCGGTGCCTGTTACACTTTTCCAAAAAGTGGAACGTGCCCACGGCAAAGTTGCTGATGGTCGGAGACAGCCCGGAGGACATCGAGTGCGGCAACGCGGCCGGGACGGCGTCGTGCCTCATCTCCGGCGGCGGCAACGAGGTCAACGCCGCAAAGGCGAGACCGCCGATCGGCACGGTGCCGTCGTTTGCGGTCGACTCGTTGACGGAGCTGCAAGAGCTGCTCATGCAGCGCGACGCCAGCGTGACGCCGCTCGGGTGGGAGCTGACCAGCGAGGAGGCGCGGCGCGCGCGCGCACAGCGCATCAAAGCGTGGTACGAGAGCGAGAGCGAGTCTGATTCCGAGTCCGATTCGGACGCCGAGGAAGAGTACGCGGTCGCCTTGGACTCGGGCCTTCCCTTCAACGGACTCGGGTTCTTCAACTACGTGTTTGACTCGGGGGCCATCGAGCCGCCCACGTGCTCGTTCCCCCGCCTGCGGTCGACCATCATCAAGGTCAAGGTGGACGACCTGCACCCGGGGATGAAGGTGCTCCACCTCGGCTGTGGCGACGGTGGTCTCACCAAGATGCTGTTCAGCGCAGGGCTCAACGTGTGCGGCGTGGACGCCGCGACCGACACGGCCGCCAAGCGGGGCCTCGCCACCGTACGCGTCGACGAGGGAGACTACTCCAGCGGCCGCGTGTCGGCCGCGATCAAGGAACAAATGAACACGTCTATTTTCCCAGACCAGCGGGGCTTCGACGCCGTCGTGTTTTTCCAGGACGACGGCAACGCTGGCCTGGCCAAGGCGCTGTTCGAGGGCGGCCAGCGGAGCAAGGAGATGCTCGACGGTCTGACGTCGCTCGTCAAGCCGGGAACAGGAAAGTTTGTCTTCCAGGTGAACGGGGCCCTGACGGGCGAGGTCCGCGGCAGCGACGCGTGGGAGCTCGTCGACGAGGAGGTCGACAGCCGGCACGGCGTCAGTCGGTGCGTGCTCAGAGCAGTCAAGTGAGGGGGTGGGGTGGGTGAAGGGTCGAGTAATTTTGTACAAAAGCATCTACTATCTATTAATTTTCACCTGTTCAGTTCTGCGCGTCAAAGTCCTTCTGGCAGCACGGCTTGCACTTGCAGCGTTCCTCCATGGCGACGCCGGAGAGGCAGGAATCCTCGAGAAGAACAAAAAAGACCGCAGCGAGTGAGGCAGTCTCAAAGAGAGGGAGAGAGAGAGCGAGAGAGAGAGGGAGACAGAGAGAGGGCCGTCGGGCGAGTTCAAGTACCTACGATGTGGCGTCCACAGCCCTGCCAGGTGGCCTGTGGGGTGGGTTCGTGAGGAGTTTGGGTCAGTCATTTCTAGGTTTCCAGCGCCACGCTCGCACGCACAGGCCCTCTGAACATATGTGTATACGTACCTTTCCGCACGTGTCACAGACTGCCTTGAAACACATTTCAAAACCGTTTCGTTCTGGCCCACTGGGCCAGCAGCAGGGTGGGCCACAAAGCCCGTCACACCCCCACAACTTGATCATTCTTTCTTTCTCATTCTTTCTCATCCACAGACAGTCTTCACAATGGCCCCTCTGATCATGCGGACAACGCGGACAACGCGGACAACGCGGGCCCGGACTCGCGAGCGCATTCGTCTCGCTCCGAGCCCACAGTTCGCACCCACCGTCCGGAGCGCGCGTCGAGCGACCACGGTCCCGTCCAACGCGACCATCCCGCGGGCATCGTCGGCCCACGAGACCTCGACGTCGACGTCGTGGCCGTCCGAGGCGGCGGCGCGGACGGCGTTCGGCACCGCGGCGACCGAGCTGGCGGACGCGGTTGCCAGGATCGAAAACGGGGCGCTGCCAGCTTGGCTCAACGGTCGCTTCTATAGGAACGGTCCGGGCACGTACGAAAACGGGACGGAGGAGGGGATGCTGCATCTGTTCGATGGGTACGGGATGCTGGTCAAGGTGGGGTTGGATGGGGGGTCGAATGCTGCGGTGGTGACAAATGCGTTTGTGCGCTCGAGTGCGTATACGGTATACTCGCGGACCGGGAAGATGGGATGGCGGGAGTTTGGGACGGCGAGGCCGCTGGATACGGCGGTGGAGCGGATGGGGGAGGTGTTGGGGACGATCGGGGGGGCGATGGGGCTGGGGGAGACGAAGGGGGTGACGGACAACGCGTCGGTGCACGTGATCGAACGGATCGTGGTGGGCGGGAAAGAGAAGGGGAAGGGGAAGGGGAAGGGGAAGGAGCTCTGGGCCATGACAGAGACGGTGCGTTGCATGCGTCTTTGGAGCCACGCTCGCTGGCGCGGCGCGACTCACAGTCTAGATTGTATACACACGCGTAGGTTCCCGGGACGTTTGGCGTGGACCCGGTGACGCTGGAGACGACGCATCGGGTCGGTTTTGCCGACGGGCTCGAGGGCACGCTGACGACCGCACACCCGACTGTGGACGCGGACGGGACGATGGTGAACCTGCTGTCCGTTCCGGGCAAGGGGTTTACGGTGTACGAGATGGCGGACGACGGGGCGAATGTGCGGAAGGCCGTCGCGCGGGTCCCCCACAAGCGGCCGCTGTCGCCCGCGTGGGTCCACGACTTTCCCGGGTAGGTAGTTGGCAGCTGGTCGTTGTATCGGTGGCGTTTCGTTGTATCGTGGTATCGTTGTTGTCTCACTCGTCGCTCGCCGATGGTCGTTTGCGTTCTCGCTATCGTTATCGTTTCACAGGTGTGCCGAGGCCGTCGTCATCCCCGAGACGCCGCTGTACTTCAACCTGGCGTCGCTGACGCTTGGACTCCAGGGCTCGCATCTGTTCATGGACTGGTGCGTTGATGATTATATGGTCCACCACCACCCCACCGCTCACCATAACCACCACCACCACCACCACCACGTCGGCAGGATCCCAGAGGACGGCACGACCCTGCACGTCGTGGACCGGGAGAACGACAACCGGGTCAGCACGGTGACGGGCCTGGACCCGTTCTTCGTCTTTCACTGGGCCAACGCGTACGTGGAAGAGGTCGAGGGGTCCAGATTGCTGCACCTCGACGCATGCGTGTACGACGACCCGGACATCGTCGAGCATCTGCTCCTCGACACCATCCGGAGAGGGGCGGGCGACAGGTGGGTGTCATTACTGATGATGAGAACGCATTGGCACACACACGCGCGCACCCGCACCCGCACCCGCACACACGTCGCTCTCACAATGATGACCACCACTTGCCCCCCCCCATCCCACCAGGTCGGCCGTCGAGCTGCCTCCGTCGAGCCTTCGGCGGCTCACGCTCCAGCAGCGCGCCGGCAACGATGACTGGCGCGCGACGACTCGAGGTTTCGTGCCGCTCTCTGACGACGAAGCCCGAGACTTTGGCGGGTTTGCAGACTTTCCGACCGTGTCGAGTCTGTCCAAGGGCAGGAAGCACCGGTTCGTCTGGCTCTCGGGCGCCGTGCGGCCGACCAACGTGACCAACGCCCTGGTCAAGTTTGACTTGGAGACGAAAGCCAGCCTGACGTGGCACGAACCGGGCGCCCTCCCGGGCGAGTCGTGCTTCGTGGCGAGGCCGGGCGCCGTGGACGAGGACGACGGGGTCATCTTGAGCAGCCTGATCCAGGCCGACGGCGCGAGCGCGCTCCTCGTGCTCGACGCCAGGACGATGGCCGAGGTGTGCCGGGTGGTCATTGACGGCGTGCGGATCCCGAGCGGCTTCCACGGGACGTTCTTGTCGGAGGGATGATGATTTTACGAGATTGTTGTCTTGTCGGGTACATACTATATATCTATCTGTCTACCTACGTCCGACGTCCGAAGTCCGGAACACGCCGTCGCTCACGCACAGCGCGAGTGAGCGAGTGAGCGAGTTGCATGAAGGCAGGCTTTCGGGTATAGGGTGGCCCGTGAAGAACAGAAGGAGACGAGGAATGCCTCTGACCAAGCTGGACAGGAAAGACCAAGGCCTTGATACGGTCGACGAGGACCTGCTCACGCCGTCCCTGGTCCGGGTCGACTTGAGCAAGAACCGCATCCACAACCCGTTGCCGGGCGTCGCGCACCTCGTCGAGCTCCGGTGGCTCAATCTCTCCAAGAACAAGCTCACGGTGTGTATTGATTGGTCGGGTGGAATGAACGATACCCGAAATTCCCCACACGCTCCCTCTCTCTCTCTCTCTCTCTCTCTCTCTCTCTCTCTGACTCGTGCCCTCCCCCAGGCGCTCGACGGCATCGTCAACCTGCCGTCGCTGCAAGTGCTCAACGTGAGCCACAACAACCTGTCGGGCAAGCTGAGTCTCGGCAAGCTGCGGGATCTGAATACGTTTGTGGGCAACGGGAATGGCTTGACTTCGCTCGGTACGTACCCTTCCCCCTTCCCCCCTCTCCCCATTCCTCCTCCTTGCTCACGAGCGTCGCGCTCGCGCACTCGCGGATCCGCAGGGGGCCTCGAAAAGCTGAGCAAGCTCGAGACGCTCATCCTCTCCAACAACGCCATAACGGAGCTTTCGGGTTGGATCTCCTCCGCCACCGCCCTGACCAAGCTGTCGGCGTCCAACAATCCCGTCGATACCTTCGGGGGCCTCGCGTCCCTGAAGAACATGAAGGAGCTCAGACTGAACTCGACGGGGATGCGGCGCGTGGGCGAGGTGGTGGGCGGGATGTCGAGGCTGCGAATCCTGGAGGTGGGCGGCTCCAACGGGATCGAGCGCTGGGACGACGTCGGCACGCTGCCAAAGGGGCTGTGGCAGCTCAACTTGAAAGGGACGCCGCTGAGCAGCACGCCGGGGTACGCGGATCGCGTCGTCGAGCTGTTCGACCAGCTCGACATGATCGACGGACGGCGGCGGCGAGAGAAGAACAAGACGACGAAGGCCAAGGGCGACGGTCGAGGGGGTGGTGCGGCTGGGGGCGATCGAGTCGACGGGCAGCGTATTCGGAGTGCAGACCGCGGGGCGGCGGGCGGCGATCCAGGCACCGATCAACGTAGCGGCGCAGCTCAGTCGGTACCGCCACCGGCGGAGCAACAGGTTGATGATGTCGTCGACGACCACAGCGACGACGACGACGACGCCCTCGACCCGGACGAGTTCAAGGCGGACAGAAAGAGGGACAAGATGGACAAGATGGACAAGAGGGACAAGAGGGAGAAGAAGGTCGTCGAGAAGAAACCGCCCAAGAAGAAGACCAAGAAGAAGAAGGGCAACGTGGCCGCCGTGCTCCACGCCGACAAGGCAGACGCCCTCAGCACATGGTGAGTTAACCGTTCATCAACGTATGTATCGATCATCACGCTCCGATCATCGCTCGCCTTTTCGAAGCCTCTGCCCCTCTCCTAACGACCGGCGACGCTTGATGACGATCCTCCTCCACCGGGTCGTCGCTTCCTGCGTCTCGCGTCCCGCCCGTCTCCCCCCCTCGACCGAACGCACCCTCCACGAATCATCAATAGTCGATCATTAGAGGCTCTTCCACGGGTACAAACCGCCGACGCTGACCGTCATGCCCTCCATGCCCCGCCCCAGCACCACCCTGCTCCCCAGCCTCGAGTGCCCGTCCACCTCGCCCCCGGCCAGCGCCTCGAGCACCTCTGCGTCCTCCCCCTCAACCGCCCCGACGATACCCTCCCACTCTCCGGGAACCTTCACATGCGCCTCCACCTTCCCCCGCCCCTCTGGACTCGCCGCCACCGCGTCCGCGCCGAGCACGTCCGTGTGCTCGGCAAACACGTCGGCGAGCGACTGACCCTCCAGCCCACGCAAGGTGTGACGGTGGCCCGACGCGTCGATGCAGTGTATTGTGACGATCGAGTCGACGACGTGGTTGGACGCGAACGACCGATGGGTGGGCGCGTTGGGCGCGGTGCGCGCGTTGGGCGCGGCAGCCCGGAGGCTGGCATTGAAATTCGTCGACGAGGTTCCCGCGCGCAGGGTCGACGTCGTCTCCGCCGACAGCGCCCGCGTCAAGGACAACATGCAGCGGTACGCTGCGCGCCTGCCGCCGTGATGGTGGATCATGCTGACGCGAATGTGTGCGGAGGAAAGGAAAGAAAAGACTGAGGTGAAAGACTAAGGTGACGGGCATCGGGGGCCGAGCGAGGTGACGGCATCGGGAGGCAGGCGAGCGAGCTAGAGAGATGAGAGAAGATGACTCCATCGGGAAGCGAGCGAGGAATCGAGCGAGCGAGCGACATGACGCCATCGGGAAGCAGGCGAGCAAGCGAGTGGGCGGGCGACGGCATCGCGGCACCGGAAAGGAGGGAAGTGAGTGAGCCCGCCGACGGCACCGCGACGACGACGCTCGTGTGGGGGATTCGCCGTTTACCTCCCTCCTTTCCGGTGCCGTCGCCACCCTCCCCGCACGCTCCCCCACCACACCGCACCCGCCGACACGGAAGCGTCGAGAAGGACCTCGGACTGGCCCAGCCAAACGATTTCACCCGAATATCGTTCTTGGACGAAAAGAATGGCCCACCCGAACGAACCGAATACAAAGCAAATTCAAAGGGTCTCTGGGGACATCGCAAAGGTCACCATGGCGTGTGCACGATGAACGAGTGAATGGATCCGGAGAGAAATTCCACCCGAAAACGAACGAAGAACGAATCAGACACGCGCGCGTGAACAAACGACAACACAATGACTGATAGGAGCACTGGAGCAGTTACGAGGGAAGGGACGAGGGCGGGTGAGGCCGCGGCGGGGTCGATCGAGGCGTTTCCCGCCCCACCCGTCGTCGGAAGCGCAGACGGAGGGGCGGACCGGGCGGACCACCGGCAGCCGTCGCCGAGGACGGTGGGCGGCGCGGGACCGACCTTGGTGGTCAGGGACCGCGCGAAGAGCGGCGAGCTGCAGGAGTGCATCGAGAAGGCGCTGGTGAGCGCCAGTGGCGTGGGCGGGCAGGACGCGGGCAGGGAGGGGGAGCAGCGAGGGCCCGGCGACCACCGCCAGCACCAGCACCAGAACCACGAGCAGCAGCAGCACGATCATCAGGAGCCCCACCAGCTGTTGCAGATCTCCAACCTGAGGCCGGACGACATCCACGTGCTGGTCGTCGACGACGAGATGATGTCGCGGACGGTCGTGTCGACGCTGCTGAAGAAGTTCAAGTACACGGTGACGACGGCCGAGGACGGGGCCGAGGCGATGGAGCTGCTGAAGAGCAGTCCGCCGGGGACCTATCACCTGGTGCTGACGGACGTGCGCATGCCGAAGCTCAACGGGATCGAGCTGCTGCAGTACATCCGTTCCGAGGAGACGCTGAGGTCGGTGCCGGTGGTGATGATGAGCGGGTACGACGGGGGGGAGGTGGTGGGGGCGTGCGAGCAGGGGGGCGCGGAGGAATACCTGGTCAAGCCGGTGGGGGCGCAGGAGGTGGCCAACATCTGGCATCACGTGCTGAAGAAGCGGGGCGAGGCGACGACGGTGCCGCAGAGCGCCGCGGGGTGCGAGGTGGCCGCGTCCGCGGCCGTGGACGCCGGGAGGACGGACGGCGACGGGTCGCCGTCTGTCCCCGCGCGGCCCGTCGCCGCCAAAGCCCCGGGTCTACGATCGGTCTACAATCGCAAGCTCATCGAGAGCCTGCGGGAGCAGAGCACGATCACCGGGGAGTTTTTGAAGATGATGAGGGAGAAGCGGTTGCGGGAGTGCGAGCTGCTGAAGGAGCAGGTCATGCTGCTACAGGAGGACTGCGACGCGGTGAGCCACCTGAGTAATGACGATGGAATGGCGGTCGACTATGACGGAGATGGGACGACGGCGGGCCGGAAGAGGAAGGATCACGATCACCATCACGATCACCATCACGATCACGACCTGAGCTGGCTCGACTCGCGGGGTCTCGACGCGTCGTACTTTGCCAAGATCCACCGGTCGACCCCGCAGGGAGGGAGCCGGCCGGGCGATCTGAGGGAGTTTGCGTCGAGTCTGAACGCGGTGTCGCGACGGAGCGCGCTGACGGTCGAGTCGACGATCCGGTCGGGCAACATGGCCAACCCGCAGGAGATGGTGTGCTACGCGGACTTTGACGCGGACGACACGCACTTTGCGACCGTGTCCGTATCGCGGTCGGTCAAGGTGTTCGACTATACCAGCATCGTGGAGCAGGGCCCGGGGGAGCAGCGGTTGGAGTTTCCGATCTGGCAGGCGACGACGCGGTCCAAGCTGTCGTCGGTGTCGTGGAACTCGTACCTGAGGTCTCACCTGATCACGTCGGACTACGACGGGGCCATCCAGCTGTGGGATGTGTCGAGCGGCATGAAGCGCGAGCTGACGCAGTTCGAGGGCCACAACAAGCGCGTCTGGAGCATTGACTGGAGCAGGGCCGACCCGATGCAGTTTGCGTCGGCGTCTGACGACGCCACGGTCAAGGTCTGGGACAGCAGGGTTGGTCCAGAAAACGACGGGTTCAACTCGAACAACCACACGGCCCCGAGCACGATCAAGCTGCCGGCCAACGCGTGCTCGGTCCACTTCAACGCGCGCCGGGCGACGACGCTGGCGGTGGGCTGCGCGAACCACGCGTGCTACGTGTTCGACACGAGGCGCTGCGACGCGCCGCTGGCGGTGCTCACGGGCCCCACGCGGGCGGTGAGCTACACCAAGTGGCACGGGGACACGGTGTTTGCGGCGTCGACGGACAGCGCCATCCGGAGCTGGGAGTTGGGCGCGGCGTTGGGCGGAGACGTCCAGAGGGCTTCTCCGCATCCGACGGAGGTGTTTTCGGGAACTCACGTGAACGAGCGCAACTTCGTGGGGCTGAGCGTGAGCAGCGACGGGTACGTGGCGACGGGGTCGGAGGACAACTCGGTGGTGGTGTACTATCACAAGTTTCCGTTCGCGGTGTGTCGGCACGACCTCGGTGGGGGCGGCGGGGGTGGGAGCGGGAGGGCGTTTGCGAGCTCGGTGTGTTGGGCGAGGGGGGGCGGGGGGGTGTTGGTGGGGAGC
>Ga0181573_10001997_pt1 | contig 19429 bp, 16 predicted proteins | sample 101ome_25_FD_148643 | JGI IMG/M metagenome (GOLD analysis project Ga0181573, IMG submission 148643) | Coastal salt marsh microbial communities from the Groves Creek Marsh, Skidaway Island, Georgia - 101409BT metaG (spades assembly) | ecosystem: Environmental > Aquatic > Marine > Intertidal zone... | reverse complement strand
AGTCACATCGTCATCCATCCACCGGCGGTCGTCGACGCCACCCTCGCTCGTTTTCGAAACAACCCGAAGGCGCGAAGCGAACGTCGCGCGCGACACTTCGCCACGCTCGACTCCGAGGTACGCGTGCTCTCTCGACCGTCTCGCGGACGCGCGTCGCGCTTTTTTTCTCTTCGACCCCCCGCCGTCGTCTCCGCCGCGATCACGCCGCGGACCGACCGATCGTCCCGCGGACGCCGACGTCCGGATGACGTTCGAAAAGATGCGCGCCGGCGGCCCCGGGCGCGATCGCTCGTCATGTCGTGTCATCCCTCGGCGTTCGCGACCGCGTTCGCGACGGGTTCGCGCGCGCGACGACGGCGGGAAATGTTTCGTTCCTCCATCCGGGACGTCGCGTCGTTCGTTCGCGCCGGTGAGCGTCGCGTCGACGCGCAGACGGGGCGACGGGTGAGATTGATTACCGTCGGGGGACGTCGATGTCGAGATCTCGTCTCGTCTCTCGGGGCGCCCGGGGTCCGCGCGGGTGGAATGGAATATTTTCACCTTCTTCGCCTCGGTCGTCGCCTCGGTCGGTCGGTCGGTCGCCTCGGTCGGTCTTTCGTGTGTATCGATCGGTTTGACCGTTCACGACCCGTCGTCAAGAAAAGTCCACGCACTTTTTAAGGACGTGTGTGCGTGTGTGTGAGTGACTGTGCCCGAGACTGACGATTGGGTGATTACCGCTCGTGACGCTCGCGATGAGGACAGAAAACGCAAAGAAAGAAACACAGCCAAGATGGGATTCCTTTTCACCTCTGAATCCGTCAACGAAGGACACCCGGATAAGCTCGCGGATCAAATTTCCGACGGCATCCTCGACGCGTGCCTCGAGCAAGACCCGGATTCCAAGGTTGCGTGCGAGACGGCGACGAAGACCAACATGGTTATGGTTTTCGGTGAAATCACCACCAAGGCGAAGGTTGACTACGAAGCCGTCGTGAGACAAGTCTGCCGCGACGTCGGTTTCATCTCTGATGACGTCGGTTTGGATGGTAACAAGTGCGAGGTGCTCGTTCGCCTCCACGAGCAATCCCCGGATATCGGCCAAGGCGTTCACGGTATGGGTACCAAGTCTGACGAAGAGATTGGTGCCGGTGACCAAGGTCACATGTTTGGCTACGCCACGGATGAGACCGAGTCCTTGATGCCGCTCACCCACGTGTTGGCGACCCAACTCGGTCACCGCCTCACCGTGGTCCGTAAGGATGGTACCTGCCCGTGGGTGCGCCCGGATGGTAAGACCCAAGTCACCGTCGAGTACGAAAACGAAGGCGGTGCCATGGTCCCGAAGCGCGTGCACACCATCTTGATCTCCACTCAACACGACGAAACCGTCTCCAACGAGAAGATTGCCGAAGACTTGATGAACGAAGTCATCAAGAAGGTTGTCCCGGAGAAGTACCTCGACGCGGACACCATCTTCCACTTGAACCCGTCTGGCCGCTTCGTTATCGGTGGCCCGCACGGTGACGCCGGTTTGACTGGTCGTAAGATTATTATCGACACTTACGGTGGCTGGGGTGCCCACGGTGGTGGTGCCTTCTCCGGTAAGGACCCGACCAAGGTTGACCGCTCTGGCGCGTACATTGCCCGCCAAGCGGCCAAGTCTGTCGTCGCGGCTGGCCTCGCGCGCCGCTGCTTGTTCCAAATCTCCTACGCCATTGGCGTCGCCGAGCCGCTTTCCGTGCACGTCGACACCTACGGCACCGGTAAGATTCCGGATGCGGAAATTCTCGCCAAGGTCAAGGCGGCGTTCGACTTCCGCCCGGGTATGATGGGCAAGGCGCTCGACCTCAAGCGCGGCGGCAACAAGCGTTACCAAACCACCGCCGCGTACGGTCACTTTGGCCGCGACGAGGACCTCGACGTGTTCACGTGGGAGAAGGTTGTCCCGCTCTAAATAGTTTTGGTACGTACACACAAGAGAAGTATAGTCGCGATTCCTGGTGTCGTCCCTTTCGCGGGCCCGCCTCCGCCATCGCGGCGTATTTTTTTAGACGACGCGCACGCGTCGTCCGACGGAATAGTCGGTAGCGAGTAATTTGTTGTGAGAAGAAATCAGACAGAGTAGAGGCAAACAAACAGCTTAAACAACACACTTCAAACGATTCAACTCGCGATGGAACGCTTCATCGACTGCTCGACGGCGCCTCGAGCGTTCGTTCGCGCTTCGTCCCGACTTGCGCGTGTAGCGCCGGCGCGGGCGTCACTCCGCGTCGGGCTCGACGACCGACTTTTTGCAGACTCCGAAGCCGGATCGATTTTTCGGTTTCGCGCGCGCGCGCGATGAGATCTCTGTGCTCGCCCACCGTCATCGCCGCCCCGTCGACGAGCGCTCGTCGCGACGCGCGCGCGCGTTTCCTCCCACCGAGAGCGCCATTCATCCCGCCACCCATCGTCGACCCTTCGACGGTGATAAGCGAGCTCGCGACGGCGATTCTCAAGACACCGCTCGTGTTAAAGTCTCACCGTGGGGTCCGATGCGAGGTGGACGCGCCGATGGAGACGGCGCTGAGCGGTGGAGTGCGTTCGGTGCGGATAACGGGGAGGCGTTGGGCGTCGCCTCGCAACCTGACGTGCGATGGCATAGAGTTTGTAGTCGGTGCGTGTCGAATCGACCTGAGCGCCGCGTTGGCGATGCGAGGGATAGTTCTCGAGCGTCCAGCGACGGGTACCGCGCGATTGAGCTTTGACTCGAGCGACTTTGGGAATTTTTTGACGCATCCGTTGACGCGCGAGGCGGCGCGCGGACGCTTTGCGTTTGATAATACCGACGCGCGAGTCGTCGATTCGGATCACCTCGAGCTCACGGCGACGTGGCTCGAGGATGAGAACGCAAAGTCACCACAAAGGTTTGCGTTGCGTCCCGGTTCGACGGTCGGAAGTGTGGACGTCGACGCGGACGGCGTCGTGGACTCGGCTTCGAGCCGAGCGATGAAACGCTTCTTCGAGACGCTCGTGGTAGATTTAGAAGGGACCGAATTGCGGTACAAGAGCATGCGCATAGACGGCGAGACGGTGGAGTTCGAACTCGATCTCACCGTGAACCGTTTCCCATCCCCTAACGTTAGATTCTAGTCGTTGTTACACGCAATATAATAACAATGATAATAATACTCGATGGCACGGCTTCACCACGGCGAACCGCCGCCGCCCCGTCGCGCGTTCCCACCCTCTCCCACCTCGACCCCGAACGCCGCCCTCGGCGGCCAAATCACCGCGCTCACCCGTCCGTGAATCACCCCGATCGGCACCACCCCCACGTCCGAGTCCTCACCCCGTCCTTCTCTACCGCCGCCGCCCCAACGCGCGCTTCGCGTCAGCTCGCACCGTCCTCTCCCAACCGTCCCGTACCTCGCGCTCCAATCCCCTTCCATCCCTCGCACCGTTTGCACGCGAAGCGCCCTTGCATCACCGGTGGTGTCCCGAACCATCACGACGTCCCCGCGTTCGATCGCCCCGCGCGTCGGCGCCGAGACGTCGCACCAAACCAACACCGGTTCCAGCGGTGCGTCGTCGTCATCGAGATTAACCATCGTTTCCGCGCGTTCGGGACGTCCAATCCGCGCGGAAACGACGGTTCCGGCGAGAAACGCGAACGCGGCGTCCCGAACCGCCCGTCCCACGATCGTCGTCATGTTCCTCGGCCGCCAGCGTGTGACGTTTGCACCGAAATCCAATCATTGTCAATCTCCAAAACTCGACGCAGCATGGTGCCGAGGACGAAACCACCACCTCGTCGTCGTCGTCGTCGTCACCACCGGTCCCGCGGCGGTGCGATCGTCATCCTCGGTGCGGTCTCCATCGCGCTCCTCCTCGCCGTCGGGATCGTCGTCGCCGACGAACGAGAAGGACGACCGAACGAGGGTGATGATGATGTCGCCGACGCATCCACTGCCGCCGCTGCCGATGAATTTTACGACACGCTTCCGTCCGACCCGGCGACGCTGAGCCAACTGTTCCAGTGGTCGATCGAAAATAGCGATTTAGACGCGCTGCGGGAAATGGCGGACGGGGCGACGAAACCGTCCACGGGGGCGAGGGTGAAGATTGATGACGATGAAGCCGAGTCGTGGGTGGCGCGCGCGGTTCGTCGGTTTGTCGCTCGCGCGACGCGGAGTCGGGCGACATCGTCGACGACGGAGAAGGAACCGATGCGAGAGATCGAAGGGAGGACACAAAAAGTGACGACGACGACGACCGCGGGGGATGATGGCCGTCGTCGGTACACGGAGGATGAGTTGGAACGAAAGAAACGCGACGTTCGAGAAGCGTTGGACTTTATGAAATCGCGGCCGAGTCCGCACGAGCTCGCGAAGGAGTGCGGAAACATCGTGCGAAACGCGGGGAAGAATGAGACGGTGGAGCGACGAGTGGCGGCGTTGGAGATTTTATATGACGTCGTCGGACCGATCGATGTGGCGAATGACCTGGATAAGATGGGCATCGCCGAGGCGTTGATCGGGGCGCTGTCGGATGAAGAGGAACGGGTGGCGTCTGGCGCGGCGAGCGTTCTCGCCACCGCGGCGTCGAATAACGGGATCGTTCAGGGGATCATTTACGATAGAGGTGGATTTGATGTGTTGCTTGCGTTGGTTGCGTCGTCTGAGACGCCGTCGGAGGTGAGGGATAAGTGTCTTTGGGTATTGGGAATGTGCGCGCGGACGCACGAGGCGTCGCGCGTTAAATTTTTCGCCGAGGGCGGAGCGCGCATCTTGGCTGACATCATCTCCCCGAAAACGCCCGTCAAGATGCGCTCGCGAGGAATCGTGCTCTTTGGAGATTTGTTAACCATCGACGGGGTCCATCAGTCGATGTTTTCAGACGAACGTCTCGCGAGAGAACTCGTCGATTCCGTCGCTCGCGCGGGCGTCGCGCGTTCGGCGTCTCTCGACGAGGTGGAAAAATCCCTCGCCGCGCTCCGATCGGCGCTCGACCGCGTTCCGGATACCGTCCGCGTCGATATCGAGCGTTCTTACGACTTTAACGTCTTGGCTGATCGTCTCGAAAACGACGCCGTGGACGGTGGCGAGGTTGAGTACGCGCGAGACGTCGCGAGCGTCGCGCGAGGACTAGCGTCGCGCGAACGCGCGTCGCGCGACGAGCTCTGACGACGTAGTGGGTTGCGAAAAGGGTATCGAATATGAATATATAGGTAGTGAGTATCAATGTTCGCCGCGTGCGTTCGCGCGTCGCGTCGAGCGAATCGGGGACGATGACGATGACGTTACGCGTAGTTTGTCTCGCGTCTGTCGACGGGAAAATCCTTTTACACGCGTCGCGAAATCCTAGTAAGCCTTTGAGTCAAACGAGAAGAAACGCGTCGCCGCCTCTCTCGCTCACTCAAAACGCGCTCTAAGCGGCGGTCGATTGCTTAAAGACGATCACGCGGGCCCTTAACCGCCGGTTGTTGCGGGCCAACGGTGATCGGGAGCTTGGCGTCCTTCGCACCCTTGACGCCGTAGCCGACCGTCAACAAACCCCCGGCGACGGCGAGGAGCGAGTACATGGCTTCGCGTCGGCCCAAGCCCGCCGCGGCGTACTCAAAGAAAGCCGCTTGTTGGTCCGGGTAACGGGCAGAAGAGTCAACGCCGTACACATCCCAAGAACCAGTCGTGGCTTCGACGTCAGAGAGGTCAAAGTACACCGATTCGTCGCCGTACTTCGCCTTGACGGAGACAGAGCTGCGAGACGCGAGTCGACACAAATACGAGGCAAAGACGCGTCAGTCGTTTCGTTCACGCGCGGTTTCGCGCACTGCACCATCCCAGGCGATCTCCCCCTAACGTCGATACCCAACCCGCTTCGCGCGTTCGACAGTCATATCTTTTCGGATCGCGCGCGCGCGCCCCGCCCCGTCCCCCGTCCGCGGCGTCTCCCCGGGTCCGCGCGCCGAGAACCCGTCGGAGCGCTACAAAAAGAAAACGAATCGTCGACGCGTCCACCGATCCGCCCGATCCGCCCGTCGTCGATCGTTCGTTCGATCGCCCATCGTCGATCGATCGCCCCGATCGTTCGAACGCCGGCGTGGTGAGAGATACGCTTCGAGATTTCCTACGAATCACGACTCGTCGATGACCCCCCTTGAACACAACCCCGGTCCGCGCACCGGTCGGGCGGGCGGTTCACGATGCGTCCGTCCGTCGCTCTTCGTCGTTCGTCGTCGCGTCGCTCGTCGTCGCGTCGCGTCGCGCGTACCGCTTGGTCGTCGCGCCGGTTTTGCGCGCCGTCGTCTTCATCGCGGCGGCGCCGGCGACAAAGCTGGAGGTCTTCGCGGACGTGGCAAACATCGTCGTCGTCGTCGTTATCTCGAGTGCAGGGGTGTGACGGGGCACAAGGCGCGTCGAGACCGAAGGGGACGGGGACCGGACGAGAAAGTCAGGTGTGTGTTTTTTATGTACATACATCGCACATTATCAATACTTATTAAGAGAAATGAGTATGTATTGTAAGAGTTTATTCATCATCTATGTGTGTATTTATTATGTGTAATACGACGCGCGACGAACACGGATGGAATGAAATATGGAATGAAATATGGATGGTTTTCAGGACGATGATGTCGAGACAGCGTCTGCCGGGATTGATTTGTTCGGTTCGCTTAGCGGGGATGTTCGTGGGGCGAGCGCGGTGGTTTCGGTTGGTTTGGGTGCCGGTATCGGTATCGTATTGCACGGGGACGACGACTGAGGCGAAGCGAACGTCGTTAAATGTTGAGCGCGCGAGACACGGAGCGCGCGAGCTTGAGCACGCGAAACGGATGGATGCCGGTGCACGCCGAGGTGGTCTGCGGACACGAATCGGTGATCCAAAAGTTTGTGAAACCAGCGGCGGGATCGGTGAAACGCCTCCAGGATTCGTTGGGGAAGACGCCGTGGGTGACGTAGGCGCTGACGGCGGAGGCGCCCTCGCGAACGAGCACCTTGGCGCACTCGATGAGGGTGCCGCCGGATTGCACGAGGTCGTCGACGATGACGACGTGCTTGCCCTTGGGCTGACCTTCCTTTAAAGTGACGATGCGCTTGTCGCCCTCGCGAACCTTGGTGCAGACGACTTCGTCGTACGCGGTGAAAAAGTTGTGGAAACGCTTGCACGCGCCTTCGTCTGGGTAGGCGATGACGACGTCGGAAGCGTCTTCTAATTTTGCTAATTGCTCTAAGAGTAAGGGAATACCCGACGCGAAGAGCGGGGTGACAGAGTCTCCAAAGTAGAAGCGCTCTTGAAGGGCGTGAATGTCAAAGACAATCATATCCGTCGGTCCGCCGCGCGAGTGCGGAATGGTGCTCAACATTCTCGCCATGGTGACCGCCGTCGGAATTTCACCCTCCTTATCCACTCTCTCGAACGTCCCGGTTGGGAAAAACGGCAAAATCAACCTGAACGACGCGACAAACATTTTTGGAAGCGAGTAAATCACGCTCAACTGTTGGAAAATCACAGACGCGTTGTGAAACGAAGCCAAAAACGCTACGTGTCGTCCGTGTACGCCCTCCGCGTCGTTTACAAAAATGTTTGGAAATCCATCCGCGAACGTCTTCCACTCAATTTTTCCGAGCTCAATGTTATCATCAATCTCCGCAATCTCTTTCGCCATCCCTTCCATCTGCGGTCGCGCGCGATCGAGATCCATTTCGTCAGTCTCTTTGTCTTCTTCTTCTCCACCAGCTGGCGGCTCAGAGTTCGTTTTTTTTTGAACACGCCGCCGATCGACCCGTGTCCCCGCGGCGCATCGCGCGCGACGCGTTCGTCGACGGGCGACAACGTACCTCGGTGCAATAAAAGAGCATCATCTTCATCTTGGATCGCGCGAGTCTTTGCGGGGGTTCTCGCGCGAGCGCCTTTGCGTTCGCGCTCATGGCGACTGTTGAGTGTTTGTTCGTTCTCTTCGTTTGTTCGGTCCGTCTCGCGCGATGGAACGGGGCGCGAAAGTCTCACCGGCGAGACGACGACGGAAAACTGATGGATCGATTACCGACGCGAGCGATCGGGTCGATCACCGCGAGTCGGGGTGTGTGGCGTTCGAACAACGACGCGTGAATTTCAATGGTTTTTTGTTCTTTGCACTCTATTCGCGCGTCAACGTTGATACAAATTTTACAAGTCCTATCAATCCCGGCGGCGCTCACATCGCCCGGCCGACGAACACCGCCCTCGGATACGCCTCCACCATCCGCTCCCACGCGACGCAGACGACGTCCACCAATCTAAAATGATAAAAAATTTTCCCAGTGAGACTGAGCGCGCGCGCGCGACAGGCGCTCTCCACGAAAACCATCGCCGGCGTCGCCGACCCCATCGCCCGCGAAACCATCCCGGCGATGACGATGGGCACGCACGTCCCTGGACCGTTGCACAGTATAATGTCTGGTTTCGTTCGATGAATCACGCGCACGGCGTCGACGCACGCCGACGCCGTGGAAGCCGCGCTCGTCATCCAGGATTGTCCAACCTCTCTTGAACGACGCACTCTGTGCACATCTACGCCCGTTGTCGTCGTCGCCCCGCCCCCGCGTACGCGTCGTTCGAACGCGAGCGCTTTCGCCTCGCTCTTATCGTCCGTATTCGCGACGACGTAGACTCGCGGCGCGTATTTTCGCGCGTCGAGCGCGTCGAGCAGCGCGAGCATCTCAGCCGTGTGTCCACCGCTTCCGAGGACGACGAGCGCGCGCAACGCCGGTTTCGTCGCCCATCGATCGCGAAGCGACGCGGTGAGGTTGCGGGCGATGACGAGGGCGAAGTTGATGAGGGCGAGGGCGAGGATGACGAGACCGACGCACATCGGCGTGGAATGAAGCTGAAGTGTTCGTTACGCCACTCATCGACGCCGAGGACGCCCGTCTGCGCCGTTTTTCGGGTCCGATGAAGCGACGCGTCGGCGACGTGACGTTCGCGACGCGCGTCGTCGTCGTCGCCCTCGCGGTTTCGGGCGTCTCTACGACGGTGATGGCGCATACGGACCGTCAACATCGTCGTCATCATCATGACTCGATGCCAAACATTTCGTGGAACCTCGGCGACGCGTCACACGCGGTGTTGGCGTCGATCACCGTCTCAGCCGCGTCTCTTGTCGCGTGTGCGTTGATCCCGATGCGAGCGATCGGTGTGCGGGTGGAGGCATCGATGCTGAACGAGCTGGCGATCGGGAGTATGCTTGCGGATGCGCTCGCGCACCAGTTGCCTTCGGCGTACGAAGCGGCGGCGTTGATAGAAAACGGGACGATGATCGTAGTCATGGGCGTCGTCGTCGGGTTATTGGCGTTTCATCAGCTCGAGGTGTATGTGCGAATCAAGAATGCGCGCGATCGGCCATCTTCGTCGTCGTCGTCATCGGCGGCGGCGAAATCAACGAAGCCTCGCCGCGAAATCTCGCCGAGCGGTTGGTTGAATTTAATCGCCGACGGTTTGCACAACGTCACCGATGGGATCGTCATCGCAGCGGCGTTCGCGAGACGAGGACGGGTCGATGGATGGGCCACCACCTGGGCTGCGCTCGCGCACGAACTCCCACAAGAGATTGGAGACTACGGCGTTCTTCGATTTGCTGGATTTACAGACGCCGAAGCGCTCGGCTTCAACTTTCTCTCAGCGCTTCTCGCCGTCGCCTCCGTTATCGGTACCTTTGCCGTGTTTAGCTTTTCGAGCGGATCATCATCGTCATTATCTTCTTCTTCGTCATCCGTTCCGGGTCTCTTCCTCGAATCCTTCGCGGCGGGTGGGTTCGTCGCCGTCGCCCTCGGCTCGCTCGCCGAAATTGCTTCGCGCGTCCTAGCCGAAGCGGACGACGACACGGGACATCGCGGGCGGTCCACGTCACCATCCAAGCGGCGTAAACAGAGAAACACCGATGCGAATCATCGATCCTCTGCGCTCCACCGTTCGTTCCGCTCCACTCTTCGCGTCTGTTTAGGCGCCGCGTTCGCCCTCCTCTTACATCCGGCGACGTGTTCGAGCACCGGCCACGCCCACCATCACCACGCCCACCACCACCACTAGATTATACCCCTCACCCACTTCACGCACGAAATCATGTAGATGAAACGAATAGCACCAACAGCGCGTCCGTCATCCGCCTCGCCTCCACCGTTTCCCTTTGCTTTCGCTCGCGTTTCAGCCTCCTCGTCCATCATCCGTCGCATCACATCGATGCACAATCGACGAGTCATCACTCGTCAATCTTCACTGTGCGACTCGCGCGAGCACTCATCCGAAAATTCGTTCGTTCAGCGATAGTCCGATCCGCTGACGGACGACAACGCGCGCGAGGACGACGCCCCGCACTCGGCTCGACGACGAGCGGACCGACAAATGAGCGATGACGGTGAAAGCGGCGAGGGCGGCGGCGCGAGTACCGAGGTGAACAAAAAGACGAAAACGAAACGACAAAGGAATCAAGCAGCCGAGGTCGGGGTGCGGACAGTGGCGGCGAACGAACGGGACGCGCTGGATAGATACGTCGTGATTCGAGCGATGAGACTGAGCGAAGACGGCGGGGTGCAGGTGATCGCGGAGAGTGAACCGTTTAGGACGCTCGAGGCGGCGATCGGGTTCTCTGAGAGACGAGCTATGATGGTAAGAAACGCGGGTGGTTTGAAAGGTGGAAACAACGGGGGCTTGGGATACGGGGATGGCTTTGGTAGCGGTGGTGTTAGTGGACGTAAAAGACGGTTGTTTGATGGTCGAGCGCCGATGTACGAGCTTCCGTTGGATGCGCGGGTATGGCACGCGGTTGGGACGTCGAGGCAGCATACGAGTCAGGCGGATGCGCACTTGATGGTGACCAAGGTGGCCTCGCTCGCCGGGAGGTTGGTGAAGAACGGAACGAAAAAGTTGCACGCAGGAGATAAAGATGCCGCAGCGGCGATGCACGCGATGGGGTTGACGGATGCCGAGGCGGCGTACGTTGCGAGAGGGACCGAGGCGTTGAACAACAACAATTCTGAGGAGATGTTCGCATCGCAAGACGCGCAAATCGCAGAGGGTGTTCCGTTCGTCGACGCCAAGATGTTTGGACAGTGTCAGGATCCGTTTATGATTCGACCGAACGTGTCTAAGTCGGCGTTTCGAACGTTGTTGCTCAGAGCGGTGGGGAAGTATCTCGCCGACGAGCGCGAGCCGTATCCGTTGCTTCCGCAGTCCGAGGTGCAGCTTCAAATTGCGAATTCGGTGCCGTACAACGTCTTGGCGATTCGAGCGCCCGGACACGCGCCCGGGGATTTCTCAATGTCCATCGACGACCAAGGAAGAGTGTTCGTGCGCGCGGATCCAGCGAACCTGCCAAGTGCGGACGAGAATTTTGGGAAACCTTTCGAGCTCTTGTGCCAGTTTCCGTGCTTGGTGCACCTGCAAACCTGTCGCTGCATCTATCAGAAAAATGTGCTCTACATAATCGCCTATCCTCGAAATGCAAAGTCGCGTTCGCTTCGGTTATCCGCCACCGATTCGGAGATGTTGTCTGGTGTTTTGCCCAACCTCAGAGTTATGACAGGAGAGGCTTCAAAGGATGCCCACGTCATGGCGTCGGAGCCGCCCGAACACACGACTAACGAAGTTCTGTCTGATATAAAATGATTGACCGAGCTCATCATTCCAGCTCTAGTCGATGAATCTCGCTGACTCGCTTGGTTGCTCGCGTGTTTTACGGTAATACTACTTGTAGTAGAAAAGAATGATGTACAAGTACTAAGTACTAGAATGCCTACTATCGACCAGTTTCAGAGCTACTTGCGCGATCGCTCGACTCCTCATCTTCCACTGCGGCCTCTTCGTCGAGCTCGCGCAATACCTGTTTCTGCTGGAGTTCGATGTCGTCGTGCAGCGTGAAGGCTATGCAAAAGAGCAGGGCAGCGCAAACAAACCAAAAGCTAAAAGCAATGTTGAAAGCGACGCGACGACCGACGTACATGATGAGCAATGCCACTAAGGCTGGCCCGCCACCCTTACCAACGTCATCAATCTGAGAATAAAAAGCGAAGACTGTCCCTCTCGTCTCTGGTGGGTTGACATTGAGCAAGATGGCCCGAACGTTTGGAGGCGTCACCGAGCACGCGATACCACCGATGGCGCACGTGATAAACAAACCCACCCTACCCGGTCCGTATCCGTCAACGTTGAGGTAATAATACGCCGGCAAGGCTCCTAGCGCCGTCGTGGACGCCATGAGTATCGGTAAAAGTGCTCTTCTCCTGTTATACAGGCGTTGGCCGTAAAAGCCTCCGGCGATGGTGCCGACCGCCGAACCAATACCAAAGACTGTTATCGCTGCGGTCGCCTCCGGCACCGTCATTCCCTTTTGTTTGTGCAAAAAGTCGACGAAATACGAGTTGAACACTCCCCAAGGTACCGTTCCCGGCAAACCCTGAGCGAGAATGAGTAAATTTGTCCTCACTTTGAGTTGTCGTTTCGCCTTGCGCCAATTCATGTGAGCGCGATAGGAATTCTGCGCCACCTGTCTTCCCTGACCCTCCTCGGGCTTCGTCATGCTCGCCAGCCGCATCGACCGACGGTAGACTTCCTCCTCCTGCGCCCCTCTCGCCGGCTCATCTATCAGTAGCAACATTAAAGTTGCGAGCAAAACCGCCGGAACAGACGTGATGATGAACGGAAGCCTCCAACCGTACGTCGGTCCGACGGTACCCGCGATCAGCTGACCGAGCGCGATCCCAGCTCCGGTGGCAATCGTCAAAAAACTAGACACGTAAGTCCGCTCCTTCGCGGCGAACAAATCTCCACATAGGGAAAACAATAGTGGCAGACATCCGCCAACTGCGATACCCGTCATCGCTCGTAAAACAAACAGTTGCGTGTACGTCTTCACCCAATACGTCGCTAAACACGGTCCTTCACCGATGAGCGTCGTCCAAAAGAACAACCTTAACCTACGCTCGCGATCGGCGTAGTACCCAATGATCAACGACGCTGGGGAACCGACGACAAAAAACGCCAACTGCAACAGTCCGCCCAGTTTTACATCCTTTTCGTTGTCATCCATCCCAAACTCCTCCGCGATGGCGCTCATGTTCGGCCCGATGAGGTTTTGATCGGCGTAGAGAAACAGCGAGACAGACGTGATGAGTCCGACGACGCCGTAGCGTTTCCACCGCTCGCGTCGTGAGAGGGACGACGCACCGGCAAACGTTGGCACAGGTTGACGCAGCGTCTCCTCATCTTCCGTGTTCGCGTTGACCTCGGACATCGAGCGCGGCGTGTCATCCGTCGGTATCCCCATTCACCGCCGGGTTAGTGAAGAGAGAGATCCGTCGCGGGTCCCACGCGGCGACGCGCGACGCGTCGGGGCGAAGTGTAACGAATGTTTGCTTAAGTAAAGGCTTTTATCGCGCCATCAACAGTTACTTTTGTCACACTTACCGACACGACTCGAATAATCTTCGCGGGCGTCGGTTTGGATACTTACGTATAAATTATGTCGTTACATCACAAGAGAAGAGTCTACAGTTACTTTTTCAATTTCGCGAGCTTAGCCTTGAGCGCAGCGACTTCTTTTCGAAGCGCTTCGTTTTCATCCTTTAACACTTGCATCGCGTTTTGACGTCTCTCTCGACTGCGAGCAGCGCTCTCGCGATTACGGAAGAGACGCTCAGCCAAACGCTGTTGCTTTTCCTCGTCTGTTTCTTTCGGTGCGTTCTTCGGACGACGACCCATCTTTCTCGGGGCGAGCGCTTCGCGAACCGTCGGCGTCGGAATGTTTGATCGACGCTTGAGCTTTTTCGGTTCGTACGACACGCCTGGGACGACGGGGACGAGAACTCGAGAAGATTTTCCCGACGGCGCGTCGTTTTCATCCGTCGCCTTCTTATTGTTACCCGTCTTCGTCGTCGCCGTCGCGCGTTTACTGGTCGCCGTCGTCGTCGCATCCGACCGCGCCGGCGCGTTCGCGCCTTCCCCCACCGAAGCCATCGCCGTGACAAACTGCATCGCCGTCCACGTCGACATGGACGGTAAACTCATCAAACTCCCCACCGCCGCCGCTTTACCACCCGTTCCAGAAGTCCCACCGCTCGTCAATCGTCCTCGTTCGCCCACCACCGCCGTATTCGTATTCGTATTCGTATTTGTATTCGTATTCGTCGTCGCTCCCCCGCTCGCCACGATGCCCGCCCACACGTCCCCCATCGTCTGCATTCCCGCCTCCTTTGGCAACCCATCGAACAACCCGGCGTCAATCTTCGAGCACTGTTTCCGCAACCCATCCGTCACCTCTCGCACCCGAACCGCGGAGAAATCACCATTCTTCGCCGTGTCGTTCCCCGCGAGGTCTTCCAGTTTGTAATCGAGCGCTGGATCCAACGAGCTCCCCAAGTGTGGCAGCGCGTTCGCCGCCCATTTCGATAACGAATCTTCCCGCGAGACACCACCGCTACCACCGCTCGTCGTCGCGAGCGTCGCTTCTCTCCTGTTCGTTCGTTTCGTCATCTCGCGCCGATGCCGATGCCCCGTCGTCGTCGTCGTCGTCGTCGCGCTCTGTCGTCGTTCGGCACCCAAAAATCCCAATTTTGAAGAAAAAGACGCCACGTGGCACAATGTGTACACACAATTTCGCATTCGCATTCGCATTCGCGTTCGCGTTCGACGCGCGGTCCGCGGACGGACGCGCGCGGGGAGGAACGAACGAACGAACGACGCGAGACCGGAACGATGGATCGGAAAACGACGCGAGCTCTCGATGACCCCGCGCCGATGATCCGGCGTCTCGCTTCACCTTTTTAAAACAAACGGCGTCAAATCGGACGGGAACCGAACCGCGAATCGCGATCGGGCGCGGACGCGGTTGTTACGCGTCGGCGGGGGATCGGGGGATCGGGTAAACGCGTCGACGAAGCGACCGACGCGTTCGCGATGGATGCGCTTTTTTGTTGTGTGCGTTCTAAAAATATAAACGGCGTGATCGATCCGATCGATCCGATCCGATCCACATCCAGTGCGTCGAATGCGTGGGCATACGAAACGTCACTGCGTGTCGCGCCCGATTTGGATGATCGCGAACGATACCGACGACGACGATGGCGACGACGACGAGGACCGGGATACCGAAGACGAGACGCGGTTGGAACGGATCCATGACGCGTTGCGCTGGAGACGCGCGGCGATGACGCGCATGATGACGATGTCGTCGTCGTCGTCGTCGTCTGGAGGAGGAGGAGGAGGAGTGGTGGAGAACGCCAAACGGGCGGCTCGCCGAGGACGAAAGATGGCTCGGGAAGCGACGAGGGAGGCGACGCGGGCGATGGAAACGGTGGAAACGACGCGACGAGCGCGAGAGGAAGCGGTTCTGGCGAGGATTGAGGCGGAGGAGGTGGAGAGTGGGAGATTGGAGGAGATGGGCGCGCGGGCGAGGGAGGCGTGCGAGACGCTGCGAGAGGAAATTGAACGAGGCAAGCGAAGGGCGGATTCTCTGCGGAAGACGCTCGATGCCGGCGCGAAGCGGGCGGAGGAGGTGGAACGGGCGTGTGGGGACGTGAAGACGGCTTTAGTGGTGGAGAAGGAGGAGGCGAAGAGGATGGAAGGGGAGCCGGGGAGGTTACGCGTTGAGGGAGACGCCGTTTTCGACGCGTTGACGCGCGAGCGGGCGAGATTGACCGAGCTCTCAAGCCGGTCAGAGGCGCTTCGCGGGGCTGACGACGAAGTCGAGATGACTGTACGCAGGGACGAACGCGAAAACGCGAAGATTGTGTCGAGAAACGCAGAGTTGGGTGCGAAAATTGCCGCCGCGGCGAGAGCGCTCGAGGACTCTGAGGCGCTCTTGGAGAATGAAATCGTAACCAGAGAACAGCTCGAAGCAGAGAGCGTTCGACACGAAATAGACCGACGAGGGAGCGAAAAAGCGTTGTCGAAATTGAAAAAACAAGTGTCCCGCAAAGAGCGAGCGAACGCGCGTCTCGAGGCTCAGTTGAACCAATTTGAGAAGGCGTCGGCGGGCGCGCGCGAAACCGCCAGAGAACACAACAAAGTCAAAACGCTGCTCAACGGTGAACTCTCGCAAGTGATGAATGAGATTAAACGCACGACTGAGGAATACCGAGCGCTGAAAATTGAAGTCAACGAGCGTCGAGAGCGCTGCAAGGAAGAAATCACGAAGAGAGACACCCTGGCGCAGACTGTCAGCGTGACGCTTTGCGAGGAAATTGCCGAACTGGAAGATGAAGTCAAATGTCTGCGCGCAGAGGAGGTGGCGCGAAATCGAATCAAGAGTCACGTCACCGATCGGGTTTCCCGAGAATTGAGACGTAGTCAACGCGTCAAGGCTGTCGTTTCCGAGTTGAAATCGTTTTTGGGTGTTCGAGAGGCTGAGATTGAAGATATTCAAGAGCACATTCGAGACGCTCGCGAACGTCAGGGGCACTTTGAGCAATTGAGCGACCTCACGAGGCTGCAGCGAGACGCTTTCGCCGGAACTTTGCGCAAGTGCGTCGCCATCACTGAGAATATCGCCGAAAAATCAAAGCAGTTTGACTTGAAGAATGTACGCCTTGAACGCGAGATACAAGAAAAGGAGAGGGGTGTTCAAGCCGCTCGCGCGGAGACTGACGTGAAGAAGCGGCGTCGTGACGAGCAACGAAGCCGAAACGATGGAGTCTCTGAAGCGATAGTGCAGACGAGAGCAGATGTAGACGTTGGTGATACAGAGATGAGCAAACTCAAGGCGTCGATACAGATTGAAAAATCCGAGCATGCGAGAATCCTGACGCAGTCGCAAGATTCCATCAAATCGCGTGAAGCCATCGCCCTCGAACTTCTCGACAGGAACTCTGAGCTGTGCGAGCTGTGCGATCGCGTCGCGACTTCCGAAGTCGTGTCACAACAATGTGAGGAAGAACTCGCCGCCCGCGTGCACGAGTGTGAGATGTTGAGACGAAAAGTACACGATGTTGAACGCTCGCTCGGCATTGCGCGCGTCAAAGTCGGCGCCATTCCAAGTATTGAAGCCGAAATCGCGACGAAGCGCGCACAGCTTTGCGAGCTACAAAATTCCGCCGAGGATTTGTGTGAAAAGCTTGAAGACCCGCGAGAGCGCAAAAAGTGGAGAATCATACACGGACCGAAAGGGCGAGAGGACCAGTGCGATTCAGACGTTTTGCGAGGAAAGCTGGAGCAGCTTCATCTGAGACTCGAAGAAAAAGAACGCGAGCTCGCCATCCGAGGGTTAAAGTACCGTGACGTCGACGAGGAAACGATACGCTTACAAGAAAAGATATCTCAAAACTCTGACGAGGCGCTCGACACGGCTTCATCCTTGAACAGAGCCAAGTTTAAGCTTTCGTCAATCGAACGCGCGATGCTCGCCGTAGTATCGGAGCTCGCCATGTATCGCGCACTCACGGCAACGCTCGCCAACGCCAAGTCGAGAAACATTGCCGAAATAGACGCATTGCGGCTCACTCTCGAAGCCAAGGAAACGTAGAAGATTCCATTTCATCAAATCTAAAAACCTAAAAACAACTACATGTACGATCGTTTCTTCTCCACTAGCTCGCCAAAATGCCCAGCAACAGCAAAACTCCCGCGATCGCGCTGTACTTGAGCGTCGTCCAGATGAGCGCCCAAGTCACCGAGATGAGTTTGATCGATACAGACCCGAGCCAAAGCGCCAAGAACCCAAACAACAACCCCACCGCGACGCCCTCCGGCGTGAGCTTGTCGCCCCCGGGAAGTTCGCTCGTCTCCATTGAAAACACATTCGTTTGCGCCTTGTACCTCTGCTGGTACTTGAACTGATCCAAAAACCACGCCGCTTCGGACATTTGGACATCCTTCTTGCTCTTCTTCTTCGCTCCAGCGACGACGCTTCGTCGCGCCGGCGTCGTAGGTCGTCGGTCTCCCGCGCGGGAAGCGCTCGGGGTCCAACGAGCAGTTCTGGACGACGTCGTCGTCGTCGTCGTCGTCGTCATGGCGGGCGACGACGTCGACGTTCGCGGAATCACAGCGGTACGCATGACGTGTTCGCGCGCGGTTCTCTCGCTTTCGCGCGTTCGACTGACGTCGTCCGGGCGCGCGCGCGCGTGTGTGAAGCGGTTGGGTTTTGAGTTTTTTTTTGAGTTTTTTGAGTTGCGAGCGAGAGAGTGAATATGTATAAATAACAACGATGTTTCGGTTACAACGGGATTCAACCGCGCGAAGCGAGCGCGACTCAATCGTCTCTGACGTACGTATACACCTCGCCCGGACGCCCGAATCCGAGAGGGAGCTTCCTGCCGGCGATGCCGTGATAATCGCCCGCGGACCACTTGGCGCAGAGGGCGTGAAGCGCCGCCGCGTGCGAACCCGCTTCAATGTTTGGATTGGCGAGAAATTCCTCCACCGTGGCCCACTTTGCCGCCTCGATCTCTTGCTCTTGGATCTTAATCTCTCTCGACGCGCCGTTCTTCACGCGTAGACCGACGACGGCGAACATGTCTGACTTGCCAAAGGCGCCAAAGTGTCCGTGCCGTAAACCGATTACGGCGCCAAACTCTGTTTCAATACCCGTTTCCTCGCTCACCTCTCGCATCGCAGCCTCTGGAATGTCCTCACCCGCCTCCAACAAACCCGTCGGCATCTTCCAAAGGTCTCTCCCGCTCGCCGGTCCGCGTCTCTCTTGCACCAACAGCACCTTTCCGCCCTCTTCGTCGTACACAAACGCGCCTACGCCCACTTGGTGCGACGCGTTCGCCGGTATCGTCGACGGTTCATCCTTCGGCAACCACTTGGTGAGCATCACGTACTCCCTCTCCGCGTGATGAAACTCAAACCCCGCCGTCGTCGCCACCGGCACGTACGCCGCCCGCGCCGTCCGCAGCTTCAACCACACCCCTCGCACGCCCTCGGCTCGCCACGCGTCGAGCGACCGCGCCAGCGTCTCCTCAAACTCCTCCACCGCCCCCCCGCGCGTCTCATCCGGAAACCCCTCCGCGTCGTCATCGACGATCACCCCGCCGTATCTATCCGCGCTTCCTCGCAGCGTCGCCGCCGCCACCGGCGCCGCCGATCCCATCGCCGCTCGACACACACCGGTCGTCGACGCCCCAGCGAAGACTGACCGCGCGCGCGCTCCACCTCGTCCTTTCGCCGCCGTCCCCGCCGTCGTCCCCGCCGTCCCCGCCGTCGTCGTCGTCCCCGTCGTCGTCGTTCGCGCCAAGTACGTCTCCCTCGCCGCCGCCGCCGCGATCACCGGTCGTCCGATCCCGCGCATTCGACGTCGGCGGTCTCTGACGTGTCTTCGTCGGTTTTCAAAACTGGGCACCCACGACGCGACCGGGGCACCCACGACCCCGATGGAAGGTATTATATAAACTGGGCACCCAAACCGAAGGGTGCCTCGTTTTGTTTTTTTTTGTCCCCATCATCGGTACATCATCGACGGTTCATAGATCAATAAATCACCCAAGGGTCGGTGCCGATT
>Ga0181573_10001992_pt1 | contig 19454 bp, 18 predicted proteins | sample 101ome_25_FD_148643 | JGI IMG/M metagenome (GOLD analysis project Ga0181573, IMG submission 148643) | Coastal salt marsh microbial communities from the Groves Creek Marsh, Skidaway Island, Georgia - 101409BT metaG (spades assembly) | ecosystem: Environmental > Aquatic > Marine > Intertidal zone... | reverse complement strand
CGAGGGCGACAACTTCGCACCGCAATGCTGCTTCCGAATGGCCCACTCATTCGTAATTCAGCGGAAGGGAAAACTGTCTCCGCTGATCAGCGGCGCGTCACGACGCGAAGAAAATTTCAGAGAGTTGTGGGAATAATCACAACTCCATGTTCACGAAAATACACGGCGAGATACGCCACTACGCGAACGAGTACTAAGAATACGTGTAGGTGTGTGTGGAAAAGAGAGCGAGTGATAAAAAACTGAAGAAGAAACGGAGTTCCGAAGCCGTGAGATGACGAGAGGCTATCGTGGAATCAATCCTACAACTTGCAACCAACCTCACCCGTGTCCGTGACGCGTCGCGCCGACTCGTCGCCGCCAGAGACGTCTCCTCGGGGGCCGCTTCCGTCAACTACAGCGACATCAGGTCGCCACTGGCGGACACCAGCTCCTCGCGCTGCTCCAGCTGCAGCGCAATGTGACTGAGCGACGCGAATTTAACGCTCATTTCCCGCTCGAACTCGTCGACCAGCAGCAGTCCCTTCCGCGCCTCGACATGCAGCCTGGTCGCGTCCTGTTCCCTGTCCCCCAATTCTCGAGCTCGTCGCCGCACCTCCTCCTCGAGTCCCCGCAACTGGAGGCGCTTGGCGGCCAGCTCGACGGCCTCGACGCGGATCCGCTCCTCGTCGTCGTGCACGGCTAACTCCCTCATTTCCAGGGCCTTCCGCTGTTCCATCATGCGCCGCTGCATGTCGCTGGCGAGGTGCTCTCGCTGGACGACTTCTGCGTGACGGCTCTCCCACCGCTGCTCCAGAGACTTCAGCGCGCGCGTGCGCGTCCTTAACTCGCCGGCGTCGACGGCCATCTTCCCTCTCGCTGATTCGAGATCCCGCTCGCCCTCGGCGGTCGACGCCATGCGCTTCGACACGAGCGCCTCCTTGTTTTCGAGCACGGCAAGGGCGCTGTTGACCTCGACTTCCTTGGTCTGGATCTCGACCATGAGCGCCTCGGCGGCGGCACGATTCGCCTTCGCCTCGGCCGCCTCGGCCTTGAAGCGCGTCTCTTCGTGCAGGACGCGCTCGGCACGTGCTTTGAGGTGATTGTTCTCGAGCGCGAGGTTGACGGCCCACCGTTGCAGGTTCGTCTCGTGCCTGGCGCACGTGGCGCACGGGAATGGGCTCGACAACTGCGCGAGGTCCTCGGCGAGCTTGGCGTCCAGGCGGATGGACTCGGTACACTCTTCGGACAGCACCCAGCGCAACGCGCTGTCGTCGGCGTCGACAAGCGAGGCCGCTTGGGTGGCGCAGGCCTTCCAGCTCTCCCGCAGCTTGTATTCTCGTTCGGACAGCGCGTCGTTGTAGGCGCGGAGGGCGGCAGCGTGGCGCTTGACGACGTCCTTCTCGCTCAGGACGGCGTCTGCATCATCCGATCGCTGCTTCCACGCCAGGGCCTCGAGCTCGAGCGCCTCGGCCTGCTCCATGCGCGCATCGGCCGCCGTCTGCGCCGCCGACGTGGACGCCTCGCGCGCCAAAACCTCCTCCTTCAGGTTCATGAGGTCAATGTTTCTTGCCGTCAGCTCGTCCTGAAGCGCCGCGAGATTTTCCTCCGTGTTGATCACTCGGTCTTCCCGGGCCTTAAGCGTCGCTCTGTCCCCGTCCAGCTCGGCCATCATCGCCGACGCCTCGGCTCGCAGCCGTTCGGCCGCCTCGTGGCTGGCAGCGACCGACGACTCGATCGCGCGCTCTTGGTCTGCGGCGTCACGTTCCCGACGGGCCAGCTCGTCGGCGCGAGCGCCCAACGCTGCCTCGCGAGCGTCCAACGCCGCCTCGCGAGCGCTCGCCTCGTCCAGTCGGGCGTCGAGATCTTCCGTCTCGCGCTCAAGCTCGCGCATGAGCTCTTCGATATCGGCCACCTCCAGCTCACGCGCTGCAACGGAAGCCTCTCGAGCTTCAAGGGCGGCCATTTCCGCCATCGTCGATTCGGCGTCCAGCCGATCGCGCCGGCAGCGCTCGAGCAGCTGGCGCTCCCGCTCGACCTCTTCGCGCAGCGCCGACCTCTCGGACAGCAGGTCGTTCACGTCCGTCTTGAGTTGGCGTGCGCCGACGACCATATGCTCGACCGCCTCGTCGTCGTTCGGCGTGTCCGTTCTAGCTGCTGGTGGGAACGAGGCCAGGGTCCAGATGCCCTCGCTCCTCGGATCGGCCTTGAGCTTGGTCGTCGGAGGGGGGCTCAGGCCGTCGAGATCGATGCTCTCGAGAGAGACGCGGATTTGCGTGTCGAGTCGTTGCCAGCGGGTCTCGAGCTCGTCCATCTTCTCCAGTCTACCAGGTGCGCTCGGTTCGTTGACGTCCAAATTATTGCAGTCGGCGGTTGTGCGACCGTTATTGGCCATTTTTCCGTTGGCCACGACCATGGTCTCACTGCCAGTGACGATGCGTGATGATATGTTCTGAATCGATCGACGGTAGTGGTGAATGAAAATGAGTCGAATCGATCTCAACTAGGAGGGAAAGAGTCGTCCGGCGGGCGAGGCACTGCTCGGCACACACACAGAAGCTGCGTCGGCACCGTCTGCGTCTTCTTCTAGCCAGGACGTTTTTAGTTGAGGTCGAACGTGTAGCTCGCCGAGATGCTCGGCGTCTGCCCCTTGAAGCTCGTGCCGCCCGAAAACAGACTCGCGTAGTAAGGGTCGTACCCGCCGTTTGTCTGGGCCTGCCCGAGCAGGCCGACACGCAGATGATCGAGGGCACCCGCAACGGGTGCTTCCCCGTCTACGAGTCGCTCAACGCGCTGGGGGGGACGGCCTGGTCCATCAACTAGGACGTCTACAAGGTCGTTGAAGCCATCTGGGCGTGATTACAATGAAACTGTGCTCCCTCGTCAGTCGAACCTCGGGGAGGACCCATAGAGATACCTTTCGAACTTCGCGACCTCGCCGGTCGAACCGTAGCAGATCTGCGTCCTCTGATCGTGCTTCTCGACGGTGACGTCGAGCCCTGAGACGCACTTGCCATCGCACGAGGAAGCGCCGCCGGCCTTCTCGACGAGGAGGGCGAGCGGGGCGACCTCGAACAGCAGCCTGAGCTTGGCCTTGGTCGTCGGGCTAATGACATTGGTAAACACCCCTGGCGAACGAACGAACGAACGAGAGAGTAAGAAGGGGGGAGGGGGGCCGCGATGAGCAGGCGCACGTCGAGCGAGCACACGTCGGTCGAGATCAATACCCGAGGTCAGTACCCTACCCTTCTCCTTGACGATGATCTGGAAAACGTCCGGCACCATTCCTCCCTGGCGAACGAGCGAAGCGCGTAGCGCGTAGCGCGAGTGAGCGAGTGAGAGGGGCGCAATGAGCGGGCGCACGTCGGTCGAGATCAATACCCACCGTGTAACGCAGGGTGTACTGGTCCTCGACGTAGTGGTCGATGAGCTTCTTGTACTCCGGGTTGTCGAAGGTGGCCCTCAGGTTACCCGGGGAGAACCTGGGAGAGCGAGCGGGCGAATGCGTGAGCGAAGGAGTGAAGGAGTGAAGGAGTGAAGGAGTGAAGGAGTGAAGGAGTGAAGGAGTGAAGGAGTGAAGGAGTGAAGGAGTGAAGGAGTGGGCAAATGCGTGAGCGCCGGATAAACACGCACATCTTGCCTTCCCCGATGTGGGTCTGCGGCGAACGAGCGAAGCGCGTGGCGCGAGTGAGAGAGTCAGAAGGGGGGGGGGCCGCAATGAGCGGTCACACGTCGGTCGAGATCAATACCCACCGTTTCCTTGACGTGGAGCCACTTGCCATCGTCCTGCAGGAGGAACTCGTGGCATCCCGGGGCGTCCTTGAGAGCAAGGCAGAACACGGTACGCGGTCCGTAAATTCCCATTCCGGCGGCAGCCTGGTCGCGCCCGGTGACTCCCGTCAGCTCGTCACCCGGCCAGACTCCGAAGATGGTTCCGACCGAGAAGTTGGTGTCGACGATGGAAGATCCGTCCAGCGGGTCGAACGCCACGCTGAATCCAGAGCCACCGAGGTCCAGGGGCTCCGGGACCTCCTCGGAGCAAGCGAGCTTGCAGCATCCCGAGTAGCGGAGGGCCTCGAACAGCAACTTGTCGGCAAGCAGGTCGACGGCGAGCTGCTCGTCTCCGAAGGAGTTGATGCAGGCGGTGGCACCGCACGAGGCAGTCCTCACCTTGAAGGCAATGGTCCTGATGGCCTCAGACATGGACATCATCACCTGCCTCAGCTTGGCATCGCCCGTGGCCTCCATCAGGAACTCCTCGAGGGTGTCACCGATCTTGGCGTTGACCTTAACGGCTCCCCTGACAGCCTGCCTCTTGGCGGCCATCGCAGCCTTGGAGGAGGCCGGGGCCAGGGTCTTGGCGTTTCCGAAGAACGCGGCCCTGTTCTGCAGACGGGTGTGGCGACGGGCGGAGGTTCGGAGAGCGTGAGTGGGTGCGTGGATGAGTGGGCGAGTGGGTGGAGAGCCGACACGAGAGCCGGGCCAGAGCCGGATACCCCCCAGGCGGCGCCCATTTCCCCTCGGGCCATACATATAATGCACGAATGCGGCGCGAGGGCGCGAATCCGCCCCTCCCGGAAGCAGCCAGGCGGAGCGAACGCCCAGGATAAGAAAGAGCCAGCGAATCTGCAGGGCAGGGCCACCTCGTCGACGGCCCGCCGCCGACGGCGCGACCAATTGGGTCGATGGTCGCCCGATGCCACATATCAGGGCCGGATCGCGCCAATGGAGCCAGCAGGGCCCTGGAATCGGCGACTGGGGAATGGAAACGTACCAGGCAAGCGCTCGTCCTGGCAGCGCCCACGCGGGCAGCGGCCATCGTGACCTGGGTGGTCTTGGCAGAGACGGTAGTACAGTTCATTGTGATCGAATTGTCAAAAAGTGTCCGCGATGGGGAGTGAACTGGGGAGGTGACTGAACTGGGAAGGGGGGGCCAGTCCTCTCACGACCAGAGCGATTCCGAAGGATCCGAAGGATCGATCGACGGTCGACGACGACGACAAGGAGGGTAGTAGGGTACACATCGCCAGCCACCATGGCGTCGATGGGAAGGTACGTGCGGTGCTTTTTTTGCCGTGAATGATTCCAAAACGACGGGGCCGTGCGGGCGTCCCCCGCGGCCACCGCTCCGTCTCGTGGATGTTCTATGTTCCAGTGTTCCGTTGGTAGCGCTGCGCGTCGACGAGAAGACGAGACGACACGTCGACGAGACGACGAGACGCTGTGGGGGAGCCCTGATTGTCTCTCTCCCTCCTCACTCAGTCCTCCTCGCGGTTCCGCACCTCACCTCACCCACCCACCCACCCACTACCAACAGGAACAACGCCAAGCGAAAGAAGGGTGGCGAGAATGGGACTCGGACGAAGCGCGCGCGCGCGCACGCCAACGGGCACTACGTGTGCGACTACTGTCAGAAGGACCTCAGCACGTCGCTGCGGGTCAAGTGCAACGAGTGTCAGGATTTCGATCTGTGTCTGGAGTGCTTTGCGGTCGGGGTGGAGCTGAATCCGCACAAGAACACGCACGCGTATCGGATCGTGGACGACCTGTCCATGCCGGTGTACACAATGGACTGGGGCATCGACGAGGAGATGCTGCTGTTGGAGGGGATCGAGCGGTATGGGTTGCACTGGAAGCAGGTGGCAAATCACGTGGGACGGCCGGCGGAGGACTGCAAGGACCACTACTTCGGGGTGTACATCGACACCGAGTCGTTTCCAAAGCCGTGCAAGGCGGAGATGGCATCGATGACGGCGGAAGAGATCAATCAGATGATGGAGGAGAAGCGGGTGGCGTGTGCGCGCAAGATGGCGCTAATGAAGAGCGGGATCAAGCTGCCGGTGGTCAAGGAGGAGGAAGAGTGGGAGGGGGAGTCGTCGCGGGGCGGCACGCCGAGCGTGACGGCCGGATTGGCCGGGGCGGCTGGGGTCACCGCCAAGACGGCGACGACTGACCCGACCGCCGCCGACGACGACATGAAGATCGAGCCGAAGTTTGACGCCACGACGACGAAAAAGCCGAGAAAACTGACCAAGACTGCCATGGCCAAGCTCGCCAAGCAGAAGGCAAAGGAGGAGGCCGCTGCGGCCGGCGGGGTCGGCGGGGTCGGGGAGATGGGCCTGGAGGGACGAGAGGCGCAGGCGCAGGCGCAGACGGGCAACAAAACGTTGGCCGGGGCAGGGGGAGGTGTCACGGAGGGCGCGCCGGTGGCGATGGCCGAGTCGCAGCAGAGCGGCTATCACATCAAGCGGAACGAGTTCGAGACCGAGTACGACCACGAGGCCGAGCACTTGATCGCCGACCTCGAGTTTGGAGAGGACGACACGCCGGAGGAGGTTCAGGAGAAGCTCCGCCTGATCGAGATTTACAACAAGCGGCTCGACGAGCGAGAGAAGCGGAGGAACTTTGTGCTCTCTCGCGGCCTCGTTAAGGTCAAGCGCCAGCAGCTGATCGACCGGCGGCGAACGCCCGCGGAGAAGGATATTGTCGGCAGGCTCCGCGTGCTCGCGCGCTACATGCCGCACCCGCAGTGGGAGGCGCTGGCCGACGGTCTGACGGTCGAGGCGCGGCTCCGGTCGCGCATCCAGGAGCTCAAGGAGTACAGATCGCTGGGCATGCGCACGTTCGAGGAAGTCGACGCATTCATCGAGGCGGGCGGCATCAAGAAGAAGGAGTCGTCGATCAACAACCAGCCTGGGCGCAGCAAGTTGCAGCGCATCCTCGTCGACTCGCACGTCCTCGAGCGAGAGCTTCGGGGCATGGGGGCGGACCTGGCGGCCGACATGGTCCGTGACAGCGTGGCATCTGTGCCGGAGGGCAAGGGCGTCAACGGTCTTCAGCTGTGGCGGGCCAAGCGGGGCGTCACGTTGGATGTCACCTCGCTGCCCGACTCGGAGCCGCTCAACATGGAGGAGCGCCGCCTCTGCTGCAACGAGCGCTACCTGCCGGCACAGTATCTCTCCATCAAGGACGACGTCCTCCGGATCCAGCAAACGCAGGGCTACGTGACGAAGCAGGACATCATCGCCTTGCCGTACTCTGTCGACTACGAACGCGCCCTGCGGCTGTACGCGTGGTTCGTCGAGCGGGAGTGGATCAAACCAAAGTAATTACCTGACTTTACCTGACCTGACTGACTTGACTTTTTTCACTTTTCCATTGAAAATGAAGCGTATCCGTTCGTCGATCAGAACAGCGCCAGTCCGGCCGCAACGGCCAGGACGCTCCCGCCAAAGGCGGCAACGGCCGACGACGGGGCCGCCGCAACATCGCCCGTCGGCGCCGAGGCGGCAGCATCCGCAACACTCGGGATGATCGTACCGTTCGGGAGGAGCGATGGCGGAGCGGGATTCGGGTTCTTGACCAACTCCGCCTCGATCTCTGCCGCAAGTTCGTCGTTCAAAAGAACGTATTCCAAGTCTTCCTTCAGCGCATCGTCACCGAGACCCTCGATGCCATCGTCCTTGGCGCACTTGCAGTTCGGCTTGTCCTTCTTGCAACTGAACGACTCGATGAACGACGCGCCGCCGCACTCCTTCCCACAGGCCTCCTCCAGCGACTCGGTTCCGCACAGCACCGGGGCCTCGATGTTGGTGTTCTCGATCTCGCCCTGGTCGTTCTTACAGAAGCAGTCCACCCCGTACGAGCTGCAGTCGGACTTGACGAGGCTGTCGGGACAGTCCAGCAAACACTGGGCCTGGATGTCGGGCACCGTTCCACAAGCGAGCTTGTCTTGCGCGGCGACCGTCGCGCATGTCGCCACGAGGGCTGCGGCGAGAAGAGGGAGGCGAGGCATCTGGCGTGGACGCAATCGGGAACGGGCGAAGCGCGTCGTGAGTCGTGCGTCGTGCGTCGTGCGTGGGTGATTTTCCAGCGTCTCGGCTGTCGACGACGCGTTGGCTGAACGGGTCGAATTCCGGTCCGAAAGGCGCATATGGCTCTCACAGAATCATTTTATCCCGAACGCAGCGGCGGAGAGTCCGTCACGGCACCGGAACGAGCGCGTGGTGGCCCCGGAAATCAGATCTCGGAGAGAAATGGACGGGCCAATTGGACGGCCCCCTCGCGCCGATCAGACCAAAGACGAGACCTTGTTGTACTGGTGACTGTAACGTACCCTGCGATGTGTGAATTCCACGGTAAATGTGTGAATGGAGTGAACTTCCCGGAAGGCTGACTCACGCGTGTGTCAACCGCCGGGAGGCGGATCTGTCGGAGCCTCGAGGACCTCGAGGCTCCGACCCTTTCGGCAAATTTTCACGTTGTTGCCTCCAACCCAATGCTCTGCGTCAACCTCGTGGCGAAAAACCAAGTATGGGGCCGCGTGCAGGCAGTCCAATCGATCGGATCGACCTGCACGGGACGAGTTTCCGTTCGGAAAAAATCAACGGGTGATTCCAGGGACTGTGATTCCAGGGACATTGTCATGATGCAGGCCTTTGACTGGCAGTCCTCTAGCCTGGAGGGCGGGTGGTGGGATCACCTGTCCGAGACGCTGCCAGGACTCGCGAAACAGGTGGGGGCATCGCATGTTTGGCTCCCGCCATTCACCCGAAGCGTGAGCAAAGAAGGCTATATGCCCACGCAGCTGTACGATTTGAACTCCAGGTATGGCACCCAGGCGAGTCTCGAGAGGCTGCTGCAGCTGCTGTCGGAGGCTGGTCTGGTGCCGGTGGCGGACATTGTCATCAACCATCGGAGTGCGGATGCGAAGGACGCTGAAGGCTTCTATAACGTGTTCCTCGATCTGGTCGACCATCCAGGGCGGTCGATTGCGTGGGATGCGAGCGCCATCACCAGAGAAGACGGTCCAGGTGGGTATTGAACTCCAGTTCCGACTTCTGTCTCTCACTGTCTCTCACTGTCTCTCGCTCGGGCTACGCTCGCTCGCCAGGGTTCCGCGGTCGCGGCCGCGCGGACAGTGGCTGGGACTATGGGGCCGCGAGCGACATTGATCATTCGAATGCGATTGTGGTGGAGGGTTTGGTTCGTGGTGACTTCCACGCAAGGCGGCCTCGCACGCCGTGTGCTCGCACGCTCTGACGCTCTGACGCTCTCACTCGCGCTACGCGCTCCGCTCGCTCGCTCGCTCGACAGATAGACTGGCTCTCTTGGGTGCGGTCCCTCGGGTTTCGAGGGTTTCGGCTGGACTTTGCTTTCGGGTATAGCGGTGCGGTGGCCAAGAACTACATTGAAAAGGCGCTGGAAGTCAGATTCGTCGACGGCGCATTGGTCGGCGACTTTGTCGTCGCCGAGGGGTGGGATTCTCTGGACTACGACAGGGCGACGGGGATGATGCAGAGAAATCAGGACCACCATCGACAGCGGATCGTGGATTGGATCGATGCCGCGGGAGGCATGTGCGCCGCGTACGACTTCACGCTCAAGGGCATTCTGCAGGAGGCAATGTCAAAGTGCCAGTATTGGCGGCTCGTGGATGATCAAGGAAGGGCGCCGGGCGTCGCCGGGCTTTGGCCGTCGCGAGCCGTCACGTTCACGGACAACCACGACACGGGTACGTATTGAACTCGACCATCGTGCGCTCGTACGCCCTGACTCTCTCTCTCACTCGCGCTGCGCGCTCGTTCGTTCGTTCGCCAGGTAGGTCACCGAATCAGAACCATTGGCCGTTCCCAGCGGACAAGGTGTGGCAGGGCTATGCCTACATCTTGACCCACCCGGGGGTCCCATGCATCAACTGGACGGATGTGTTGGCCGACAAAGACGGCACCCTGTCGAAACTCGTCGACATCCGCCGGCGAGCTCGCGTCCGCGCCGACGCCAAGCTTGAAGTGCTCTGCGCGTCGGACGCAATCTACGTCGCGCAGATAACCGGGCTGGAGAGCCGGTTGTTGGTCAAACTCGGTCCTCAGTGGGAAATGGGTGACGCAGCTCCCGACGGGAAATCGTGGGAGGTCGTGTTGAGCGGAGAAGACTGGTGCGTTTGGCGAGAGCGCGCGCTCTAGCTCGGCAGCAGTCGAAGGAATCTTACGTACATTTTGAATCAATCACCGTCGGCTCCGGCCCGAAGACTTGCTCCGGCTCCGGCTCGGGCTCTTGGCGGGCGATCGCGCGTCCATCGCGAGCAGCGCCTTGGCCGCGTCGACCAATTGCAAGAAGTTGGCCACTTGTTTCAGGACGAACCCGGGCAGGCTCGCGGCAATCACGCCCTGGAGCACGGTGTCGGTTGGGTTGAAGCTCAGCGCGTAGAGCGAGAGGAGCAGCACCTCGACAGAGACGCAGCACGCGCCCATCAACATCCTTTTGCTATAGTACTGCCGGATCAACCACTGGACGAGCAGCAAATCGAGGAGGAGGCGGTGAGAGGCGACGGTGAGCAGTGAGGAGGCAACGGTGAGCGAGGGCGCGAGAACCAACCGGCTGAGACGACCGCGTCTCCTTGTGACTCGTCTTGATCCCGTGTCCAGCGTGGACAGACGTCATATGCATCCAGTGAGAGAAGATATCCAGCGCCACGAGGCTGAACAGCACGAGCGCGACCGGACAGACCGTGTCGGCGTCCAAGACGGCCACCGCCCGGGCGTACACGATGGCGGCGAGCCCCGTCGTCGCGACGCGGTCCGTCACCATGTCGAGAAGCGCCCCGAACTGCGTCGACTGCCCCAGCATACGGGCGAACCTTCCGTCCAACTCGTCGCACACAAAGCTCAGCGCGTACAGAGAGACGGTCTGCGAGGGGCGCACCCCGGCGACGGCGAAGGCATACAGCGCAAGCGCGATCCGCGCATACCCCAGCAGCTGCGGTACGTAGAGGGCCGGATAGCCGTGCCGCGTCGTCCAGAATGCCTTCCACGACAGCGCCATTGCGATATTTCTGCGAATTCGCACTTCCCCTGCCACTATCAGTTCCGCTCGCGAACCAGCTTCACCCCGCGCGCAGCCGCCTCGCCATCGAATAGGACGGAGACTTGGAGGAGAGCGGGGGAGCTCGACGCACGCAGAGAGCGCAGGACCGGAAGGCTTTCGAACGAATCCGGGCCAGCACGTTTCGGCCGGAAATGGCGACACGGGAGGTCCTGGACAAGCTGATCGGCTCGACGCCGAACATCGACTACGCGTCCCTCCCACCCCGGGTGAAAGCAGCGGTGTCGTTCGACGAATGGAGAAGGCACGTGATCGACCACTGCATCGCTCACGGCCTGCCGTGGGAGTCCCCGGCACGGACCGTTTGCGACGAACGGCAGTACTACGAAAGTCTGTTGGCCGTCTTCCGGAGCGAAAAGCGGCTGTATCCGTACCATCTGGGAGAGTACGTGTGTCGGGTCCTGCGGGTGACCCCGTTCGCGTATTACTGCGACGTTCTGGTCGACACGATGAAGGAAGACTCGGCGTATGACGTCATCCCCAACTTTACGGCGGCGGACATCGCCGGCACGGTCGGCATCGGACGGAACGAGTACATCGCGATTATGCAGCAGGCCAAGTCGAAGATGCTGTGGCGTGTGAACAAGGGGCTCGTTCGCGACCTGTTGCCGGAGCTCCCGCAGAATGCGCGGCCGCGCCAGCCGTGGTGGCGGGTTTGTTTGGTCAATCTTGGCGAAGTCGAGTACCGGACGATGAGCTCGGTATGTCGTTGGTATTGCCGTCGTGGTTGTCGCTCGTCGCTGTCGGCGCTGTCGGCGTTGTCGGCGTGATCTATCTATCTATCTGTCCCACACACACACACACACACACTCACTCACCGGTATCCGTTGTTCGCTGCCATCCAAGAGCGAGGCCGAGGCGTGCAGGATGGCGGCGAGTCACGCAGACGGCGTCCCGTTTAGTGCGGTCAACGAGGCCGCTGCGACGTCTCTGTACGCGAGGGGGCTCGTTTGGTTCAACATTCCCATCGATGCCGGGGACCACGTAGCCATCCCGCCGCTCGAAGGGTTTGTGTCCAACAAGACGGCGTCGATATCGATCGATCCTCTGGAAACGCTGCTCTATCAGATTTTCGTCGCGGCGTCAGAGTCCGTGACCGTCTCGGAGCTCGCCGATATCCTCGACACCAGCGTAGAGAAGGTCAAGGTGGGAATATCGATGGCGTGCAGGCTTGGTTTCTGCAACAAGCTGACGGAGGTCGGCGGGACGACGGGAGCGATGGCGAGTCCTCCGGGTGCGCGAGGCGTCAATCAGGGCGACACACGCGAGCACGCGTCGGCCTCGGCCTCGGACGCTGTCCCGACCCCGGCCCCTGCCCCGGCCCCGGATAAGAAGAGCATCGCCTTTGTCGTGGACTCAGCAGTCACGGGGTTCCTGATGATGGGCGCGCTGAATCCCGAGGTGAAGAAGCACTCGGTGACGTTGTTCGAGGGAGGCAGGGTATACGGTACGTACGCTCTGGATTGACATTCATATTGATACCGATACTATCGATATCGATATCGATATCGATATCGACGGCCGCCTCGCTCACATTGTCGTCGTCGTCGTCGTACTGCAGGCGCGGGCGTCATCGAAGAGCTCGTCCGCGGCCTCGAGGCGAGCGTCGATATGTCGAAAGATTTTGAGGGCGAGATGCTCGAGCTCGGCCGGACGTCCCGGTCGATGGCCGCCGTGCTGCGATGTCTGCAGTCCACGGCCGCGTCGAGCATCGAACTGCTCCGGAAAGAGTCGTTCGAGCAGCTCGCCGATAGGGAGCAGGCAGAGAGGATCCTGGTTCGTTCGCACGACGTGTTGATCTGCGCGACGGGGCTCAAGGGCCCGGCCCTGCCGCTCAAGGACGCCGCCAGTCACGGCACGGGCACGGGACCCACACTGTTTGGTCCCTCGCCCCTGTGCCTGACGCCTTGGGTCAACATCGCGCTGTACAGACTGAGCGGCGATGGGCCCAAGTCGATCGTGATGCCGGCTGGGTCGATGCTGGAGACCGACGAGCTCTTCCAGGGTGCGGCCAACGTCGTCATCACAAACTGGTCGCCAGACGGAGCGGCACCGCCTCGGGCGCTGGACACTCGGACCGCGTTGTTCAGGATCAATAAAATGCTTCAAACGTCTGCCGTGATGATCCAGCCGCTCGCAGCTGGCAAGGACGACGACAGAGAAGATCGGGAGGAACAAGAGGGTGCACGGCGCGCCATCGACGAGCCCGTCTTTGTGCCGCTCCCGTTCAGGAGGAGCAGCGACGGGTCGGTGGATGCGTTCACGTCCGCCGACGGTGCCAAGATCGTGATCGAGGTCGGAGCGGCCGTCGAGTCGGCCCTCGAAGCGATGGGCCTGCTCGAGCAGGTGGGCACGCTGTCGTTCCTGCCTCCCTCTGCGCGGCCGTCCACGCCCTCGCCCACCCCCGAGACAGACGCGATGTGGGTGCCCCTCGGCGTCTCGATCGGCATTCCGCTCGATCCTGTCGCTCTCTGCGAGGAGGTATGCGGTCGCCTCTCGCAGACGGGCGTGGCCTGGCTGTCGCCGGCTGCATTGGCTCGCCAGCGGGAAAACCAGGCGAAGCTCGACAGGGCGGTGATGGAGGCCAAACTGGATCCATCAGACGGAAACGAGGGCGGACACGGAAACGGGTACGGAAACGGAAACGGGGCGAGGGACTGCATGTCGCGTCACTGGCCCACACGAAAACTGGCCGTCGTCGGCTAGGGCGACTTTTGTCCAACCCCCACCCACCCACCCACCGACCCACCCGTCTCAGATCTACTGGTTCATTAAAACTTCTAGACAAAATCAAACACAAAAAATCAATACTCGTCGATCGTTTCTCAGGCGCCATAGTACGGACCCCTCCCCTTCACTGCCAGTCCCGGCACGCCGGTCGCAGAGTTCGGCGCGGAAGAGTCGACGAAGTTCTCCGGAGCGTACACAACAACGGTCCTCGAGGGAGCGTACACCTGGAAGGCGTACGGGCGGTTGTCGTAGCCGTGCGCCTCGTGGGCGACAAACTGGGTGTCGTTGAAGCACGACACGTTGTTCCATCCGCCGAAGATCTCCTCGTCGGAAGACAGGACGATCTTGTACGTTCCCGGGTTCTGGCATCCGACCTTGTAGTCGCTGTACGACTGCGTCGGGTGGAAGTTGAAGACGAAGACCAGGTCGCCCCTCTCGACGACGATAACCTTGTCGCCCTCGTCCTTCCTGGACACCCACTGGTGCGGGGCGCCGACGAAGCCAAACGCCTTGTCAAGATGCTGCATGGCCATATCGAAGTAGTTCATGTCCTTGTACCTGAGGAACTCCGAGTCCGGGAGGTCCCAGCGCCTGCGGCACTTGTCGTGGGAGCCACCGTTTCCGGGGATGAAGGCCCCCGTGCTGGTGTCGTAAGTGTCGTCCCTGGGGAAGTCGATCCACTCGGGGTGGCCGAACTCGTTGCCCATAAAGTTGAGATAGCTCTCTCCACCGAGGGTCATGGTCAGGAGCCTGATCATCTTGTGGAGGGCGATGCCCCTGTCGACCGCCGGGCTCTGGGGTCCGACGCCGCGGGCGGCCATGAAGTCGTACATGTCCTTGTCCATGAGCCAGAAGGCGATGGTCTTGTCTCCCACCAGCGCCTGGTCGTGGCTCTCGGCGTATCCCACGCACGCCTCCGCGTACCGCCTGTTGGTCAGGGTGTGGACGATGTTGCCCATGTTCCACGAGTTGTCGTCGCACTCGGACAGGACCTCGATCCACTTGTCGGCGATGGCCATCTGAAGACGGTAGTCGAATCCGACACCTCCCTCGTACCACGGGCGGCAGAAGGACGGCATGCCGGAGACGTCCTCTCCGATGGTGACAACGCTCGGGAACAGGTCGTGGAGCATGTTGTTCATGAGCATGAGGTAGACGACCGCATCGCAGTCAGTGGCCATACCGAAGTACTCGTCGTAGTTTCCGGTGAAGGCGACCTGGAGTCCGTGGTGGTGGTACATCATGGAGGTGACGCCGTCAAACCTGTAGCCGTCGAACTTGAACTCGTCGATCCAGTAGCGGGAGTTGGACATGAGGAACCTCAGGGTCTCCCAGTTGCCGTAGTTGAAGCACCTGGAGTCCCACATCCAGTGGTATCCCCTACCTCCGCCGTGGAAGTACTGGGCGTCGGTGCCGTCAAACATGTTGATACCGTCCTGGGTGTTCTTGCTGGCGTGCGAGTGGACGATGTCCATGAGCACGGTGATTCCCATCCTGTGAGCCTCGTCGATGAGCGATTTGAGCTCATCGGGGGTTCCGCAGCGCGACGAGGCGGCGAAGAAGTTGGTGACGTGGTAGCCGAAGGAGCCGTAGTATGCGTGCTCCTGGATCGCCATGATCTGGATGGCGTTGTAGCCCAGCTTCCTGATCCTCGGCAGGACCTCGTCCCTGAACTCGGCGTAGCTGTTGACCTTGGGCTCCTCGGACGACATGCCGACGTGGCACTCGTAGATCCTCAGGTGCCTGGGGCGGGGCGGCCTCGGGTACTTGAACGTGTACGACTTGCCGTCCTCGATGACGCCGGGCGCTGCCTTCTCGGGAGGCTCCCAGTACACTCCGTTGAACTGGATCTCGTTCCACTCCTGGGTGGCCCACTTGATCCAGGCCGGAATCCTCTCGACGGTCTCGCCGCTCGACGTCTCGAGCCTCAGCTTGACCTTTGACCTGTGCGGGATGGCCGACGTGCCGTCCGCGTTGTCCGGCAAGAAGAGCTGGAACACGCCAAACTCGTTCTTGATGGCCCAGTGCTCCGGCTTGGGCTCCCAGTCGTTGAACTCTCCGACCAGGGCAATGGCGTTGGCGCCCGGCGCCCACTCCCTGTACCAGATACCCTGCTTGCCCTCGTGCTCGCCCCTGTTGAGCCCGTAGTACTTGTATCCCTGCGTGAAATTGTCCATGCCGCCCTCGTTCACGTCGATGGCATGCCTGATGGACTTGAAGATGTTCCACCTGTACCTGAAGTGGTCGGCGTGGCTCCAGAGGGAGTCGTCCCACTGGAGGCAGCTGGTGCCGTCGTGGTCGGGCACTGGCGACATCAGTCCGAGCTGCTCGATGTACTCGCCGCCCGGAGCCGGCTCCTGAAGCGGGCTGAACAAGTCCTCCGGCGTCTGGGCCGCGGCGGGCGCGACTAGGGGGGCCTTGGAGGCCGGGTCGACCCCCGCCGTCTCCAGCTCCCCGGTCATCTCCTGCACGCTCGCCTCGGCGTCGGCAATGGTCTCCTTGAGGAGCTCATTCTCCTCCTTGAGGACCTCGAGGGGAGTCTTTTTGGCTCCCGCAGCCAGGCCTGCGTCGACGGGTGACGTGATCGATCGATCGATCGAGTGAGCGCTGCGTGATGCTTCAGCGAACGGCGAACAAACCAGGTCGAGGCGGTCGCACCAGACGCGGAATACAACGTACGAGTCATCAGATTCCTAGACGACGGTTTCGCGACGCGAATGCCCGCCGAGGGCCTCGCCAGTGAGGCTTTCATTCCAAGGGCCATGTGGATTTCGAAAGGGGCGAAATCCTGCGCGTCGGTCGGAATGGGGGCTCGTAGTGAGAGGGTGACGGTGAGGAAGGCGCGTGCTGGGATCGGGAGCGCAATCGGGCCACTATCCGTGTTCGGAGCCAAGGTTTTTCACGACCCATTCTGGTCGTGTTTCTGGCTCTCGCCCTGACAGTCGCTCTGCCCGCCATGGTTACGATTGGTTGATGATGAATTCAAGACACGTACACTCGTTAATGTGTGTGCGAACGAGCGCTGCCCCGTCCTCTTTGGGCGAGAGACATTCGCATCATCATTACCCGATGAGCCTGGCCCTCGCGCTCAGGTCCTCGCCTAGCCGTTCCACGTCTCCTGCCTTCCTCGCCTCCTCTGCGAGCTTGCGCTGCGCCTTTCGCTCTTCCAGGAACGGCACGTACTCCCGCCGGTACTCCTCTCGGCAGTCGTCTATCTTGGCAAACAGCTCGTCCATACCTTCGCCAGTCGCCGCGCTGACTCCCACTGACGGTATGTTGTCGTAAAACTCTTCCAGGACCTGGCGTGGCGAAAGTGAGCGTGGGAGTGAGCGTGGGAGTGAGCGTGGGAGTGAGCGTGGGAGTGAGCGTGGGAGTGAGCGTGGGAGTGAGCGTGGGCGGGCACAGCGCGAGGCGCGAGGCGCGAGGCGCGAGGCGCGAGGCGCGAGGCGCGAGGCGCCAGCGGCGACCAGGGAGCAGCGATCGGTCTCAGAGTTCAGTACCTACCAGAGACAGCGAGCGGCTGAACGACGCGGAAAAGCTGGGGTCGGCGTCCAAGGCTTTCGCAAACGCGTCAAAGTCCTTCATCCACTCGACAGCAAAGTTGTGCGGGCACACATCGACTTTGTTGAAAACGAGCACCAGGGGGAGTCGGGTCTTGTAGATGATCGAACACGCCTGCAACATGTTGGCAATGAAAGTTGCAGGCGACGAGCACCGTGGCGTGTCGACGACAAAGGCAATCACCGTGGGGAACTCCGAGGCAAACGCCTCCGAGATGATGGCGCCGCTCGCCGACCACGTGAATATCTCGATCTGGCCGGGCGTGTCCGCCACGATGTACTCGAGTGGTACCTCGCGTTCCCGCTCGCACAAGGAAATCACCTGGTCGAAGCGCGTGGCAAAAAGGTTCAGACTCGTCAGGATTCCACCGTTGGGCCCGAGGTTGTACTGCCGCATGACGTTCTTGTAGTTGACCGTGTCACGAATGTCTATTTGTGGCTCGTACGACAAATTCGCCACGGCAGGGTCGAGGTTGACCAGGTAGCCGCCCGACGACGGGGCCGACGACGACGGCGACGACGACGGGGTCGACGCGACCGCTCGCCGCTTGAGGGTTTCTTCGATCTGGGCCATCAGCGACGTCTTGCCCGCGCCGGCCATGCCGATCACGAGGACCACGGTCGGCCTCTCGCACGTCTTGTCTTGGGGCATGACGGAGGTCGGCTCTTTGTTCCCTCTTTCCGAACGAATGGGCGTGCGGTGTGCGCGGGCGCGTTTCTTATGTATTGGGTATGTCGCCTAGATGGACTGGGATATGAGAGACTGCCTGGGGTCGTCGACGAGACGTCGACGAGAAAGAAAAGATGGGGGCAGCGCTGAACAGCTTCATGAATTCTTCCCGCGCTCCTCGATGACGAGCACCGCGGCAAACGCCCTTGCCGATCGGGTCGCCTTCGTTGAGGTGGGCACGACGAACGTGGCCGAGCTCGAGAAAATCAACCTGGCGCTCTTCCCGATCAAATATCCGCCCCAAGTATACCAAGACATCGTCACGTGTTCCGGCGTGTCCTTCTTGGCGACCATCGACGACGACCGGGGGCCCGGGGCCGCCGCCAGGACCATCGGCGGGGTCGCGTGTCGGCTGGAGAAGGACGCGAAAGTCGACGGGCCGATCTTGTACATCATCACGCTCGGCGTCCTCGCGCCGTGGCGCAACGCCGGACTGGGCTCGGCGCTCCTCGAGCGGGTGCTGCGCACCGTTCGTGAGGCGCTGCCCGAGGTGGTGCTGGCGCGACTGCACGTGCAGATCAACAACACGGACGCGATCCGGTTCTATGCCAAGCATGGGTTCGCGGTCGTGGCGGAAATCGCCGAGTACTACCGACGGGTCGAGCCCAGGGCGGCCGCCGTCCTCGAGTTACGGTTTTGAATTACACGAAATGAGAATATGTCATAGATGGGTTCAGCCGTAGCAGACGACCGGGTCGTTGCACTGTTTGCGGGCGCTTTGCTTGACGCCACTCCTGCCCCTGCCGTTCTCAAGGTACTTCTGGTGGTACGCCTCGGCCGTGAACCACGGGCCGGCGTTTTCGATGTCTGCTGCCCATCTCGAGCCCATCGCCGGGCCTTTGAACTTCCGGGCGGCAATCGCCTCGTTGATCTCGTCGCGGAGCTCTTCGACTTCCGCCCGTTGTGCGTCCGACGTGACCCAGACGCCGCTGCGGTACTGGCTCCCGTGGTCGTTACCCTGCCTGTTGATCGCCGTGAAGTCCTTGTGCAACGTCAGGTGTCGAAGGATGTCCTTCAAGGTGGTCTCGTCCGAGTACTCGACCTTGACCGCCTCGGCGTGTCCGGTGTGCCCGCTGCACACCGTCTCGTAGGTGGCGGAGGGCGTCTTGCCGCCCGTGTAGCCCACCTCGGTCCTCAGGACTCCAGGCAGCCGATCGAGGATGAGCTGCACAGACCAGAAGCAGCCAGCGGCGATATAGACGGTGGTGGTCATTGTTGTGTGTGTTGGGATTCGTGAATTTCCGAGACGGGGTCGAACAAGAACGAGACGTAGGTTGATAATGATTGCGCGTATGTGTGTGAATGTGTTTATGATAGTTATGATCTGCGGGAAACGGGAGCGCGATCGGCGCTTTATACCGAAGCCAAGCGCGTTCACCGCGTTGATCACCGCGTTGATCACCGCGTTGATCTCGCTCGTTCGTCGGTTCACCGCCCGAAGCCGCTCGATACCGATACCGGTACCCGACGCCGACCGGTCGAGGTTACGGCGGTGCCGTCCCCTGTCTCCCGTCCCCCGTCCCCCGTCCCCCGTCCCCAGTCTCCCGTCCCCAGTCTCCCGTCCCCCGTCC
>Ga0181573_10001991_pt1 | contig 19455 bp, 7 predicted proteins | sample 101ome_25_FD_148643 | JGI IMG/M metagenome (GOLD analysis project Ga0181573, IMG submission 148643) | Coastal salt marsh microbial communities from the Groves Creek Marsh, Skidaway Island, Georgia - 101409BT metaG (spades assembly) | ecosystem: Environmental > Aquatic > Marine > Intertidal zone... | reverse complement strand
CTCGTGCGACTTCCCCCCCCCCCCACCTCCCCCCCCACCCTTCCCCCCCACTCCACCCCTTCGCCCCGCAGACCCCGACAGGAAGAAGCCCGGGGTGGCCGAGGTGGCCAAGGAGATCGGTCGCCGATGGAAGGCCATGGACGACAAGGAAAAGGATGCCCTTAAAGCGGAGGCCGATTCTCTCAACGCCGAGGCGCAGCGGGCGTGGGACGCTGCCCACCCCACGGGCGGCGGCGGGGCGGACGGGGCCGAACAAGGGGCCGACGGCGGGGGCGACGACGACGGCGAGAACGGCGGTAAGGGCGGCGGAGGACCGCCCGAGCTCGGCGGAGTCATTCCCGCGTCTATGTTCAAAAAGATCGCCAAGCTGGACGACGCTCTCGACAACATCGGCGGTGACGCTTGCGCGGCGGGCGCGGCGCTGACCGAGCTCGTCGCGACCCGCCTGGCTTTGAGGGCGGCGCGTGAGGCCCAGGGCCACAGCCGACGGACGGTGCAGCCAACGGATTTGGCGGCGGTCGCCAAGGAGGACCGGGAGCGGGGTGGGATGTTTTGGTTTCTCGACGACGTCCTCGCTGACGACGTCTTGCCCCGACTGAATGCCAAGCGCGCTGCCGTCACCGAGGCCAAGAAGGAGAAGGCCACGAAGAAAGGCCGCTCAGATGTGGGGGGGGGTGGGGCGGAGGAAGAGTAGGTGGGGGGGAGGTGGGCAGGAAAGTCGAAATCATTCGACCTCGGCTGTTGCCTCGGCGACGAACTCGGGGATGACCACGATTTCGAGTCCCCATGGTGTCCCGCCGAGCGTTCTTCTTCCAGTATCTCGCAGTCGAGCCGTGGCGTGAGATCTCAACGAAGTGGCGATGACGTCGTCGGGCCGCGTCGAGGCCGAGAGCGCCGGAAAAGGTGCGCCGACGCAGACGGCGGTGATGCTGTCGTCGTCGGGCGCTGCCGCTCCCTCCGCGCTCGAGGTCGAAGCCTCCTCGGCTTTCGACCTCGCTAAAAGGTATTTTACGCAACGTTCAACCATATCAGAGCATTCCGCTGCCGCTGCGCCCGTCGCAGAGGCCGTGCACGGCTCCGGCCTTGTGTCCCCCAACCCAACGTCCCCCCTGGCGGGTCACCGCCGGCGCCGTCCCTCCCTCTCGTCACGCTTGGCCGACTTGCGTCCTAGCGACGTGAATCGCCTGTGGTATGGCTCATACTTTGCCAGGCGAGCCACCGAAACGAGCCTGTTGGAGCTGGATGGCGGCTTTGTCGGTGCTGGGGGCTGCTCGTGAGGGCATCCTCGCCGGTTGTCGTTGCCGTCCGTCGTCGACTCTTGAACTCCCTGGAGCCCGCGCTAGACGCGTCGCGACTGGCCCCGCGTCGCTGCGCAGCCATCCCCTCCACATCATCGCCACCCTCACAACGCCCACCTATATCACCCCCTCTCTTTCTTGCCCCCTCTGTCATTCCTGGCCAGACGGCCTTCGACCCCCAACCCCCCCTGTCTTACCCCACAGCATCGCCGTCATCCAGCCCTTTCTCAACGTGTATTACCGGCAGGCCGGTCTGGATGAGGCCCGCATCGGAGCACTGGCCGGCCTCCGTCCCTGGGTCGGCGCCGTCGCCGGCCCCGCTTTCACCGTGTTGGCTGACTGCACCGAGCGCCATCGTGTGGTCCACCTCCTCGGGGCCGGGACGGCCCTCATAACGCGTGTCGTGTGGATTCCCCAGGCCGCCCTCGCCGCGGGCTACGACGCCGCGGGCGGAGCGTCGTTGCTGTCGTCGACCGTCCCTCTCGCGGCCGCGGTGGTAGTGTGCGAGGCCATGGCGGCGCCCGTCATCGCCCTCGCCGACGCCGTCGCCTCCTCCGCCGCCGCCGCCGCGACGCGACGCCACCGCGCGGGGGGCGCCTCGGCCTCCTCCGGTCACGAGGCCGAGCCGTCTCGGAGATTGCTGGCCAAGGACGAATCGTACGGATCGCAGAGGCAGTGGGGAGCCGTCGCTTGGGGCGTCGGTGTCCTTGTCGCGGGCGGAGTGGCCACCGCTGTTGGTCGCATCTCCGTCCTCTTTGCCGCTCATCTGATCCTCGGGCTCGTTGCCCTCGTTCCCGCGTTCGCCATGGACTGGACGAGTCTCCGCAAGCGCAAGGCCGCCGACCTAGACGGCGCGTCCGCGACAACGACGCCCGTAACGACGAGGCCTGGTGAGGATGACACAGAGGATCGGTACGCGCAAGATCTGTCAGATATGTCTGCCCCGCCGGCCGCGGCGGCTGTCGATCCCGGCGGCGCCATTGTGCCCGCCGCTGCCTCCGCCGCCGCCGCCGTGTCCTTCCCCGAGGTGCTGTGTTTGGGCGTGTCCTGGGGCGTCGCGGTGGGAGTGATGGAGACGTTCCTCTTTCTCCGCCTCGACGACCTCGATGGCCCCGCGGTGTTGTGGGGTGCTGGGTGGGCTGTGGCCTGCGTGGCCGAGGTGCCTGTCTTCGCCCGAGGTCAACGCTGGATCGACCGACTCGGAGACGCGCCCCTCGTCCACGCCGTGTTTGCCGCTTTTGTGGCTCGCCTCTGGTGGTACCGACAGCTTGGTCTTGGGCTGCTGGCCAGCCCCTGGTGGGCCCTAGTCGCCGAGCCCCTCCACGGACTCACGTTCGCCGCCGCGTGGCTCGTCGGCTGCGATGTTGCCCGTCGTGCCGCTGAGCGCGCAGGCGATGGACGCGGAGCCACGCGGCAGGGCACCTTCCAGGGGCTCTATTGGGGATTCGGCTATGGGCTCGGGGGCGTCGGGGGGGGGGTCGCTTGGCACCGTGCCGCCGAGGGCGCGGGGGCCCTGGCCGACCCTCAGGGCGCCGGAGCGCGAGCCGCTTTTGGCCTCGCTCTCGTCGTTGTCCTCCTTGCATGGCTGGGGTGGTTTCTGTTTCGGCTCTCGCTGTCGCGGGCTCGGGCGAGCGCGGTCGCGGGCCCGGGTGACGGCGTATCTTGGGCGTTTCGGGGCGGCGCGGCGTGAGCACGAATTGACCGACAATTCCAGGTGCAGGATACTGACAATCTACGCGGAGGAGCAAACCCGAGGGCGAGGGCATCGCAGCGGATCCCCTTTTCCAGCCCCCCAACTTCACCCATTCACTCAATCTTCATCGTCCTCGTCGTCCGTCGTCCGCTCCTCCTCGTCCGCCGCATTGTTGTTCCCCGTCCCCTCGGCCCCTGCCTCCTGCGTGCCCCGCGGTGCCGTGGGCCAGTCAGCCCCGTGCTTGCTCGTCGCGGGCTTGTTGTTCTCCACCGCGTGACTGAATTCAGCCTGGGCGAACGACAACAACAGCACTGCCTGCACCTTCCAGTGCTGGGCCGGGTCCTCGATCCACGACAGGCCAAACATGCCCATCAGTTGACCCAACCCGCTGGCCAGCGCCCTGAGCACCTCATCCACCTCCTTGATGATGAAATAGACATCCATGTCGGTGTGGGCGATCTTGTGCTCTTCGAGGAGGGCTCCGATGTCGTGGTGGTGGAAGAAGGCGGGGATGAAGCCGTCGAGATCGCCCTCAGCGCGGGCGACATGGGGAAGGGCAGCGGGAGCAACACCGGCAGCGGTGCGGGCGTCCGTCTTGCGGCGGAGGTGGGCGACACTGGCAAACGTGGCGGGGTGACCTGTCATAGCGACGAAGTCGCCCATGGGGGCGCCAGAGATGCTGTGGCCCTCGGCCTCGGCGGCCTGGGCCGCGGGGTCCGAGGCCGGGCAGGGCCGGCCCGACGTCAGCGGGAGCCGCGCAGCGGCGTCGGCCTTGTCTTCGACCGTCTTGGACTCGTCCGGTGTAAGCAGTAGCCGCGTGTAAACGGCATCGACCATTGCGTTGTGGCGACGCACGGTCTCCCGCAGCTGCTCCAAATCCTTCTTGGTCTCAGCGCAGCCTGCCTGCAGGAAGTGCTCGTCTAGCGACAGGCGGCGTGGCACGTCAGTGTCGCCGAGGGCGACAGACGCGCGGCACCGCTCACGCGCGGCGGGCGCGATGCTCGTCCGCCGTACCAAGAACGCCAGCACGCGGATGGTGCGGAGCAGGCAGTCGCGCGCGGGTCCCGCCTGCTGGGTGCGGCCCTCGACGACGAGCCAAGCGTGGCGAATGGGAGCGCCGCCTGGCCCGGGCGACTGTTGCGTGCCGATGCCGATGCCAGGTAAGAGTTCGCCTGTGGCCTGGAGGTGAGCGAAGAGCCGGGGATCATCGATGACGAATTGGATCAGGCGAGGCCCGCCAAACTGCCCCTTGGCCACGACGTTGAGCTCGCGCCACTTTTGGTTGAGCTCCCACCACTCGCGCTTGACAAGGCCCGCGCGCTGCCGCCGCACCTTGACGTTGCCCGCGGCCTGGAACGACTGCTTGGAGTCGACCGACTGCGTGGGCAGACGCCGGTCGCCCGCCGGGTAGCACCGGAGCCTCGCACCAGCCGACGACTCGAGCGGCTGCACGAGGCGCCGTAACAGGGGGTGCGCCTCGCCTCCCTGGGTGACGTGGCCAGCGCCAGCAACTAATCCCAAGCCGCCAAGCAGTGGGGCGCAGAGGTGCTGAAGCAGGAAGTTGGCCGGGTCCTTCCACCACAGGTAGAGGACAAAGAGGAGACCGCGACTCACGTGACCGCTGGCGTCGAGCATGCGGTTGACCCGCAGGAACTCGAGCGTGAAGGCGAACTGGCGGCGGGCACCATCGCGGATGCTCTCGTCGTGCTCGGCGAGTAGCGGGGAGACGACGAGGTGGCGGGCGCGGCGGACGAGCCAAGCGGGTGGGTCGGCAGCCCCGCCTGCTGCGCGGCGGCCGGCCCCAGCCGACTCCGAGTAGGAGGGGTCGCACATCGCAAGGGCCGAGACGACGACCGAACCTGTGGTGGCTGAGGGAACCCGGATCGGGGGCAGCGATCCCGAAAGGAGCGAGTCGATGCGCGACTGGCTAAGCCCGAAGAAGACGCAGGTGCCGCGGGCGTCGAGGCCGCGGCGGCCGGCGCGGCCTGACGCCTGCCGAAACTGCTGCCGCGTGAGGTAGGGCGAGTCTCCGCACACCACAGTGCACCGGCAGGGCATGTTGACCCCGTAGGCGAGCGAAGACGTGCAAAAGACGACCTGAAGGTTGCGGGACCGAAAGAGGCACTCGACCATGGTGCGGTATCCGTACCGCAAACTGCCGTGGTGGGCACCGTAACCCCTCATGAGCGCCGCGTGGAGGTTCCAGTAGGTCGATCCCGGCTTTGACAAGGCCTGGCGAAGGTAGGACTCGAGCGCTCTCGGCGTGAGGACGTTACGAATATCGGCAATCTGCCCCGTGACCCCGCCCTGCTCGGCGCGCACGACCTCCTGCCATGCCTGGTTCATGGCGTCGCCAAGGATGGCCTGCTCGGGGTCCTCACGGTCCTCGTAGCTCGTCTCCTTGTCGGCGCTTCGAGATGCGCGTTGAGAGATGCATCCATAGAAGGCTCGTGTGGCATCCCAAGCCAGCTCTTCCCTGGTCTCGACCTCCTTTCTCCGCGCTTCCGACAGCGTGTCGAGACGGCGCTTGACCACCATGAAGGGGAAGTCCTCGATGTAGCGCTGGGCTAGGACAAAAATCAGGGCGGGGAGCAGCGCGCGCTTCTCCAGCGAGGCCAGCAGGCCCGGGAGGTGGGCGTCGATCCACTCGTCCTGGGGGCACCCGCGGACAGGATCGCCCGGCTCGGACCCCGAGACGGTTGGCGCACAAGCAGGGAGCCGAGCGAGGACCTTGCCCAAAACGTCAACGCCGCACCCCGGCCGGTCGTCTGAACGGACGCCGGGACCTGGGACCAACCCGCTCAACAACCGCCGGCCCAGGGCGCGGCAGTCGCGGCGCGTCAGCCGTAGCAGGCCTGTGTCACGCTTGTCCAGCAGAGCATCGGCCAGGCCCGGTGCCTCGAGGCCCTCAGCACGGACCGCGTCGTGGAGTTGCATCACGTGACGTGGGGCGAGGTCCTTGGACACCTCGTCCAAGCCCATCGGCTTGTCCCGGAGGATGCGAGCCAGTTGAGCTGCGCGGTAGCTGGACAGCGGGTTGATCTCGGAGAGGTCGCCCGGGTCGCCGCCAGCTGTGGGGGCACGGCCGTCAGGCCCGGGCGCGAGGCGCGGCGTCTCGACCGACGCATTGGGTGGAGAGTAGACCTGGAATTCGAGCTGCACCCACCGGTCGGGCAGCTTGGTGCGTACGAAACGAAGCCCGTCCATCGAGGCCACGGCCTCGACGTCGAGGCCCCGCTCGTAGGCGAGGGTCGACCGCTCCTCAGGTGTGAGGTCGGCGCCGCGTGTCACGACCTGGTAGCTCGGCACCTGGACGACGTCGACCTCGCCCTCGGGCCGCGCCGCGTGCCGGTCCTGGTCGTCTCCCGCATCCTTGAGACGGCAGAGCCAAGACGCCAGCTCATCTTGATTGCCCACCGTGGCCGACAGCAACAGCACTGGGCAGCAGAGGAGCTGGAGTACTCTCTGATAGGAGGCGTCCATTGTGTGCACCTCGTCCATGATGCCGTAAGTGATGCGCCGGTTGAGCACAGGACCCCACCGCGGATTCAGCAACTTCTTCTGCAGCATCTCGGGTACGGTGACGAGAACTCGGCATGTCTCTTCGTTGATCCGCCAGTCGTTGTTGCTGATGCCGGCGACGATTTCGTCGGCCGGCGCGCCTCGAAACTGCGCTTTGAGGTCGGCCATCACCTGCATGGCAAGCGCCTTGGTAGGCACGACGAAGACAACCATGGGGCAACCGCGGTTTTGCCGCTTGTGCCAGTCGAGCGACGGGATCTTGTGCGCCCTGGGCGCTTGCGGACAGTACCGCAACAGGCACGAGATGACATAGTAGCAGATGAAGCTTTTGCCCGCGCTCGTCGGGGCGACGATCAAGGCGGATTGGCGACGGTCAATGGCGTCAAGGAGATCTCGCTGCCACCCGTCGGGGTGGAAGAGGACACGGCGGTGGGGGTCTGGGGCCGTGCCGGTGGAGCGAGGCAGCAGGTGGCCGAGGTCGGCCATCTGGAGCCGCACCGTCTCCTCGGCGCTCGCAGCGTCGCCCCGGAGCAGGGCAGCCACACGGCGCGTGGCCTCGTCGGGTGACGTGGCCAACAGCGAGTCCTCCGCCACGTCCGGGCCCGTGTCCTCCTCCACGGCCTCGCTCTTCTTGCCCCCTTTGCCCCCTTTGATGCCCTTTCCTCCTCCCTTGCCCTTGGCCTTCTTGGCGGCGGCAGCGGCAGCGGCAGCCGACTCGGCGGCGGCGTCGGCCGCGGCGGATGGGGTGCCCGTGGCCTGTCCCAGCTCGGCCAACTCCTGCATCAGGTCAACCAGGAGTCCGCACAAGGTTCTGAAGCCCTGCTTGGAAATCTCCCGCACAATAATCTTGGCAGAATCCGCGAGTATATCGCCGCCGAGCAGTCCAGCATACACGCGGCGTGCGGCCTTGGCCCGGGGAGCCGCACCACAGCACTCGCTCACCACCTGTTGCAATAGCGACAAGCCCGCCCAAAGTGCCCTGGCAGCGGCCGGCGTCCGCCCCGAGGTTCGCGCCGCTCCGGGCTTGGCGGCCTCGATCTGGTCGACCTCGAGACCGAACTCGAGCGCCAGCGCTTCGAGTCTCAGCTGACCGGGTAGCGTGCGCAGTGGGAGTGTCTCCAGGTCTCTCAATTTGTACTCGGCTGACCTCCCACTGCTTGTCTTCCGTACGATGGATTTTAGCTCATCCTCTGCGGCCTTGAGAATGTCCCGCTCGAGTTCGGTGCGCTCGTCGCGCCCCGCCAGGCGGGCGGCACGGCTGACATGCGGCGGCTCGTGCTCGCCCCAAGGCAGCACCGGAGCGGCCGGCTGGAATTTGTGAATATCTGACAGATTCTTTCCTGCGACGCCGACCAAGGAAGATGCGATCTTCTCTATCGCCAGCATCTGCGTCTTGTCGCTCTGTCCCTGGTTGTGCGACCGAGGGATCTTGTCCACGAGACAAATGTTGAGGGCGGCGCCGTGGAGCTGGGCGGGGCCGCCGTCGGCGCCCACGAGGCCGGCGCCTCCACGCGGCGACGCAGGCCGGGCGTTTTCGTCGTCGTCATCATCGTGGTCGGGGCCGCTCTTGGCCCCAGCGTCGCCGTCGCCTTCCGAGGTCATGTCCTCCCACCCGCCGTCGCTGCTCTTGCCATCATCCTTCTTCCCTTCGTCCTTGTCCGAAAAGTGTTCCCAGTCGTCCAGCTCGGACTGAACCTCGCTCTTGGCGGCGGCCACGGGAGCTGCGCCCCTCTTCTCCTCCACTCTGTCATTGCCCTCGGCCCCGTTCTCGTTCTCACCGTCGAGATCCAATCGGCGGACTTGGTCTGCTGCGGCGTCGGCGTCCCCAAGGGACAGACCCAGAACGAGTCGGGCGAGGGCGCTCCCCGCATGCCTGCCCATGTCCAGAGGCTCTACCGTCGAGGCCCGAAAGGGAGCGTCAGCGTCGTCGTGGACGCGATCGGGGAGGGCACTCTCAATGGGGCGAGACGCAGCCAGGAGGTCGACACCTGAGACGCCGGGCGCGGCCGCCACGAGGGCCGCAGACGCGTCGGGCTGCGTTCCGGCCGGGTGGCCGGCCGCCTCAACGAGCGCGACGAAGAGGGCATTAACCACGGGATCCTTGAGAGCGGCGGTGGGGTCGGCGAGGCATCTCACCAACACCCTACCGTCGACGGCGTCCCCGCTGGACGCGAGGAAGTCCGCCTCATCCAACACGGAGCCCGTGGACCGCGCCCGGTGTGCGGCGCGGGCGAGGGCCGAGTTGACGCCCCGAACCGAGCAGTCAGCCGCCAGCGCCACGTGGGCGGCAGCCAGGGGCCCTGCCGCGGCGCGAAGGACGGCCGTGGCGGCGGCCTCGGCCATCTCAACGCCAGCAGTCAGCGGGGCGCCGCGGGACCGTGCCGATCCGATAGCCCCGATTGCCGTCGCAGCGAGAAGGGCCCCGGCGACAGGTGCCGGCAGCGTCCGCGCCGCCGAGATGGCCGGCGCTGCCCGCGCTCCTGCCTTCAGCGCTGCTTCCGTCAGGGTGTCGCACGCCGCGTCCGCCGCCGCGGCCGCCGCCGCCGCGCCCCCCGCTGGTGGGGCCGCGGGCCCGCCGGGCGCTGCGATGCCGCCAGGCAACGCCGCCGCGCCGGCGAGCGCCTCTCCTGCCGCCAGGACCCGCCGGTCGCAAGGTCCCGTCTGGTAGTAACCCAAGGACTGCTGCCCTCGCACCCCCGCGGCGGCGCTAACTTCGAGCGATCCAGCCGACAAGCGTGCCACCCTCAGATGATTCCGCTCCATCGCGGAAGCAATTTGCGCCGTGCGGCTCGTCCGGGCGTCGCGCACCGCCGCAGCGTCGGCCCACGCTGCGCCTCCTTCTCCGCCCGTCCCAGCTCCCAGAAAGACGAGATCGTCCATAATCAACAGAGCGGCGCCGACCTCGAGGCACAAGGCGTCGAACTCTGGGGAGGCGTAGTGGGGGACGGGGGCGGCAACGGCAAAGCGCCGAACGCCCCCAGCGGGGGCGGGGACGTCGATAGAGGTGGCGGCGACGCTTCCCATCTTGACCTCGGCCGCCTCAGCCGCCGCTGCCGCCGCCGACCCGGCCTCCCCCGAGGGCGCAAGGCGCGACCGCGCCCCCGCGGGGGACGCGTTGAGCGTGGCCGCCAAGTGGGACTGTAAGGCGGCTCGGAGGGAGAGTAGGCCCGGGCTGAAGCTCCAAAGCGGGGCCGCGCTGGCGACGAAGACGACGACGAGGCGCCCCGTGGCGATGGCCTCGCCAAAGGTCGCCAACAGACGCTCGGCCTCGAAAGCCACAGCGAGAGGCTGAACGGCACGGGCTCTGACGTCAACGGCGGTGGCGGTGGCGTCGGGTCCGCTGCCGCCGGCGCCCCATGCGTCGGCACGGAGCCAGTCCCCGCCCCAGCCAGCGGCGCCAAGGGCGAGAACCAGCAGAGCGTCGCCGTCGATCAGCACGCCGTCCTCCTCGGAGAAGCCTTCGGCAACGTTGTACACTGCAAGAAGTGGGGGAGAGGGTGGGGTGGTGGAGTCGACGAGGGTGACGGCGGGCAGGGCTGAGGGTCGGGACCATGTGCCGTCCGCCGAGGGACGGGGACGCCGAGGCGATTGACATAATGCAGGTTCCGTGTTGCGTCGCGTTGGATGTGTCGATCATTTCGGGACCGCAAGCCCCGAAGAGAAGCGCAAGACCAGACCGACGGGCGGCGGCCGACTACGGCGGCCGCCCGACACCGCTCGGAGAATACAGCCCGAGCGATCGCGGGAAGCTCTACCGCTTTCCAGCCCTATTGCTCACCGGTCGTGTCCTGTCGCCGCAGCCACACGGTGGCCTCGTGGGCCGCCTCGGCCAGCGTCGACGACGCCATCGACGGCGGCGGACCCTCCTTCTTCGCCGGGTGTTTTGTTTGCGCTGGAATCCGGCGAGAAAGAAACGAGTCGAGTTGAATGGGCGGGGGCGGGAGGTGCGGGGTGGGCGTTGCGGGGGGGGGGGCGCGAGCGGGTTGCGGGCAGGCAGCTCACACGCCCTCGGGCGAAGCGGGTGGGGATGCAGCGCGCGGGGACGGCGGCGGCGTTTGCCCTCGTCCTGGCGCTCGATCTGGCGGCGGCAACGGCGGTCGTGCAGGGGTGGGGGATCGGCGGGGCGGGGGAGGCGGGGGAGGGGGGCGGGGGCGATGGCCCTCTGCTCGCGCAGCTCTTTCGCCCGTCCTCATCGGCCTCCCCCTTCTTCCCGTGCCGCTGAGCAGTACCCCCGTACCTTGTCCAGATCCTTCCTCCGCGCGTCCGCACCGCAAACCCCGCTGCTGACGTCCACTCCCCCGGGCCGCGCCGTCCGCGTCGCCTCGGCGACGTTGTCGGGCCCCAGCCCCCCCGCGAGGAGCCATCCTCGCTCGGCCTCTCGAGCCAGCTCACTCGACCTCTCTCGCAGCGCCGCCCAGTCCAGCTTGACTCCACTGCCCCCCTTGAGTCCGTCCACCACGAGCCACGCGGGGCGGCGCCACTCGGCGACCCCCGCGGCGGACGCGGCCTCGCTCGGCAGGGGTGTCGCGGCGGCGCCGTCGGGGCCGACGTGGACGACCCAAAGTACGTGCAGGGCGGGGGGCAGGTCGAAGAACGAGGCGCGGGCGCCATCTCCGTGGAGCTGCGCGGGTGGGAGAAAGTCGGGTGGAGGGACGACGGGCACGGAGTGGGTCGATCGATCGACGGAAGGGGTCGGATCCGAGTTCGTCAGCCCCGGCCGGGGCGTCCCCGCCCACCCCTCCAGCGTCCCCACCTCGCCTGGACGTGGTCGATCCTCGCCTCGGCAGCGACCTTGGCGATGGTTTCCGCAGACTCGTCGACGAACAACCCAACTGGGATGCCGCCACCCGCTCGGGTGGCGTCGGCGACGGCGCGGGCTTCTTCGACCGAGCAGGAACGACCTGCCTTGGGCCAGAGGACGGTCCCGACTAGGTCGGCCCCGGCGGCGACAGCAGCAGCGGCGTCGTCGGGGTGGGTCACGCCGCACACCTTCACCACGAAGTTGGAGGTTGTCTTGTTTGGGTTCGCACTGGTCATCGCGGCAAGGGAGGCCCCGCGCCTGCGAGCCGCGGGACGGCCGACGGGGCTACCGGCCGGCGACTGGGCGGCGGCACGAGCGATGGCGGATTCAGTGGCCCTCTTGAGGACTCAAGGAGCCCCGAGGCGCTCCTTACAACCAGGTTTGTGGGGTTTTCCCGGATCAGGTATTCTACAGGAGGTTGTCACGAAGCCGCGGACGGCCTCCCCCGCCCGCTCTGAGACGCTGCGGCCTTTCCACGCCCACAAACGGTTTCGTCACGCACGTGTTGCCCGCTTCGCAGGGCCCTGCGTCTTCCCTGCACCCCAAGAGACACGGCTCTTGCTTATCCAACCGTTTCGCGCCCCCGTCGCGCGCTCTACTCAGTTGCCGCCACCGCCCAGGCCGCCGTGCGTGCCCGGCCGCCTCGTTCGCTCGTTCGCGATGGCCGATATCGTCCTCACCGTGCGGTGGGGCGCGACCGCCGTCCCCCTCTCCCTCCCCCCCCAAGCGACGTGTGGTGACCTCCGCGCAGCCCTCGAGGCGGCCACGGGAGTCCTCGTCCGTCGACAGAAGGCAAGTCTCTCTTCCCCTTGCCGTCGTCCCCCGTACGCCCTCCCGCCCCCATTCCACCCCCCCCACAATTCCCCGCACTCCCTCCCTCGACCACCCCAAAGCTCCTCGGCCTCCGCCCCGTGCCTGGCTCGGGCGCCCCCACCGTGCCCAACCCCGCGGGTCCACCTGACGACGTCGCGCTGGCCGCCTGCGCAGGGCTCGGTCCCAACCATAAGGGCCCCTCCCCGCGCATCATGCTCGTCGGGACGGCCGAGGCGCGGATATCGGTCAACGACGACGAAAAGGACGAAAATCCCAACGACGAAGACCGCGACGCGATGGATGACGATGGGTGGGATCCGAGCGCCCAACCGCCCCCAACGCCCGTAGCGGACGATCCGATGTTTTTGGAGAAGTTGGAAAGACGCATACGTAGCGTGTCGATTCCTCCGCGGCACGCTGCCCGAGCTGGGAAACTCTGTTTGGTTCTGGACATCGATTGCGAGAGTAAGCTCAAGGGGGAGAAGAAGAGGGGGAGGAAGACAGGGGGGTGCAGAAGCGTGGCGCTGTCGTGTTGCGAGGCCAGGTCGATTCCTAGGGCTCCTCCCCACCCCGTCCCCTGCTCCCCTCTACAACATCCTCCAGACACCCTATACGATCTCGGCACCCCCGGAGAAACGGCGACTGAGAAGGCCCGTCCGGGTCTTCACCGCTTCCTTGCCCGCGCGTGGACGAGATACGATATCGTCGTTTGGTCAGCGTCGGGGATGGAATACTTGGCACAGAAGCTATTGCAGTTGGGGTGTCTTCAGGAGGACCATCCAGAGGGGGTGTTCAAGGCGAGGTGGGCGGTCCGGCGGGGCCTTTGGCCGACTGGTCTTTTGGCATACATTTATCTGCCTCCATCCATCCATCCGTCCGTCCACCCCTCTGTCAGTCCATATCCATCCGCTCCTCCCCAGATCCACTCGTTCATGTCCGGCCGATCCATGGTTACTGTCGGCCCCCTCCCCGACCACAACAATGGCGCCCTCTTCAACTGCAAGCCCCTTCAGGTCCTCTGGCGGCACCACCCTCGGTGGGGTCCCCACAATACTATCATCATAGACGACCTTGGTCGAAACTTTGTGAGCAACCCGGACTGCGGCCTGCGGATCAAGCCGTTTCGGCGGTCAAGGAGGGATTCGAGTCAGATGGACGACGAACTCGATCGAATCGGAGACTATCTGTCTCTGCTGGCTGACGAGTTTGGGGGGGCGGCTCCGCGGGGGGACGGAATCGGTCCTGTCCCTGCCGCCTCCGAGGGGGGCGAGGGAGCTGCTACCGGAGCTGGCGGGGCCGCACTCATCCCCGGGCCTCCCGCCTCTCCCGCTCCCGCCTCTCCCGTTGCACTCAACCCCCCCACCCCTCCCGACCCCGACGCCCATCTGCCCATCGCTGAGGGTGTGACCCTTCAGGTTCTCGGGGGGCACGGTGAGTGGGAGCGGTGGACGCGGAAGCGCGCGCATCGATTGAAGAGGCCGCCGATCTACCGGTGGCGGCGCTGACAAGGACCGCCAACGAGGACGAGAGCGAATAGTCGATTGATGACTGCAGTGTATCGCTTTACCGAAGATTGACAGACGGACAGTCCGACCTCTCTCCCCCCCCCCTCAAGGTCCAGCCGCTGACTGCAGCCGGGCGTCCCGGCCCACCTCGCCGCGATGCGCGAGGGAAGACGGCGGCAGGAGCGAAGGGCGCTGCCGGTCGCTGCGACGAGTCTCCTCTTCCCCTCCCTCCCCCTCTCCGTTCTCTCCCAGCCGTTCCCACCCCCCGCCCCCGCCCGAGGTCCGAAGATCCGCGGCCCCTATCCGCGACAGGCGGGACCGGAGAGAATGCGCCAGAGAGGGGCCCCGCAGGCGCCCTCCCTTGCGTCGGACGGGGCCGCCGCGGATGTCGGATTCAAGTTCACTGCCGCCCGCGCCGTTTGAATTGGATAGAAGACCGACGGCGACTCCGTCGATTCCCAGGGAAGGGTCGGTGGAGCGCTCCGAGGGCGGGGGCGCGTCGAGGGCATTGGCGACGGGCGCGAGGGCAGCGGTGATGGCAGCGGCGGAGCGTCGGGCGGCGGCGCGGGCCGAGGCGCGGGCCCGGAGCTGCGGCCCACCGTCCTCGGTTCCGCCCCTCGACCGGGGTCCGACAGTCGACGTTGGGGGGGACGCCAAAGGGGTCGGGGAGATGGACGGCCCCGTTTTCGACACTGTGCTGGATCCATGGTAGTGGTCGTCCGGCGCTGGGGGGGCGGGGGTCGCCTTCGGGGCAGTCGGCCGAGACGCGAGGGGCGATGGTGGGGCCGACGGCGATGGCGGATCGGACGAAGCGTCGCGATAGTCGTCTTTGCTGTCCTCTGGCCCAGCCGGGGCCCGGTCCCCCTTCCATCCGGCGTCGGCGAACCGACGGGCGACCCCGCACTTGTCCGCACGCGTCACTCGAATTGACGCAATGACGGCGCCTGTTGGGGCGAGAGCGACGCGGCGCCCGCCCGGCAGCGACGCCGCCACGACGGGCTCGCCCGGCCTCCGCCGCGGCCACCCCCCCGCAGCCAGACCCCTCACCGCCTGGGCGTACCCGACATCCCCCGGCCGCAGGAGGCGCAGAGAGACGGGAATGGAGCGCAACGACGGTCGGAGAGGGGGAGGGGATCCGCCTCTGTCTCTGCCTTCCCGCGTGGACCCCACTGCCTTCCCCGGCCTCCGGGCTGTCCGACCGGCAAGGCCCCGCTCGGCGCGTGATGGAAAGACAAGGCGCGCTCCGGCCCCTCCCCCGTCCTCGGCCGCCGCCTCGACCCGGGTGCCAAAGAGGTCGGGATCGAGGCGGGGCCTCCTCACCTGAGAGGGCCGTCCAGCGCGCCGGGCGAAGGCCTCGGCCTCGCGCCGGCGTCGGACCCAGCGGAGACTGACGGCAACAACGGCTGCCGTCGCAGCAAACGCAACGCCGCCGACGGCGACGGCGCCCGTCCATCCCGGCAGGTCGGCCGCCCTGCTGGCGGCCAAGCGGGCTGCGGCCTCGACCGCGCGCGACGCGGTTTCGCCGATCGAGAGGAGGGCAGGTTCGTCCCCCCAGGGGCTGGCGGCGGAGCCCAGAAGGTAGCGGGGGGGTAGGAGCGCGGTGGTGACCTCGGCCGACTCAACTGACCTCTCCACCGCCGCTCTTCCGCCGATGGCCCGCTCCACCAGGGACAGGACGGCGATCCCCGCCCGGGCCCTGCGGTCGGCGTCGGCGCCGCCCCTCAGTACGGCGACGGCGGCGACGCGCGGCCCCCCCGATGAGGTGGAGGAGCCGTTGGACGCATGGAGAGGGGCAGCCCCGGCCGCGCGCCGCGACGCGGCCTCGGCGGCCTCGCAGGCTGCGGCGGCGGCGGTGGAAGGAGAGGTCTCCCCACCGTCGAGGCGGCAGACGAGGGCACGGCTGCCGAGACTGACGCCGGTTGCAGTGACGGAGTCATCTAATTCAGCTGCGACGGCCTCGGCGGTAAGGAGAGAAGAAAGCGAGGAGTCGGCGTTGTCGTCGTCTCCGACGCTCATGTCGAACGCGGCGCGGACGGTGGCGAGCGCAGCTGACTCGAACCCGTCATTGTCGCCGTCCGCGGCCATGCGAAGTGTCACAATGGCCACGTCGGCCGGAACGGTCATCATCACTATGGACGCAGCGGTGGTGGCGGTAGTGGATGGATCGGCGGGCGATAACGCCGAGACGGGCGACGCCGCGGCGGGCGGAGCCGAGGCCTGGGCCGCAGGGGCCGGGGCCGACGGGGCCGTGCCCGGGGCCAGGGCTGCCGGGGCCGGTGGCGCCGCGTCGTCGGGCCCGTTCGCCGGGGCCCTCTCCCCTTCCTCCTCCCCCTCCTCCTCGGTTGACGAGGTCGGGGCTGCCTCCGTCGGCGCCGGGGCGCAGGCGTCGGGGTCGGCCCCGCAGTCGACCGGAGCGTCCTCAACCGCCGTCCACGCCGCGGGGACAATGCAAGCAGCGGTTTCGGACGACACCCCGGCGTCGCCCATCCCCAGCGCGTCGGCTGCGGCGGCGTCCTGCGCCCAAACGCAGACGACAAGGTCAGCGTCGGCCGACAGACCGGGGCCGGACGACGCCGACCCCGGGTCGATGGTTGCCACTCCGGATCGGCCGGGGCCGTAGGCCGGGGATGCTCCGGGGGAGCAGGCCACGTTTCCGCACCCGCCCCCGCCCACATCGAACCACAAGGTGCCGCCACCGTCGATGGCCTCAAGCCACCGCGGCTGCACCGTTCCGTCCGCGTTGGTCGCGGCACCGTCACCGCCAGGTCGGCCGCCCTCGCAGTGCGGGGACGCCCCCGGATCACCCGGACCGGGCCCCTCGAGGCCGGGGGCGACGAAACGGCTGTCGGCGCAAAGGGCCGCCTCCGCGCGGGGGGGGCCCGATATGCCCCAATGGTCGATGGGGGCGACCACGAGGAGAATCCAGGCCGAGGGACTGCCGTCGGAGCCGGCGTCGACAGCGACGTCCACGCCGATGGCCAGGGTCGATAGCCCCGTCCACTGGGCCCTGAGGTCTGTTATAGCCGGGGGGGCGGGGGTCGGGGCCGGGGCCGGGGGGGAGGGGGTCTCTTCGGATGGGGGTGGGGGGGTCTCCTCGGACGGGGGCGGGGGGCTCTCTTCGGACGGGGGCGCGGAGGTCTCTTCGAGCGGGACCGTGGCTTCCTCCTCGGGGGCCGGAGCTGGCGGAGGTGGGGTCGGGGCCGCGCAGGCACCCGGCGTTGAGTCCGCCGGGCAAGCCTCGTCGGTGCCGATGGTCGTCTCGGTGACTCCGTCGGTGGCGCAACATGGCGCGCAGACGCATTCGGGGCAAGACCACGCGCACACGGTTCCAACGTCGCACGCCGTCTCCTGGTCGGCAGGGCACCACCCGAGGGCGCGACGGGGGGGGGGGGGGGGGGCCCACGGCGGGGGGCGGGGGGGGGGGGGCCGGCGGGGGGGGGGGGGGGGGGGGGGGGGGGGGTCGCCAGGTCGGCGGGCGAGGTTGGTGGCGGCGATGGGAGAGGGGGACGAGGTCAGCATCGACCGCGCCAGGCCGACCTTGACGGAAACGGCCATGCTGAAAAAAAGGAGGTAAAATCCGGCTCGGAGCATAGCTGCGGGACGACGGCGAGGGAGTGAAGCGCTTGGGAGTGACGGCCAGGCCGATGAGCGTCAAGCGGTTGCCCGTTCGTGGCGGCCGACGCGCTGCAGGCAGAGAATCCCGAGTGACGAAAAGTACATTTTTGTTGAAATAGGCCTAAAACGGGGTGATCTGGAGCCGCTGCGGGCCGCTTTAGCGCGACTGCCCCCCCGGGCCTCGGAGGGTCGCGGCGATGGCACACTCGGCCACGTCGGTCTGCTCGCCCTACCTCGCGCCTTCTCGGCGAGGCGACGATCGCGACGCGGTCGGACGAGATATTGTGGGCAGAGGCGGGAGCGACGGAGGGGACGGGGTTCGTTCTCGTCGACTCGCGGTTCGATCGCCGCCTCGATCAGCCAGCGCCGCGCCCGCGCCCACCGCCCCGCCCGCCCCTGCCGCCCCGCCCGCCACCCCTGCCGCCCTGCCCCGGGCGGAACATGAGTCCTGGGGACGAGGGCCGGTTTCCGTCGCTCCCCGCGGGGTCCGAACCAGGCAGCAAATGCGGGGCCCAGGCGCCGGGGCTGCCGCTGCTGGGCCTGTCGTCGGCAGCAGCGCGGGCCGCCGGGATGGTGTCCACCGGTGGCGCCGTTCCCACGACGGGTTCTGCCGCCTGCGTGTCGTCCCCCGGCGCCCCCGCGGCCCGCGGCGCGTCCCTCCCGAGCCGTGACCGCGACCGCCCAGGCACGCTCCGCGGGCTCGCCGGCCCTGGCTCGGCCGGCTCGGCCGGCGCGACCGTCGCCGGGGCTGCCGCCGACGTCGGGGCTTCCGCTGCCGCCGGCTCCGGGGCCGCCGTCTGTGTCGCGTCCGCTGCCCCTCCCCCACTCCCCTGCCACCCCTCCATCACCTCTTTAAGTTGCGCATAATCGATCTTCGTCGATCCTCCGCCCTGACCCCCGCCGCGACCGCTCTTGGTGTGCCCCTCGAGCGCCCACCGCGCGGCCGCCGCTGGATCGGTCCGTGCGTTGTCGTCGCGACGCCCGCTCCGGCGGTCTGCCGCAGCGCCGACACGCCGGCCTCCGCCCTCACCGGCCGCGATAGCCGCGCGCCGCTTCCGCGCGGCTGCCTGGATGGCGGCGTTCTTCTTTGCTCGGGCAGCGGGGGATAGAGCGCCGGGGGCACCAGCGCCGCCCGCGCCGGTTCCGTCGGCCCCCGCTCGCGCCGCTGCCCGTTCTTCCCGCTGACGCTGCGCCTCTCTCTTCGCCATGAAGCGCCAGTTGAGCTCCTTCCATAGCTCTCCTTTGACTTCGGCCTCTTTTTCCGTGCACAGCATGTGCAAGATGTCCGCCTCCGTGACGGGCACTGTCGTGGCCCAGTCCGTGTCGATGTCCAGCCATGGGCCCGAGCCCCCCCCTCCGTCCTCTCCGTCGGGCCCGGAGTCGTCCGAATGGTCGGAGCCTCCGTGGCCCCCAGGGGGGGCGCGGGGAGCGGGGTAGGCGGGGAACTGGGAGGCGGGTGCCGGGGGCAGCGGGACAGGGGGGGCGGCGAGGGCGCCGCGGCCGGCGGCGGGGTCGACGGCCGAGGGGTCGGCCGCCGAAGCGGCGGCGGCGGCGGCGGCGGCGGCGGCGGCCGTCTCCGCACGGTAACGTTGTGCAAGGACTCTCAGTTCGTGCTCTCGGTTCGGATCCAGAGCGAGGTCCGGAGCGCCGGTGGGATCGTGCCGAGGAAGCGTCGGCGGAACGATGGACGGGTCAAAGGTGGTGGCTGCGGCAGCACCTGTGGCCCCGACGGTCGTCGCCGTCGTCGTCGTCGTCGCCGTTGTGGCCACCCCGCCTTCGGACCGCCGGCCTAAAGACCCGGGGCCGTCGTCAGCGGAGGATCCCGCCTCCGCGGCCCGCCCCGATCCAAACTGCGCCCTCCCCGCCGCCCCTCTTCCCCATGCCGCCCCCCCCGAATTGGCCACGGCCCTCAGCGCAGCGTCCATATCTCTGTCTCTCCCCCCAGTCTCGGCCAGCGCCGCGGCTGCCAGCGCCGTCGCCTCCCGTACGCGCCTTTCCCACCGCCGCTCAGCCGCCGACCGGTGCCACGCCGACGGGTCCTTGCCTCCCGTCGTGTGGCCGCCTAACGAGGAAGGAGAAAGGGATGGATGGATGGATGGATGGATGGATGGATGGATGGATGGATGGATGGATGGATGGATGGATGGATGGATGGATGGATGGATGGATGGATGGATGGATGGATGGATGGATGGATGGATGGATGGA
>Ga0181573_10001990_pt1 | contig 19461 bp, 6 predicted proteins | sample 101ome_25_FD_148643 | JGI IMG/M metagenome (GOLD analysis project Ga0181573, IMG submission 148643) | Coastal salt marsh microbial communities from the Groves Creek Marsh, Skidaway Island, Georgia - 101409BT metaG (spades assembly) | ecosystem: Environmental > Aquatic > Marine > Intertidal zone... | reverse complement strand
CGGGGCGCCGCGTCGGCGCCCGCCGGCCGCGCCACGGCCGTGCGGGGCCGCGGCCCGGAGCGCGGGGGCCCCTGGCCCTCGGAGCCCCCGCCCTCGCCTCCGAATCCTCCTCCTCCCGACCCCCCCACCCCGTCCCTCCGGGAAAAGTTGCGGCCGTAGCGCCGCCGGGCCTCCGCCAAGCGACGGCCCCGGTCCTGCGCCGCGTCGCCCTCCGTCCCGTCGGCGTCGCCCGCCCCGGGCCAACCCCCGCCCCCGCCCCCTCCGACCGCGCTCCCGCCTCGCGGAGGCGTGGAGAGGAGGGGATCCCAGCCGCCGTTGGCGCGGGCGGCGGCCGAGGGGCGGGGCCGGGCCGAGGCGGGGCGAACGTCCGAGTGGAGGGACCGGCGCAAGGGACGGGGCGCAGGGTCGACACCGGGGCCGGCGGGGTTGGCCGCGGTAGAGACGGTCGAACGGGCCCGGCGGGGCTGCGACGGGCGGGCGGAGGGGGAGGCGGCGAAAGAACCTCCCTTTCCGGGCGAGGGCGGGGCGGCGACGGAGGCGCTGGGCTCGCGCGTGGACCAACGCGGCGCAGCGGCGCGGACAGCGGCGCCGCCGCTGCCGCCACCTCCGCCCATCCCGGCACCGAGAGAGCGGGCGGTGGAGTAGCGAGACGGTGGCCCTGCCCGCTCCTGCCGCGCCGCAGCGATCGCCTCCGTCTCGGCCTCGGCGGCGACGGCAGCGATAGACAAGGCGGCACGACGGCGCGCCGGGGTGCCGGGCGAGGGGGGCACGAAGCCGCCCCCACCAGGCGCCGGGCGCCGTGTCGCCTCCGTCCTCGTCGCCGTCGTCGTTGTCGACGTCGTCGTCGGTCCGGCAATACCCCACTCACCGGCTCGCGACTGGCGCCCAGACGACGCGGGGCGGCTGCCGTTCCGGCCGCCGCCGCCGCCGCCGACGCCGCCGCCGCGGGACCGCGCCGGCGACGCGGCCCTTTCACGGCCAGCCGCCGCGGCGGACCGCCGCACCGCCTCGCGCCGCTCGGCCGCCGCTCGGGCAGTCGCCGCTTCGGCGCGGGCGCTGTAGATGCCAGACGGAACTTTTCGGGGCGCCGAACTGGCCGCTGCGGGCGATCTCGTCGCCGCCGTGGCGGCTCGGGCGCGAGCGGCGGCGGCGGCAACGGGGCCCGCAGGCGCGGCGGGGGCGGGCTCGCGGCCGGCGCCGGGGCGGAGTCGACCGGCCGCCGAGGACGACCGGCGCCGGGAGGCCGGATCGGGTTCGAGGTGGTTGGCCGTCTTGCGGGCGCTCCGGGCCGGACCCAATCCGACGCCGCCGTCGTCCGTGGTCCGCGGCGCCGAACGGCCCCGACGAGGACCCCGAAAGGCGGCCGCGGCCCCCTCCGGAGACGACCGCGGCTCCGACGGCGAACCGCCCCCCTCGATGCTCCGCCGGGCCGCCGCCGCCGCCACTCTCCCTCTGGTCCCCGCGGGCGCGTTCTCTCCCCTGGGGCCCTCGGACAGCGCCCGTCCCCGGGGACTGTGCGAGGGATCGGCCGGCGGGGACGGGGAGCGGTCCCCGGGGACGGAACGGACGTCGGCCGGAGCCGCCGCCGCAGCCGCCGACCTCCGTGCCGTGGCGTCGCGCAGAAACTCGTCGACCCTGGTCGATTCGCGCAACGCGGCTCGGCCTGTGTTGGAAGAGGGCGAAGAGACGGGCTCGGGCTGGATGGGACCCGGTCGACGGCCGAGAGAATGAGATACGGAAGGACGGAGAGCGACAGAGAGAGAGAGAGAGAGAGCGACAGAGAGAGAGAGAGAGAGAGAGCAGGAGAGGGAGGGAGGGAGAGAGCGAGAGAGTGTCCCTTGTCCGCGACTCGCCCGCCCGTTGCGCCTCGGACAGCAGGCCCTCGAACTCGGCTCGGCCCAGGCTCCGCGCCAGGGAGGGGTCGGTCCGCGGCACGACGGGGCGGCGACGGCGGCGGACGGCGGCGCGGGCGGCGGCTCTCTCCGCGGGCTCGGCGCCGCCGTCGCCCGTCTTCGCCCCCGAGGCGGCCGCGACGAGACGGGGCGGCGTGGGCGAGGAGTCGTCGTCGTCGGAGTTGCTCGATAGGCCGGGGGGGGAGTCTCCGCCTCGGCCGGGCGGCGGGGCTTGGGGGGGGGAGCCGGGCGGAGCGGGGCGCCCTGGCAGACCCGGGTTCCCCGGGCGAGGTTCGGGAACGCGAACGGGGGGAGGCGTGGCGGCGGCCCACGCCACGCCCGATCCGACGCGCGCTCCAGCGCCGACCCCCTCCACCTCGGCGGCGAGCGCGGCAGACAGCGGCGAGAGCGCGGAGGGGCGTCCGGCGGCGGCCCCACCTCCGCCGTCGGCCGACGGCTGCGACATCTCGCGGGCCACATCTGCGTCCCCGAGGGCCAGCTCCCCGTTCAGCGGCGGGGGGCGTGAGGCGGGAGGATCAGGGCCCGCGTTCCTCGACGCGGGGGCACCGCCTCTCGCCCCGATGCGCTCAGCCGCGGCGCGGCCTCTCCGCGACGCTCGCCGGAGCTCATCTCTCTCCAAACCGGCGGAAGCGCCGGGAATGCTCGAGGAGAGGACACGCGCAGAATCGACGTCGGCAATGGCGGGGCGTTTGGTGTCCATCGCGCGTTCTGCCACGTTAGCTGTCGTCCGTTGTTCGAGGGCGTCGCTCGCGCGGCCGGCGCACGCTCGCTCGCCAGCGCCGCGCAGACGACCACGGCGAGGCCGGACGCGCGGCGAGTCGAAATGGTCGGCGGGACGGGGAGGGAACGGGCAGCCAAAGGACAGCGTCGCCGCTATCGTACTCGCGACACGCCATCCCCCCCTCACCCCGCTGCCACCCTGGCCGCCCGCGTCGAGTCCTCCGACTCCAGCGACCCGGCTCCCGCCGTCGGCGGCGGTACGAACGAGCCCTCGCCCTCGATGGCCGATCGCCCCTCGACCGACGACGCCGACGGCGTGTGCACGGGGTTGCGGTGGCCGGCCATGGACCACGGCCGCCCGCGGGGGCCGCAGCCGGGGGGGGCCGAGGGCGGGCCCTGCCCGGCACAGTCGCCCGCCGGGCGGAGCGGGAGCGGGCCCCTCGCCGACGGAGACTCGGGGCCCAGCGTGGACTCGCGCCCCCCCTCGTCGGCGCCGTCCAGGTCCGCCCCCCACCCGAGCGGGGGGCGCGGACCGTCGGCGTCGACGCTGCCGGACCCGACGCCGCCGCGCGCGCCCCCGGCGCCCGCCGCCAGCCCGGCGTGACCGCCGCGGTGGACTCCGTGTAGGGGCGTCCCCCCGCCGCGGAGGAGCGGCGGCCCCGCCTCCCCCGACGCCCCCGTCGGCGGCCGGGGGAGGGACGACGACGCCCCCGTCGGCAGGGCCCCGCCCGACCGGCGCAGCGCCGCGAGGGGGTCCGGGGACCGCGCCCCGCCGCCCGCCGACCCGGCCCCGACGCCGCCGTCGCCGCCGCCGTATCGCCCCTGCCCGCCGCCCCCGGCGCCGGCCGCGGGCCCCGGGAGGGGCGCCGCCAGCGGCACGGGCCCCCCGGCCGGGGCGGTCCCGGTCGTTCCCCAGAGGTCTCCGCCGGCCCGCTCCGGGCTGGCGCCGCCGCTGAGGAACCCCGGCGCGCCGTGGCTGCCGCGCCGCTGGAGGGGGTGGCGGCGACCCCGCGCCTGGCCGGCCTCGGCCGCCGACGCGGCGCCCGCGGAGGAGCCAGCCGCGCCTGCCCCGGCCGCCGCGGGGACGACGACGCCGCCGCCCCACCCCCCGGAGAGGGAGGAGTCGCGGGACGAAAAGAGCCCCGGGGAGAGGGCCCCGGGCGGGGCGGGGGGGAAGGCGGCGGCGGAGCCCCCGCTGAGCGAGGGGAGGCGGAGCGCCCCCCCCCCGTCGCCCGGGCCGCCGGCCGCCGACCCCGACCCCGGCCCCCCGTCGAAGCCGACTCCGCCGCCGGCGGGGGACGGCGAGAGCCGTCCGACGCCGCCCCACCCCCACCCGGTGGGGTCGGCCCCCCCGGCGGGAGACCCCGGGCCGCCCCCGGCCCCGCCCGTGAAGGGCGGAACCGCGGCGGTGGAGACGGCGTCGTCGTCCCCGGCCGACGCTCCCCGGTCTCCTCCGACCCCTCGCCCCCCCCCGCCGCCCCCTCCGTGCCGCCGGATGTCCAGGGACATGCCCGCCCCGACGGCGGCCGTGGGAAGCCGGAGGTGGTTTGAGGGGTCGTCCGCTGCCGCCCGGGGGGGGACAGGCCGCTCGGGTGCGGGCCCAGGCGCGGTCGCGCCGTCGTCGGCGCTCGCGGCCGGCGGCGCGAGGGAAGGCGGCGCGGCGGCGGCGGCGGCGGCGGCGCTCGGGTGCGCCGGTCCCCGCAGGAGACCGGAGACAGTGACGTGCGGGGGCGTCAGGGGCGGGTCGACGCGACGACCGACGCCCCGGCCCGACGGCCCCGCCGGACCGACGCCGATCGTCAGCCCCCCGAGGCCCCGCTCCAGACCCCGTTCGGCGGCGACGACGCCGGGACGCCGGTCATCGGGGCGAGGCGCACGCGTATCGTTGCCCTGGGCGGCGGGAACGTGGACCGCGGGGTCGCGGCCGGGGCTCGGGTCGCGGGAGGCGCGGTCCGTGGGGCGTCCGCCGTCGCGGACGCCGCCGCGGTGCAAATCGCCGGCCCCGACCGAGGGGCCGACGGGGGCGCGGGGGGGGCGACCGCGCGCGGCGGCGGGGCCGAGGAGGCTGCGTGGGGAATGGGGGCAAAAGGGGGCGGTGGGGGGCGGGCCGCCCAAGCGTCCCCCCGGGGCGGCAGGGGCGCCGCGCGCGGGGGGGTTGGGTGTCGGCCCCGGCCCCGGCGAGCCCCTGAGCGCCGACGACGACGGCCACTCAAGGTAATAGAATTGTACGGATGGCAAAGCGACGACGCCCGCCATCTCGCCTCCCGTCGATGAGAACGCGGCCGGGAGCGAGTGCCGCCTCTCTCGCTCCCTCCCGCGGCCGCTCCCGGCCGGGTTCGAGGCCTGAGCGCCCTCGACGCATCAGAAGCACTCAATCTACCTGGGTCGCTTGCCCATGCGATGTCGCTTTCACCGTCTCTTTCTCGACCGCCCTCGGCAGACGACTCGTGCAACTCCCACGCCCGCGGCCCCTCTCGCCTTCATATCTCGTGTGGATGAAGAGGGAAGCTTCTCAGAGGGAAAACTTTGTCGCTATGGATGTTTCGCTGAGCGAGGAGCCGAGTGCCAGCGACTGGGGAGAGAGCCCAGCGAAGGTGAGAGGTTCAGGGGCTCTGGCGACTCGGAGGCCGTGCGGTTTCGAAGTCTCACGCCCCGCTCGTACCATATATTCGTGGATGCGCGCGCGGGACCCACCAAATCTAGACGAATGGTGCTGATTCGTCTGCGGCTTCGCCAGCGTCGCCCGTCCGAGCTGCGCGCCCGCGTTCGAAACAGCCCGGCTGATCGGACCCACCCGGCCCCGTTCTGACGACTCGTCGCGTCCCCTTCCTCTCCCTCAGGCCAAAAAAGCCCAGGGGGCCAAGAAGCCGGCCGCCTCCCGCGCCCGCAAGCCGACTGCCGCCAAGGCCAAGCCGGCGCCTCTCGGGCCCTCGGGCCGAGCCAATGCGGCCGACGGCGCGTCGGGCGACGACACGTCGGCGTCCGCCCCAGACGGCGGGGGAGGCGGCAAAAAGCGCACCGTCGAAGAGACCTACCAGAAGAAGACCCAGCTCGAGCACATTCTGCTGCGCCCGGACACGTACGTCGGCTCGACCGAGCCTCAGGTGGCGGAGCTGTGGGTCTGGGACCCCCCCGCGGCCGGGGTTCAGCCCCCCCCCCCCGCGTCGGCGCCCCGTGGCGACGCGGGGACCATGACGCTCCGCAAGGTCACGTACACGCCCGCCCTCTACAAGATCTTCGACGAGGTCCTCGTCAACGCGTGCGATGCCCGGGCGCGCGACCCGACGTGCGACCGGCTCGACGTCGACGTCGACCTGGCGCGGGGCACCGTCTCGGTCAAGAACGGCGGGAGGGGCGTACCTGTCGAGATGCACGCCACCGAGGGGTGCTGGGTCCCCGAGCTTATCTTCGGCCACCTGCTGACGTCGAGCAATTACGACGACGCCGAGCGCAAGACGACTGGGGGACGCAACGGCTACGGAGCTAAACTATGCAACGTCTTTTCGACCGAGTTCACCGTCGAGACGGCCGACGGAGCCGGATCGGGCCGGCGCTACCGGCAGACTTGGCGGCGCAACATGACGGACAAGGGGGAGGCCACCGTGGAGCCGTGCCCCAAGACCGAGAACTGGACGCGGGTGACCTTCGCCCCCGATCTGGTGCGGCTGGGCATGCCGAACGGGCTCGACGCCGACGCCGCTGCCCTGTTTGCGCGGCGCGCCATCGACGCGGCAGGGTGCGTGGGGGCGCCCCTCACGGCGCGCGGCCGCCGTCTCCGCGTCTTTCTCGGCGGGCGCGAGGTGGGGGTGCGGTCCTTTGGCGACTACGCGGCCCTTTACCTCGGACCGCCGCCGCCCGAGGACGCCAAGGCGGATCCCAAAAGAAGGAACGCGGCGAAAACGGGCAGAAAGGGACGTGACGCGGCGTCGTCCTCGGAGGAGGACGACGACGACTCGTCCTCGGCGTCCGACGCCGACGACGGCGGCTCCGCCTCGGCGGACCCCGCCGCTCCCGGCTGCCCCCGGGCCCATCTCCGCTCGGGCGATCGCTGGGAGGTCGTCGCTGCCGCGTCCGAGAACGGCCAGTTTCAGCACGTGTCCTTCGTCAACGGCGTCGCCACGCCCCGCGGCGGCACGCACGTCGCCCACGTTGCCGACCTCCTCGTGACCAGGGTCATGGACGCTCTCGCCAAGCCGCCCCACAAGATCAAGAACCTCAAGGCATTCCAGGTGCGCAACCACCTGCGGCTCTTCATCAACTGCCGAGTGGAGAACCCCGCGTTCGACAGCCAGACGAAGGAGACGCTGACGCTGCGGGCGGACCGGTTCGGGTCGGCCTTTGAGCCGACGGACGCCTTCGTCAAGCAGGTCCTGGCCAGCGGGGTCGTGGACGCTGTCCTCAGATGGCACCAGAACAAGCTGAACCGCGAGCTGAAGAAGGCGATGGAAGGAGGAAAGGACGGGCGCAAGTCCCGGCGCCTCCGCGGCTTCCCCAAGCTCGACGACGCCAACGAGGCGGGTGGTCCGAGGTCGCTGGAGTGCACCCTCGTCCTCACCGAGGGAGACTCGGCCAAGGCCCTTGCGGTGAGCGGCCTCTCGGTCGTCGGTCGCGACCGCTTCGGCGTCTTTCCGCTCCGCGGCAAACTCCTCAACGTGCGCGAGGCCAGCCATGCCCAGATTCTTGCCAACGCCGAAATCCAGGCCATCACCAAGATCCTCGGTCTCACCCTCGGCAAGGTGTACTCCCCCGACCACCTCGAGGGCCTCCGCTACGGTCACCTCATGCTCATGACGGATCAGGACCACGATGGTTCGCACATCAAGGGCCTCGTTCTCAACTTCCTGCACCACTTTTACCCGTCGCTCCTGAAGCTGCCAGGGTTCCTTCTCGAGTTCATCACGCCCATCGTGCGCGCCGTGCGCGCCCCCGGCCGGGGCGCGGCAGCGGCCCAGCTCGGAGATGCCGACGCGGCGGGCCGCGAGATTCGCACCTTCTACACCATGCCCGAGTACGATAAGTGGCGCGCCGAGACGCCTGGCGCGGCGGGGCGTGGCGGGGGCGGCTGGCTCATCAAGTACTACAAGGGTCTTGGCACTAGCACGGCCCGCGAGGCCAAGGCCTACTTTGCCGACATGGCCAACCACGTCAAGGCGCTGCGCTGGGGTGACGACCGCCAGTGCGGCGACGCGCTCGACCTCGCTTTCTCCAAGAAGCGTGCCGACGACCGCAAGGCGTGGATCGAGGGCTACGTCGAGGGCACCTATCGCGACCTGTCGCAGGCTTCGGCGACCGTCCACGACTTTGTCCACACCGAGCTCGTGCTCTTCAGTCGAGCCGACGTGGAACGATCCATCCCATCGGCCATCGACGGGCTCAAGCCGGGCCAGCGCAAGGTGCTCTTTGGGTGCTTCAAGCGCGGCCTGACGCGCGATGTCAAGGTCGCCCAGCTCGTCGGCTACGTCGCCGAGCACAGCGCCTACCACCACGGCGAGGCGTCGCTCACGGGCACCATCATCGGCCTCGCGCAGGACTTCGTCGGAGCCAATAACGCGCCCCTCCTCGTGCCGTCGGGCCAGTTTGGTACCCGGCTCCAGGGCGGCAAAGACGCAGCCTCGCCCCGGTACGTCTACACCCGGCTCTCGCGGCTCGCCCGCGCCCTTTTCCCCGCAGCTGACGACGAGCTCCTGCCCGAGCGTGAGGAAGAGGGCCAGCGCATCGAGCCTCCCTTCTACGTCCCCGTCGTTCCCCTCGCGCTCCTCAACGGCTGCGATGGCATCGGCACGGGCTGGTCAACCCAAGTACCCTCGTACCGTCCCCGCGACGTCATCGAGAACGTCCGCCGCCTCCTCAACGGCCTCGCCCCCGAGGCCCTCGACCCCTGGTTCCGAGGCTGGACCGGCACCGTCGCTCGCGAGGACCGCGAGCGCCGCGGCAAGGGTGGCAGTGGCGCCGGGTTCTCCCTCCTTGGCCGCTGCGAGCGCGTCGACGATGAGCGCGTCATCATCTCGGAGCTGCCCCCACGGAGGTGGACTCAAGACTACAAGGAGTTCCTCGAATCGTTGATGGACCCCGCCGGCACCGCCGAGGCCGCGGGCCGAGCCAAGGGCGTGGCTGACAAGGTCGGGTCCACCGCCGCGGCTAAGGCCAAGGCGGCCAAGGCCAAAGAGGCGGCGGCCAAGAAGGCCCGCGCTGCCGCCCGCGCTGTCAAGGCCTCGGCCGGGGACGGCGACGACGATGCCCCCGCCGCGGGCGAGGCCCTCATCGAAGACTTCGTCGAGCACCACACCGACTCGACCGTGCGGTTCGAGGTCACGATGACGCCGGCCCAGATGCGCAACGCCGAGCGCGTCGGTCTCCACAAGTTCTTCAAGCTCGAGGGTACCGTGACGACGACCAACATGTGGCTGTTCGACGCGGCGGGCCGCATTCGGCGCTACGGCTCCCCCGAGGAGATTTTGCTCGAGCACTTCCCCCTCCGTCTGCGTCTGTGCGAGCGCCGGCGCCAGGCTCAGCTGTCGGCGGCCGAGGACGCCCTGCGCCGCCTCGACAACCGGGCGCGTTTTGTCACGGCGGTGGTGGCGGGCCGCATCGTGGTGAGCGGGCGGCCCCGCGCGGCCATCGAGGCCGACCTCGACGCGGCGGGCTTCGACCGCCTTCCGCGGCACGCGGCGGCCGCCGGGGCCGGGGGCCGGGCCGGCCGGGGCGGCGCCACATCGGCCGAGGCGGATGGGCTGGCCAGCGACGACGAGGCCGACGGGGCCGGCGGCGCCCCCCGACGCGCCGGAGGAGGGGGCGCCGCGGGCGCGGGGGCCCCCTCCTTCCACTACTTGCTCGGCATGCCGCTGTGGTCCCTGACCCGGGAGCAGGTCGAGAAGATCCGGGAGGAGGCGACGGAGCAGGAGCGCCGGGTGGCGGCGCTGCGGGCGACGAACGCCGCCGCCATCTGGCGCGGCGACCTCGACGCGCTCGAAGACGCCCTGGACGCCGAGGACGAGACGCAGCGCAGGGACGCGGCTGCCGAGGTGGCCGCGGCGCGCCTGGCGGGGGCGGCGGCGATCGAGGCCGCGCGAAAGAAGAGAGGAGGTCGGGCTCGGACCGCCGCCCCGGTCGCAGGGGGGCTCGTCGAGGTCGGGGCGATCGACGCGGCGGCGGCCGAGACGGAGGCCGCGGCCGCCCTGGCGGCGCGCCGCGCGGCGCGCCGCGCAGCCGACGCCGACGCGCCCCGCCTGTCGACGGAGGAGCTCCTGGCCCGGGCGGCGGACCTTGCCCAGGCGGCCGAGACGGCCGCGGGCGCGTCCGCCGCGCGGTCGGCTGGGGTCCCCAGCCGCGCGGCCCCCGCGGCCGGCGAGGGTGAGGCCGCGGCCGTCGCCGCAGCGCGGGCTCGGCTGGGGGCAGCCGCGGCTGCCGCGACGGGGGCCGAATCGTCCTCGGACGACGAGCCCGGTGGCCTCATGGCCCGCCTGCAGAGCCGCGTCGCCACTCTCGATGTCGCCGCCGCCCCAGTCCCCGCTGCCGCCGAGACCAGCCGTCCCGCCCCCCGGGCCGCACCCGCCGCCGGCGCCGGCGCGGGCGCCGGCAAGCGGCCCGCGCGACCCGCGGCCAAGCGGGTCCCGGTGACGGTCGACTCCGACACCGTGGACTCGGACGCGTCGTCCGATTCGGCGGACGACACGTCGTCCGACGAGACCGACGACGGCGCTCCCACGCCCGACCTCGCCGCGGCGCGGCGCGCGCGGGCCGCGGTCGGCGGCGGTCGCAAGCGCGCCGTCCGGGGTGGGGCGCGCGGCGCGGGAGCGGCGGCGGCGGCGGCGTCGCCCGCGCCGGGGGCCGCGGCGCCCCCGGCGTCGCCCGCGGCCTTCTCTCCCCTCGCGCCCACGCCCACCGGCCGCCCGCCCGCCGCCAAGCGGGGCCGCGGCGGCCCGGCCGCCCCCGTCGCGGTGGCCGCCGACGGTGCGGACGACGGCGACGACAGCGTGTGCGACGTCTCCCTGGCGGGCACGCCGGCCAAGCCCAAGCCCGGCCGCCGCGCCGCCGCCCGTCCCGCCGCCGCCGCCGACGCGGACTCGAGCGAGTCGGCGGAGCCGTCCGAGAGCGACGACGGCTCCGAGTGGTCGGGATGATGGACGAGAGACGGTCGGGGGGGTAGACGACGGCGGCGGCGGCGACGCCGACGGGACGAGGGACGGGAGGAAACGACGACGCCCGCAACCGCGCCCCGCTCCGCGCCTCCCCCCCCACCCCCCCCCTCTCACGCCCCGTCCCCCGCCTTCTGCGCCGCCGCCGCCTTCATCGCCTCGGGCGCGAACACCTCCTGCATGCGCCGCAGCACCGGACCCACCTCGGGGTCCCCCATGTGCTCAAACATCTTCATCGGGTCCTTTTGCAGGTCGACCAGCGCCCGCTGCACCTTGGGGTTCGCGAAGCCCTTCATCAGCTCGGGGTCCCCCATGACCTTGGCCATCATCTCCTCGGGCTTGACCCCGAGGGCGTCGAACTGGGCCTGGGCCTCGGGGCCGGAGGGGTCGAAGTCGGCGAGCGACGCGGCGAGCTCGGGGTCGAGGCCAAAGGCGGCGTCGTCGCCGCCGCCGCCGCCCGCCATCTGCGCGGCCGCCTGGGCCTCGAGCATCCCCTCGATCTGATCGCGCGTCCCGGGGGTCTCCAGCATGGCCTTGAACACGGTGGGGTCCCGCATCCCCTCGGGGAGGTAGGGATAGAGCATCTCCTGGGCCTTGGGGTCGCTGAGCATGGCGTCCAGCATGGCCTTGGCGGCCCGGCGCTGGGGGCTGACGGCGCCGTCGCCGGCGGCCTCGCCGGCGGACGCCGCGGCGTCGGCGGGGCTCGAGGTGGGGGGCGGAGACGGCGACGCCGAGCTCGACGAGGAGGCGCCCTTGGCGCGGGCGAACGCCGAGGGCTTTTTGCCGGCCGACGCCGACGCCGAGGTGGACTCGGCCGCGTCCGCCGCGGGCGCCGAGGTCGACGACCCGTCGGGAGCGCTCTTGCTCCCTCCGGCCTCGTCGCCTCCTTTCCTCTTGGCCGTCTTGTCCCACGTCGACGCCGTCGTCGCCACGGGCTTGACGTCGACGACCCCCTTGGACCCCGCCCCCGCCCCCGGCGCCGCCGGAGCACCAAACCCTCCGGCGCCCGCCCCGGGGAAGCCGCCAAAGCCCGGCGGCATCCCCGGTTTCCCCCCTCCGGCGCCCCCCTTGGCCGCGCTCTTCATCGCGGCCTCCATCGCGGCCTTCATCATCTTCTCCTGCATGCCCGCGGGCCCGCCCTTGACAAAATCGAACACCTTCAGCGCCCCCGCCCCCACGGCCGCCCCGGCCGCCACCAGGACCCAGGTGGGCGTGCCCGGGGCGGGCTTGGGGGGGGCGGCCGCGAGGGCGGAGTTGGGAGCGCCGTACCCGTACTGGGCGGCGTACTGGTAGGGTCCCGGGGGAGCCCAGGGGCTCGGGGGGATTCCGGCTCCGGCGGCGGCGGCGGCGTCCGAGGCCGAGGCGTCGGCGGCGGCGTCGGAGGGCGCAGCGTCGGCGTAGGGGGGGGTCCATCCGGGGGGGGGCGGATAGTTGAAGTAGTACCCGGGGGGGGGCGGGGGTTGCTGCGTGGGGCGGGCGTCCACCTGCGGGGTCCAGGTCGGCGCGGAGAGGGGTCGACGGGGGGGGACAGCGGCGGCGAGCGAGGGCCCCGGCCCCGGCAGCGGCGTCGCCGTCGCTCGTCCTGGCATCCGTCAGGAAGTCGCCTATACGGAGAACCGGCGCGATCGCCGCGCGAACCTGGAGGGGGGGTGCGAGCGCCCGCCCCGGCCGTCGCCGGCTGGTCGCCAGGCCGGGCCGCCTGATCTCGGGGATGGGACAAGATCTGTGCGCACCGCATCGTCTTCGCTCGCCTCGGGAGCGGGCGCAGGAGGAGCGGGGACCGCCGAGCGGCCCTTGTCGCCCCGCGAGGCCCGGACGACCGGGAATGGAGCCGCCGGCGCCGCCCTTGCCGAGCCCACGAGAAGGTGGGGCATCGCGGCCACGATCGTGTTTCGTGGCGTTCGTTCCTCGTGCGCGAGCGGAAGGGCTCGGTTTTATGGTCGGCGCCAACTCGACCTCCCTCACGCGGACCACAGTCGCTCGTATCAGGCGAACCGCCCCCACAGCTGCGCCTCACCCCCCCATCACCGTCAACGCTCGCAAACTGGTCCCTCAGGTCAATTTCGAACCACATAACCCTTCGAGCGCCTCCCCCTCGTCCATCAGGCGCGACGAGAGTGCTTCACACTCCCCAACTCTTCGTCGGGACCGACATAAGAGATGATCTTTGCCTGAAAGATCATCTCTTATGTCTCGCATGTCCTGAAAACTCGTCATTTCTCCCGTCTTCGCGCCGATTCAGACGACAAACGACGTGCACCCCACGAACCACCTGACAGCAGACCGCACCGACCTCGCCCGCCGACCCCGAATGCTCCACCGCGGCGCCCGCGTCGTCGTCGGCGGGGTCGTCTCGCCGCTGCCTCAACGCCGCCGCTCCTCCGCCCAGCAGGCCCTGCGGCCGGGCGCAACCGAGGCGCCCGGCCCGACGGCCCCGCGGGCGTCACCCCCCCCGCCCGCCGACCCCCTCGTCGGCCTCCCTCCGTCCCTCGCCGCCGCAGTCGACGCAGCCCTCGCCGTCGCGGCCGACCCCGAGCTCGCCTCCCCGCGCCGGCCACGCGCTTCCGCGGGCGGCGGCGCCGCTCGCCCCGGGACACCCCCCCCTCTCGTCTCCGCGCGCGTGGAATGGGCGGCCAAGTCCCGCTCGGGTGACCTCGCCGCGGTCGGTCTGACGGTGGAGAGCGACGTCTTCGAGACCATCGCGACCGACGCCGGCAGCGAGGGCGGGGAGACGGCGTCCGACGGGGAGGCGGCGGCGCCGACGGAGGCCGACGGCGGGGCGGCCGAGCCGGCCGCGGACACGGCGGCGACGACGCCGATCGTCTGGGTGCGGCCAACGGCGCCGACCGTCGTCCCCGGCTCTCCGCGCGAGCGGAGATTCTGGATGGCCATCGAGCGCGGCAGGGACGAGGCGCCCGCCGCGTCGCCGACCCTGTCGCCGCCCCCCAGGGCGTCCCGGGAGGACGCTCCCGACGACGGCCCCGGGGGGGGCGACGTCGACGACGGGTCCGGCCGCCGGCAGGCCCGGTGGGACCCCTCCGGACCCGAGGAGAACGAGACGACGGAGCCCGCGCCGGTGGGACTCGCCGGGCCCGATCTTCGGGGGGCGCCCCCACGCGGGGCCGTGGACGACCCGGGGCCGGCCGTCGCGGCCCCCGACGTCGTCGCGCCCCCAGCGCCTCTCCGGGCCGCGCCCCGAGGACCCCACGCCCCAGAACTCTCTGGCGCCCACCCCTTCCAACTGCTCCCGGACGGTACACTTGGTCGGTGCTGGCGCCGGCGGCGCTCCGTCGTCGTCGTCGTCGCCCAGCGGTCCTCGTCCAAACCCCTCGAGGTCGTCCACGTCGCGGGCGCGACCCTGTCGTCGCAGCCGTGCCAGCCGGACTTGTCCCATTGGGGTTTTGAACGCTGAGACGTAGAGTCGGAAGGCAGTGGACCATTTTCGAATGACGCAGACTGCGACTCCCCCTCAGGGCGGGCCCACCACAGGAGGTACGGGCCGCGGAGCGCAGCACGTCCGCGCCAGAGGGCTGTCTGCGTCCAAGCTCGCCCCCGACCCCGCGTCGATATCGTCGAGGGTCGCCTGCACCGTGCGGTCGACGCTCGGTGAGCCAGCGGGCGACGTGCGCGACTCGTGGGCGCGGCCAAAAGGAGCACCGACCCCCAAAACGGGGTGCCCTGGCCCAGCGCCTGCGCCCCCGAACGGAGGCCCCCACCGCGGCGGCGTGCCGGGTAGGGCCGGGCGGCGGGCCTCGCGCCGGCGAGGCAACACCGCTTCAGCCGCCCGCGCACCGAGCTCTCGAAGCGTCCGCGCCATCGCCGTTGTGGCGCGGGTTTTCCGAGAGGCTTCCGAGCCCGCCGGCGCAGCGGCGGTCGGGGTCGGCGAGCGCCAGAAGACTGACCTGCGAAACAGGGCGGCAAGGCCGCCGTCCACGGCAGGAAGCGCCGCGCCTTGGGGCTGCGCCAAGGGGGGAGGCGGCATCGTTGTCGTCGCCGGCGCGCACTCCGTATGCGGGACGCCGTCGTCCGGCCCTAACTTGAGGCGACGCACACGCGTAAAGACCGAGACGAAGAGGGCAAACGCCAGGGCAAGCTGCAGGGCCGCCGCCTCGGCGCTCTCATCGAGGGGCGTGGATGCCCGCGTCGCCCGTGCCGCGGTGGTTTTGTCCCACCGTGAGCCGCCAGGCGCACGTCGAGGACGGAGTCGGCCGCCATTGTTTTTGCCTTGGACGAACATGCGTTCCCGCAACGACGGGCGGGCTGGACGAAGGGACACCTGTGGCGTGCGGTTCTGGGTCAGGCGGCGAGGGCCATCGTCGACGCCGCGGACTGTGGACTTGATTATCGTCCAAAAACACTGCGCGCTCGTAAGAGGCGGAAATCAGCGAGCGAAGACAGCCCAGCAGCGCAGCGACGGTCATGGCCGGTCCTCGCCTGCGTCAAGCCGCCGGCAGTGTCTCCGGCGGAGCCGACGGTGTCAGTGAAATAAGCGGCGTCCTCCATGGCCGAGACGCGCTTCGTTCAGAGTGAAGGTACCGCGGGGAGCGGGAAGAGGGGCCTACCCCCACCGCGCCGAACCACACTCAATGCAACTATTCCACCCCCCTCCCGGCCTCATCCCCCGCCCCGTCGGCCGAGGCACCCTCCGGTACCGACAGCCCGTCCTCGCTCCCACCCTCAGGGATCGCCGTCTGTACATCTGACGGCTTCTGCGCCGCGCCGTGATCAGACTTGGTGCGTCCATGCCCTCCCGCAGGCGAGGACTCCTTGCTCAAGAGAACCGGCCCGGCGGAGCCGCTGGCGGAGCCCCCTCTCGATCCGGAGCGGATGATGGACTCCGAATTGATCCGACCGCTCGCGGAGGCTCTGGCGACTGATCGGCGCAGCGTCTGCCAGCCGGGCGCCTGCCCGGAGCCGGGGTTGAGCCCGGCCGTCGACAAGTCGCGAGATGCGCGACGGGATGTGTTCGAAGAGATCGTATCGAAGGCCTGCAGGACGACCTCGGCCATTGCATCGGTGTCCTTGTTCAAACGCGCCAACTGAATCTGGTGGGCGCGCGCCGTCTGAGCCCTGACGGCATCAGCGACGATGTCCGCCGCCTCCTGCATGGCGGCGCTGTCGGAGGATGCAGCGGCCTTTGACGTGAGCCGCGATATCTCCTTGGCCCTCGCTGCCGGCTGTTGGCCAATCGTGGCCAGCGCGATGGCCTTCCATTCCTCTGCCTCAGCGTCGTGCGTCTCGGTTGAAGTCACCTTCCGGCCCGTGGAGGAAGAATGAGGAAGGAGGAAGGAGGAGGTGGAGCGACGCCGTTCCGCCCTCGCCTCCTGCCGAGCCTCTCGCGCTGCGGCGACCTTCTCCATGGCGGCCCTCAGCTTGACCTGCCCCCTTTGCCGTAAAAAGACGAGGTCGTTTTCGCGGCGGACAAAGTCGTCGTGGTAGCGCACCCCCGACCAGCTCCCCACATCGCCTGGGGACTTCCACCACTCGACGCAAGAGGGAAGCGACTGGACGAGCGAGGCGATTATGGATATGGTCAGCAACATGAGGGCCAGGCCTACAAAGTCCACCGCTTGGAGCTGGGAGCGCGATTCAGCCCCCGCAAACACGCCACCGAGAGAACATGGCTCATGTCCGACGTCGGCAAGCACGTCGAATAGCTCCGTTTCGCGCTTGGCGAACAACACGTCGAACGACGTTTCTTTTGGAGAGTACCGACGGCTCTGGGTCACCCACGATATGGCCTCCATCAAGTCTAGACGCACGGGGATGGCGAGCGGAATCTCCAGGAGTCCGGATGCCTCGGACACCGTCAACCCGCAGGTCAAACCCGAGTTGCCGAGGACGGCTTCGCCCTCCCAGTCCGCGAGCGGGAGGAGGGCAAGTTCGCAAAGGGGGCCGCCGGGGAAAGGGTCGCCTGCCTCGTCGATCCCCTTGAGCCCTCTCAAGATTTCCAAGTGGTCGCCCAAACCGACATATTGCTCCCGTTGGATGTTCAGGGCGCCGGCCATTTCAGAGGTCAGCGCCGAGTACCCGCATATTTTTGGCTTGTTGGGGCTCTTTATAGCCTTGGCCACTGTGAGGAGGCCCCGGTCTGTGGTGCTCGAAACAAGCTCGCTCGCGAGGTTGGCCGTGTACGAGCTGGTGATGACAACGACGAAGAACCCAGATGAAAGGAGAACGAGACGCCCAGCCGGAGACCGGGCACGGGAAAAATTGAACTCTCCGCCGATTGCGCCCGAGAAGCCGTGGAACACCGACTCCGCCATGCGCACCCGCCAAGGTGCCTCCTCGTCGAACCCCATGCGGTCAAAGGGATTCTCGACGGCGTAGTAGACTGCTGCAAGCGCAATGATGAGAGCGATGATCAGGATCCAGAGGTCAGCAGAGAAGGGAGAAAACGGCTTGACGAAGGTGGCCACCCATCCGATGTCGCTCCCCACGTTCTCGCCGATCCGCACCACACTCACCAAAGTCGAGGTCGTAAAGGGGATGCCAAACGCAACGCCGGGCATGGCAATCCGCTCGGCTGTGGGCCAGAAGGCACCTAGGCACAGGTCAAGGAGGTTGCTCCCAACGTCGGCCACACACGCCGTGTAAGACGAAAAGGGGTACAAGGACAGCGAGCCCTCTGAGATGGCTTTTCTAAATCCACCTTGTTCGACCGACGATACCATGAGCTGATCGAGAGGATAGTCCGTGAGCCCAAGGACGTCCGCGACGTTCGTCGCGTAAAATTCGACAGCGGACCCGCCGACCGGGGTCGTGACATCGTCCGTGGACCGACCCTCGTACGGGCCGACATTCTCCTCAACAGGGCGCGGCGCTCCCACGGGCGTCGACGCGTTGTACAGGTACGCCTGGTCGTTGCCGGGAAAGCCGACGCGCAGTTTTCCGGATAAGACACGGTCGATGAAGAATTGCAGGATCGCTCTGGGAGTATAGTCGTTAACAGACCCGCACGTCTCGAACGAGTAGGCCTTCCCGAGCCCGTACGAGCCGACCGAGGGCACATCCGCATCGCTGTCGACGGTCCATTCGAGTCTACTTGCCAAGGGAACAGCGGAGGAGGCGCTGTAATCGAACCGCACGCCTGCCTCCCGGCACGCAGCCGGATCGACAAAGCACCACTTGCTATTACAAATCCGGGGCACCTCGGCGAGAGTACCCGCGACGACGGCGTCGGCAGCGGCGCGGCACTCGCGGCCGTCCCCGTCCCAGCTGTGGCACACGCCAGCGCCGTACCAGCTGGGGAGAGGGAGCCCATCGGACGCCGTCAGCACTGCTCCTGTCTGGGGATCCTTTACCTCGTCCACGCGGGGCCAGCATCGACCGCCTGCGCTCGCATCAGACGCGTCGCCGGCGCCCGCTACGAACATCTCCGATGGCCCGCAGGCGGCGTTGGCACCTGGGGCCGGGCCTGCGGCCCACGCGTCGACGCAGCGGCAGCCGACGACTCCACGGGGGTCTAAATCCGGCGCGGCATGGGCACCAGAGCCAAATGTGAGCGACAGAAGCAGCAGGAGCGGCAGCGGCGGACAGGTACGGTGTCTCGGCCGGGCGAATAGCATTTGGCACCGCGTCAGCGGGCGGCGGGTCAACGTCGGTTGGGGCGCCGGAGAGGATCAGGGACGCGGTGTGGCTTGTCTAGCGTGGATTCGCCGAAAACTGACTCGAAAACTGCCTAGCAGCTGCGAAAGACGAACAGAGTGGAATGAGAACGCGGTGGGGGACGGTCGGCGTCCACGCGTTCGACGTCGCGCCCTGGCGCCAGTCCGACGGCCCTCGCCTCTGCCACGCACGGAGCGCCACCGTTTCCGGGTCCTCTTCGCGCACGCGCGCATACGATCTGAGCGCCTCCGGAGGGTCGGACGTGCACGCAGAGAGCTCCCTCGGCCTCCCTCACACCCGCCCCGCCCCCACCCCCCCCACCTCGTCGGCGTTCCTCCTCACAGGGACTTGTTGATCCAGAAGGCCCCCAGGAGATGATTCGCGCGAGCCCGACTCGTGGCCTCGTCCTCGGCGCGCTGCGCCGTCCAGTCGCCCCTGCGCATCGCGCCCCCTCCGGTCGAGCCGCCGCACGCGGCGTCCGGCACCGCCACCGCCCGCAGGGCGGCCTGCAGCGGAGAGTCCGCGGCGATGTGCGCCTTGGCGGGGGCTTGGGCCTGTTCGTAGACGGCGCCCAGAACGCCGAGGAGGGCCCGCCGAGCGCGCGCGGCCTCGTCGCCCCAGGCCGCCGCCGCGGCTCTCTCCGCCCGGACGGCGGCGTCGCGCTCGGCCGGCCCCCGGCCGCGGGCCGCCGCGGCGCGCGCGACGCGCGCCTCGACGCGCGCGGCGTGGCGGAGGGGGCACAGACCGCCCGATCGACGCAGCCACGCCGTCAGGTGTCCCACGAGCTCGCGCCGCGGCCTCCTGCCGTCGGCGACGCGGGCCGCGAGGACGCGGCACTGGCGCAGCACGGCGGCCAGAAGCGCCGCCGTCGCCGCCAGACGGGCCGCGTCGCGGGGGTCGACCAGCAGGGGGCAGCGCGGGTCGCCCCCGCCGTCGCCCCCGTCGTCGCCGTCGTCGTCGCCGTCGTCGTCGTCGTCGTCGGAGTCGCCGTCTCCGTCTCCGCCGCCCCCGCCGTCGCCGCCCCCGCCCCCGCCCCCGCCCCCGCCCCCGCCCCCGCCCCCGCCCCCGCCCCCGCCCCCGCCCCC
>Ga0181573_10001989_pt1 | contig 19472 bp, 15 predicted proteins | sample 101ome_25_FD_148643 | JGI IMG/M metagenome (GOLD analysis project Ga0181573, IMG submission 148643) | Coastal salt marsh microbial communities from the Groves Creek Marsh, Skidaway Island, Georgia - 101409BT metaG (spades assembly) | ecosystem: Environmental > Aquatic > Marine > Intertidal zone... | reverse complement strand
TCGCTCGGGGAAACCGGCACAAGACTCTTCGGCGCTGAAATGCGCCAGGGCCACAAAGCCGGAAGCGAGCCCGCGATGGCCCCCGTCAGAAGCGCCAACAGTGGGACCGGGTACTGATCGAGCAATCGGCTCAGCAAACGCGAAAAACCAAGTAACCCCACTGCTGCACCAAGACCAAACACGGCAACTATTTGCCAGTCAAACGCCGCTAGCGCCTCTATAACGTCTGCGTAAAGGCCAATGAGCACCAGCATAAAGCTCCCTGAGATGCCGGGTAAAATCATGGCAACAATCGCCAACATACCGGCGAAAAAGAAACCCCAGGGTGTGGCGGGCCACGAAGGAATCGATGTGATGGTCAGCGCGACCATAATCAGGGCGCCGGAGCCCCCCCAGAGTAACACGCGGCCGACTTGCTCACGGGTGAATGTCGCTAACAAGTACCCACAACTCACCGCAACCAGCGAGAAAAAGAAACTCCACAGAGGCAATGGCCAGTGGATCAATGCCGTCCGGATCAGTTGCGCCAGAAGCAATACGGCAGTGGCGATGCCCAAGAGCAACGGCAGCAGAAATGACGCATCCAGATGCCGGTAGAGTTCTCGCCACTGGCCGCGCCACAACATCTGTATTGCGCGACGGTCAAACCGGGTGATCGCCGCGATGAGCCGGTTGTAGATTCCCGTGAGTAACGCAATGGTGCCCCCGGAAACGCCTGGCACGACATCCGCTGACCCCATCGCGAGGCCGCGCCAGAAGAACGACCAGATTCGACGCATTATTTTTGCAGACCCGGCAGCATCGGCACGAATTTCACCGATTCAATGACGCGTTCAGAGTAGCCTGCATCTGTACGGGTGACTTCGATCAACTGCTGTTCAGCTCCACCCACCGGGAGTAGCAAACGCCCCCCGAGGGCGAGCTGTTCAAGTAACACCTCAGGGACTCGTTCTGGCGCTGCTGCACCAATGATCACGTCGAAAGGCGCCTCGCTCCCCCAGCCATCGAGGCCGTCGCCATGCCGCAAACGAACATTGCGGATACGCAGTGCCCTCAGCTGCTGCCGGGACCGATCGAGCAGGCCCTTGATCCGCTCCAGCGCACAGATCTCACCGGCAAAATGTGACAAAACCGCACTCTGGTAACCCGAACCACTACCGATCTCAAGTACCTTTTTCGGCCGACCTTGCGCCAAAACAAGCTCGGTCATCCGCGCGACCATATAAGGCTGCGAGATGGTCTGCCCCCAACCAATCGGAAGCGCGGTATCCTCATACGCCCGGTGCGCTAAAGCCTCGTCGACAAAAAGATGGCGTGGTAGCGTGCGAATGACCTCCAACACCTCGTAGTTGACAATGCCCTGTTCCATCAAACGCTGGATCAATCGCTCGCGGGTGCGCTGCGAGGTCATGCCGATGCCTTGATGATTCACTGCGTACTTTCCGATTGCGCACTACACTGCTGAATCAGCGCCACAGCATGGACCGCAATCCCCTCCTCGCGACCCGTATAACCCAAGCCCTCGGTCGTCGTGGCTTTGACATTGACCTGAGTCGATGCGACACCTAAGGTTGCTGCGATCGCACACTGCATTGCCTCGACAAAGGGTGCCAGTTTGGGCTTCTGCGCTACAATGGTGAGATCAACATTGGCCACTTCGTAACCTTGCTCCCTCAGAAGAGAGACCACATGTGCCAATAGTTGTCGGCTATCAGCACCCTGCCAACGGGGGTCGGTATCTGGAAAGTGCCGGCCGATATCACCCAAGGCCGCTGCACCAAGTAGCGCATCACAGAGCGCGTGCAGCGCGACATCACCGTCTGAGTGGGCAATCAAGCCCTGTTCGTGATCAATCCGAACACCACCAAGGGTGATGTAATCTCCCGGACCGAACCGATGCACATCAAAGCCATGCCCTATTCTCATGCCGAGGACTCCACGCTCATTGACTTGAGAAACCACTCCGCCATTTTCAAATCGTGCGGCAACGTCACCTTGATATTGCACAGTGGCCCCTCAATGAGCGCAACGGTGTGCCCCGCCCACTCCATCGCCATCGCCTCATCGGTGACCGCCACGCTGTGCTCTCGGCACTGTGCCAGCGCCTGCCGCAACGGGCCTAGCGGAAACATCTGCGGCGTCTGTGCGCGCCAAAGGCGCTCCCGATCGACGGTTTCCAGTACAGCGCCGTCGACATCAACACGCTTCATGGTGTCATTGCAGGGTTGCGCCAAAATAGTTCCACGGCCAGTGGACTTCGCCGTGTCGATGAGCCGTTGCAAATCTGCCAATGGCAGGCAGGGCCTTGCGGCATCATGCACCAAGACCCAATCCGACTCATCGGCCTGTTCGACTAAGCTCTCGAGGCCGGACAACACCGAATCTGCGCGCTCAGCACCGCCGGCCGCGCGCAAAACTCGCGGGTCATACAGGCTGGGGATGTTATCGGCGCGGCGATCTGCCGGGTCTAGTACCACGACCACGCCACGAATTTCCGCGCAGGACAACAAGCTGCGTAGCGTATGCTCCAGCAGCGGATGGCCTGCCAAGGAAAGGTATTGCTTGGGGACTTCAGCGGCCATTCTACGACCAAATCCAGCCGCAGGGACGACAGCCCAGAGACTACTCACGGACGGCCCTCTGTCGCCGGGTCGGTCGGGAACTGATAGTAAATCTCGTCTTCTTTCACCAGACCCAGCTCTTCTCGCGCTCTGGATTCAATCACCTGGGTGCCCTGCTTGAGCTCGACCACTTGCCGCTCTAGCGTGTCATTGCGTCGTTCCAGCTCCGAGTTGGTCGCAGTCTCCGCAGTCACACGCGCACCTAAACGCGACGCTTCCGCGATGCCCCCATCACCAAGCCAAAGCTGCGCCTGAAGCCAGACCAACAACCCAAGCAATACGGCCAGGCGCCAACTCATCGCTCACGCACGCTCGAATTCAGCACGACCGCGGTAGGGTGCCGTGAGGCCGAGTTCGGCTTCAATACGCAACAATCGGTTGTATTTCGCGACGCGATCGGAACGACAGAGAGAGCCCGTTTTGATCTGACCCGCGCCAGTGCCCACAGCGAGATCGGCAATGGTTGCATCTTCGGTCTCTCCTGAGCGATGAGAGATCACTGCCGTGTAGCCAGCCGCCCGCGCCATGGCAATGGCGTCGAGGGTTTCAATCAACGACCCGATTTGATTGAATTTAATCAAAATCGAATTCGCAATACCCTCGTCAATTCCCCGCTTGAGAATTTTTGTATTGGTCACAAACAGGTCATCGCCGACGAGTTGCACGCGCTGGCCCAGTTTTGCCGTCAGTGTCGCCCACCCAGACCAATCCGATTCGTCCAGGCCGTCCTCAATAGAGATAATCGGATGACTCGCTGCAAGATCCGCCAAATAGTCCGCGAATTCCTCACTACTAAAATCGCGACCATCGCCGCTCAAGTGATAGCGGCCATCTCGATAAAACTCCGAAGCGGCACAGTCCAAAGCGAGCGTAACGTCAGTGCCTAATTGATAACCGGCCTTTGCAACTGCCTCAGCGATCACCTCGAGTGCCGCCGCATTAGAAGGTAAATCGGGTGCAAAACCACCCTCGTCACCCACAGAGGTTGCCAGGCCTCGTTCACTCAAAACCTTCTTCAGGTGATGAAAGATCTCAGCGCCGATCCGCAAGGCCTCTGCGAAACTATTTGCAGATACCGGCTGAATCATAAATTCCTGAATATCGACGTTATTATCCGCGTGCTCACCGCCGTTTAAAATATTCATCATCGGTACAGGCATCGTGAGCGACTCATTACCTGCGAGTTGCGCAATATGCCGATAGAGTGGCACGCCTGCTGACATCGCCGCAGCCTTGGCGGTCGCCAACGATACGGCCAATATGGCGTTAGCACCGTATTTGGCTTTGTTCTCCGTGCCATCAGCGTCGATCATCGCCTGATCGATGGCACGCTGATCCGCAGCATCGTGACCGATGAGCAATTCACGAATGGGACCATTCACATGGCCCACCGCATTGAGGACACCTTTCCCGAGGTAGCGCGTGGGATCCCCGTCGCGTAACTCAAGTGCCTCGCGCGTTCCCGTAGAGGCGCCAGAAGGCGCGCACGCCGACCCCATCGCGCCATCTTCCAAGGTCACCTCTGCCAAGACTGTGGGATTGCCTCGAGAATCCAATACCTCGAAAGCGCGCACGTCTACGATCTCACTCACTCCGTCCTCTCCTTGAGTTATTTAAGCGATAGTCAGGGGCGGCAATGATTTCACTAGATCATCGCAGGCCTTAATCTGTTTCAAAAAGGGTTCGAGTAGCGCCAGCGGAAGCGCGCTAGGACCATCGCACAGTGCCTGATCGGGGTTGGGATGGGCCTCGAGAAATAATCCGGCCAGGCCAAGCGCCATGCCGGCACGCGCCAGCTCAAGGACCTGCGACCGCCGACCACCCGACGCGGCATCGCCTGGATCACGACGTTGCAAGGCATGGGTGACATCGAAAATGAGCGGCACACCACCGGTGACCCGACGCATAACACCAAAACCCAACATATCAACGACCAGATTGTCGTAACCAAAATTACTGCCACGTTCACAGACCATCAGCTGGTTGTTACCCACTTCGCGGAACTTATCGACGACGTTCGCCATTTGCTCCGGACTCAAAAACTGTGGTTTCTTGATATTGATGGGTCGCCCTGTCGACGCCATAGCGGCCACTAAATCGGTTTGGCGCGCTAGAAATGCTGGCAACTGGAGCACATCGCAAACCGCTGCCGCGGGGGCGGCCTCTTCGGGGGTGTGCACGTCGGTAATCACGGGAAGACCATACTGACTCTTCACCTCAGCGAGGATCTCAAGACCCTCATGAAGGCCTGGACCGCGAAACGAATGTATCGACGAGCGATTGGCCTTGTCAAACGATGCCTTGAAAATCAGGCTAATCCCCAGTGCCTCACAGACGCGTTGGTATTCCGCTGCGACCTCAAGCGCAAAGCTGCGACTTTCGAGCACATTAACGCCACCGAGCAAGACCATCGGCCGATCGTTGCCGATTTGCAGGCCTGCGACATCAATTCTCGTCATTGGCTCCATGCGCTACGCCTCTTTACGGTTTGCAGTGAAGGCCAGCGCTGCCTCGATATAGCTGGTAAACAGTGGGTGACCCCCGCGGGGTCGCGAGGTGAATTCGGGATGAAACTGACAGGCTAGGAACCAGGGATGATCAGACAGTTCAATCATCTCAACGAGCTCGTGGTCCTTGGACCAACCCGAGATTTTCATGCCCGCCGCTTCAAGTTGAGCGATGTAGTTGTTATTGACCTCGTAGCGGTGACGATGGCGCTCATGAATCGTCTCTGCGCCGTAAACACGACGCGCCAAACTATCGTCCACCAGATGACAGGGCTGCGCCCCGAGTCGCATGGTGCCACCCTTATCCGATTCCTCACTGCGCACCTCGACATCACCAGCGGCGGTTTGCCACTCGGTAATCAGCGCGATAATCGGATGCGGCGTATCCGCCTGCATCTCAGTCGAATGCGCGCCGCTCAGACCACACACATGGCGCGCGTATTCGATCATTGCGACGTGCATTCCAAGGCAGATCCCTAAAAAGGGTACGCCGCGTTCACGCGCGTAGCGCACAGCAGCGATTTTGCCACTCACCCCACGATCGCCAAAACCACCCGGTACCAAAATCGCGTCGAGGTGATCGAGCAGGTGCGTTCCCTCGGTCTCGATGTCCTCGGCATCGATATACTCGATATCGACGCGAGAAAGTGTTTGCAAGCCAGCGTGACTCAATGCTTCATTCAGTGACTTGTAGGCATCAGCAAGATCGATATATTTGCCCACCATGCCCACCTTGACCGACCCTCGACGATCACTCAGCTCTCGTCGAACGACATCATCCCAATCGCTTAAATCAGGGGCGGGGCAATCCATCTGGAATCGCTCAACGATGAAATCGTCCAGACCATCAGCGCTCAGATTGGCCGGAATCTTGTAAATTGAATCTGCATCCAGCAAGGGAATCACGGCCCGGGCTTCAACGTTGGTAAACAAGGCGATTTTACCGCGAGCGCCCTCATCGATCGGGACCGAGCTTCGACAGAGCAATACATCAGGCTGGAGACCAATCGAGCGCAGTTCTTTCACCGAGTGCTGGGTGGGCTTGGTCTTAATTTCTCCCGCCGTTGGGATATAGGGCACTAAGGTCAGATGCATCAGCACGGCGCTGTTGCTGCCGACTTCGAGCTTTAATTGCCGGATGGCCTCCAAAAATGGCTGACTCTCGATATCGCCCACGGTCCCACCGACCTCTACGACGGCGACATCAGCACCCTCAGCACCTCGGATCACGCGTCGCTTGATCTCGTCGGTAATATGGGGAATGACCTGCACTGTACCACCTAGATAATCACCGCGACGCTCTTTTCGCAGCACAGCATCGTAGACCCGCCCGCTGGTGAAATTGTTGCGCTTGCCCATGGTGGCGTGGGTAAAACGCTCATAGTGCCCGAGATCCAAATCGGTCTCTGCCCCGTCTTCAGTCACGAACACCTCGCCGTGCTGGAAAGGACTCATGGTGCCCGGATCCACATTGATATAGGGATCAAGCTTGAGCAGGGTGACCTTGAGACCTCGCGCTTCCATGAGCGCAGCGAGCGACGCAGCGGCAATCCCCTTGCCGAGAGAGCTGACCACACCACCGGTTACGAATACGTATTTCGTCATGCTGACCACCTAGCGACTGAGGGGTCGGAACGCCGCCTGATTAGGTGGCTACCATCCGGACTCCGATGGGCGTTCAGTCTACCACCATGGCACCAACCGCTCAACGAAAGTGACACGTCTTTGAAGCAGTTTTACTGCGCCAGAACACGCCAGTCTGGGAGCCAGCCAGATTCCTCTCTCAGCGCTGGCGGTATTTCCTGATCTGGCGAGGCAATCCCCCACAAGCCCAGTGGTTGGCCCTCAAAGGTCAAAAGGGGTAGCTGATCTCGCCACCAGGGCGGCACCTGATGCGTCTGCATCAGCCGTCGAGCCGATTTAGCCCGTCCGCGGTCGGGGACTCGGTCGCCTGGCTGCGATGTCACGAGCCGTAATTGCGTGCCCTGGCGCCACCCCGGTGAGGCCCTCATCCATCGCAAAGTGCTGGTCGCCACGACGGTTTCCTCGGCCACGGTGACCACATCAGGGAACGCGTGAACGCGCGCCGGCTGATGCCAATAGACCGCATCTTGCCAACGAGAGAGAATCCCATTGTGTAAGGTCAAACTCGGTAGCCGGTCCGCGCGACTCTCTAAGATCTGACGAGAAAACTCCATCAGACGGCGGTGATCTGGCGCCTGCTGACCCAACTCAATCAGCCAGAGATGTAGCGCCGTTGCCAGCGCCTGTTGTGATCCTTCCTGTTTGATCGTCAAACCGGGCTCACCAAACCTGTTGCGAATGGTCGGCCATCGGTCATGCTGCAACGCGGACCAGGTTTGCTGCTGCAACTGCGCCGAGCGCGCAATATTTTGCCGATATCCTGGAAAACGGGACTCGATAAGAGAGAGCAGCTGATGTCGGATGAAATTCCGATCCAAGCCCACATCCTCGTTACTCGGATCTTGAATGGTCGTCAGTGCCTCTGATCCAGCAATCGCAGCCAAGTGACTCCGCGCAAGACCCAACAATGGCCGAATCAATACACCTTTACCGAGATCTCGACGCGCGGGCATACCCGACAGGCCGCGGGGACCACTGCCACGAAGCAACCGGTACACCACGGTTTCGACCTGGTCATCGAGGTGGTGCGCGAGCAATAGGCACTCCCCAGGTTTGAGTGCTTCTTCGAACACGCTGTAACGCGCCGTGCGCGCCGCCGCTTCCAGTCCCATCCCCTGAGACTGGTCGACGTCGACCCGCACTAATTGAAAATCAACGCCCGCGCGCGTGGCCATCGCTTGCGCTTGAGCGGCCCATTGATCAGCCTGATCGGAGAGACCATGATGGATATGTAACGCAGTGATTGGCGGCAGGTCAGCACGATGGCGCCATTCCGCAAGGACATGGAGCAGCACCGCACTATCGAGACCACCGGATAAACCGACCCACCAGCGTGGCGCCGATCGATCGGCCTCGGTTGCTGCGGCAAGTGCCGCAATCGCCTCTTCCAGCAAGTTAATTGCCGTAGGACATCAGCCGTCGGTAACGTGCTTCGAGCATCGCTTCGGTATCCATGGCGGATAATCGATCGACTTCAGTGATGAGGTGCGCACGGACTCGCTCGGCCATCAGATCAGGATCGCGATGGGCACCGCCCAGCGGCTCCTGAATCGTTGCATCAACAATCCCCAACTCCTGGAGTTTGGCAGAGGTCACGCCCATTGCCTCGGCGGCTTCGGCCGCATATTCAGAACTCTTCCAAATAATATTGGCGCAGCCTTCCGGTGAGATCACAAAGTAAGTGGCGTACTGCAACATGGCCAAATGATCACCCACACCAATACCCAGCGCACCGCCCGAGGAGCCCTCGCCGATCACTATGCAGACTATCGGCGTTCTCAACCGAGACATCACCGCCAAGTTCTGCGCAATCGCTTCGCTAATACCGCGCTCTTCCGAATCAATTCCGGGATACGCGCCAGGCGTATCGATGAGTGTGATCACCGGCATCTTAAACCGCTCGGCCATCTCCATCAGGCGCTGGGCTTTGCGGTATCCCTCGGGCTTGGGCATGCCAAAGTTGCGCGCCACCTTGTCTTTGACGGATCGACCCTTTTCCTGGCCGATCACCATAATCGGGCGACCATTCAATCGGGCGATACCACCCACGATGGCTTTGTCATCGGCAAAACGACGATCGCCATGCAACTCATCAAACTCAGTAAACAAACGCGGGATATAGTCCAAGGTATACGGACGCTGTGGGTGACGCGCCACACGGACGATATCCCACGGACTGAGATCGGCATAAATTTTCTCGGTGAGTTTGAGGCTTTTGGCCTGCAGGCGCTCGACTTCCTCAGCGATGTTAATTTCAGCGTCAGCACCCACGCCCCGCAACTCCTCGATCTTCATCTCGAGTTCAGCAATCGGTTGCTCAAAATCTAAGTAATTGGGGTTCATAAAGCGCGTCCGCTATCATGGCGCCGGTCTGGGCGCGTCGCTGTAGAGGGGCAGTCTACAAACCCGCAATCGTTTCGTCACGCCAATTGGTAAACTTACCAAGCAAAAAAATGTTCAGGGACACCCAATTCTTGGCCCTGCGCCATACTGAGGACGCGAAAACATCGGATGACTATCAACACAACGCCCACAGGAGAGCGGCTTGAAGCGCCGCGGATGATCCTGGCGCCCATGGAAGGCGTGATCGACGCTGTCATGCGAGAACTGCTCACGAGTATCGGTGGCTACGAACGTTGCGTCACCGAATTTGTGCGCGTGTCCCAAACCATTCTTCCAGCGCGCGTTTTCCTGCGCTTATGCCCAGAACTGAAAGAAGGCGGCAGGACCCCATCTGACACGCCGGTCTACGTACAGCTTTTGGGCTCTGACTGTCGCCTGATGGCGGACAATGCCGCCGTCGCCGACGATTTGGGCGCGCCGGGTATCGACCTCAACTTTGGCTGCCCGGCAAAGACAGTGAATCGTTCCCAGGGCGGCGCCAGCCTTCTCAAAACGCCGCATATCATTCGAGACGTCTGCCGTGCAGTCCGTGACCGCGTGAATCCAGACAAACCCGTCACGGCAAAGATTCGGCTCGGCTTCGACGATGATCGCGACTTCGAAACATTGCTAAGACTGCTTGAAGATACAGGCATTAGCGAGCTCACGATTCACGCAAGAACGCGGCGCCAAGGCTACCGTCCACCGGCTCACTGGGGAAAAATTAAGCTCGCTCATCAACATCTCCCCTACCCCGTCATTGCCAATGGAGAGCTGTGGAGTCCTGCAGATGTTCGCGCATGTCTCGCAGCCAGCGGCACGCAGGCCGTCATGCTGGCACGAGGCGCATTGTGTCGACCTGACCTCGCTCGCGCCGTCTTGGCTGACTACGGCACCAATGACGCGCCACCGATAAGCTGGGATGATATTCGCGGCTACTTACTCGCATTCCTTGATGCCAATTGTGCCCGATACGACGCGCGCTACGCGGTGAACCCGGTGAAGCAATGGTTGGTTTACCTAAAACACTATCACCCCCAAGCCGCGCGACTTTTCGATGTCGCCAAACGGATCACCGATTCGAACGCCATGCGCGCGCTGATCCTCGAACAAGCGGTGGCTAAAGTGGCCTGAATCCGGAATACTCTGGCAATCAAATCTATGGGAGCGGGTATGAATACTGCAGCGAGCGCATCACGTGACCTTCTAGGGCACCCAAAGGGTCTCTACATCTGCTTTGGTACTGAGCTTTGGGAACGATTTTCATTCTACGGTATGAAATACCTGCTTTTGCTCTACCTCACCAAATACCATCTCTTTACCGACGAAGCGGGGCTTGGCGTGCTCGGTAGCTATACCGCGCTGGTCTATGCGATGCCAGTGATTGGCGGCTTAATCGCCGATCGTTTCCTCGGTATGCGCCGCGCAGTGGTTTTCGGTGGCTTGCTATTGGTTTTTGGTCACCTCGGCATGGCCTTTGAGGGCGAAGCTGCTCGGCAAACAGCGGCCGGTGTTGTACAGGATACCCAAGCGCTCGAAGTATTCTACTTTTCGCTGGCGCTCATCATCATGGGCGTAGGCTTTCTCAAGCCCAATATCTCGACGGTGGTGGGCAAACTCTATGGCGAGGGAGACAGCCGCCGCGACTCGGGGTTCACCATCTTCTACATGGGGATCAATCTCGGCGCCTTCACCGCCACGCTACTGTGCGGTTGGTTGGGTGAGGTCTATGGTTGGGCCTACGGCTTTGGTGCCGCGGGCATCGGGATGCTCATCGGTTTGGCACTTTTCTTATGGGGACAAGATTATCTTGAGGGCCATGGCGAGGCGCCCAGTGTAGACGCGCTCAAGGCGCGAAAAGGGCCTTTATCAACGGAACATTGGATCTACGCTCTGGCGGTAGCTGGCGTCTTTGTTATCTGGCAACTGGTCCGCTTCTCTAGCGTTGTCGGTGACGTCCTCAACGTGACATCGCTTGCTGTGTTACTCGGCCTCGCCTGGTTTCTAACCTATCGCTGTGACAAAGAGCAGCGTGGGCGAATGTTTGTCCTCATCGTGCTCACAGTCTCAACCGTTGTTTTCTGGTCATTGTTTGAACAGGCTGCGGGTTCCATGACGCTCTTTGCAGACCGCGTCACCGACAAGTCTCTGCTAGGGATCGAACTGACAGCAGCGCAGTTCGGTGCAGCAAATGCGTTTTTTATCTTTACGCTGGCGCCAGTATTTGCCCTGCTGTGGACTTGGCTGGGCCGAAACAATCTTGAACCGTCCACGCCCGTCAAATTTGCGCTGGGCATCATGCAAGCCGGACTTGGATTTGGCGCCCTCGTATACGGTGCAAACCATCCGGATCAAGCTGGACTGGTGTCGGCTTGGTGGCTGGTACTCGCGTACTTGCTACACACCACAGGAGAGCTCTGTTTGAGCCCGGTCGGGTTGTCCGCGGTCACTAAACTGTCTGTACCAAGCGTTGTGGGTGTCATGATGGGTACCTGGTTCCTGGCTTCAGCCTACTCTGGCTATGTCGCCCACAAGATCGGCCAACTCGCGGCGGTACCTACTGTGGATGGATCAATTACGGATATCGGTCTTGCTCTCGAGCGGTTTGCAGGGCTTTTTGATCAATTGCTCTGGATTGGATTGGCCGCCGGCGCCGTTGTCCTCGTGCTGTCACCCCTGTTAAAACGTCTCATGTTTGGCGTTCGCTAAGCGGTATCACCTCTCGACCGCGAAGACGCGCAATCGCCGTCTTCGCATCGTGGCCGATGAGGTACAACGCGGGCACCATGAGAAGGCTGACAAATAGAGCAAAAAAGACGCCGAAAGCGAGGGACGTGACAGCCCCCTTCAAGAAAGCCGCATCGGTCGAGCGCTCGACCATGATCGGAATCAATCCCACGACTGTTGTGACCGTGGTCAGGAGAATCGGTCTAAAACGATTCACTGCGGCGTCTCGCACAGCTTCTGCGGGAACCAATCCATCTCTCTCACGACGGCGAATGTAATCCACCAAGACCAAGTTGTCGTTAACCACCACGCCGGCTGCAGCACCGATGCCAAAGTAGGAAAACAAATCCATCGGGATATTGAAAATCAAGTGACCAAAAACGGCCCCCATAAAACCGTAGGGAATCGCCGTCATGATCAATAGTGGTAGCGTATAAGAAGCAAAGGCAACGGCGATGAGCGCGTAGATCACCAAAAAAGCGACGATGTAGAGGGTGGTGATTTCAGCAAAAAACTCTTCTTCTGCCTCCTGCTGGCCCGCTGTCAGGACTGCCAAGCCCGGATATTTTTGCTCAAGAATGGGAACGAATTCGTCATACACGGCATCGTTGATTTGCCCCATCGATTCAGCATCTGTTGCGGCCGTGACGGTCAGCACACGCTGACCATCTCGGCGAGTGATTTTCTGCACGCCGGATGCCAAAGTAACTTCGGCGATAGAAAACAAAGGAATCGATCGACCATCAACGGTACGAATCATGAAGTTCTCGAGCGATGATAGATCTTCCCGCGTCGCCAACGGATAGCGCACCATGACCCGCACATCACCGTATTCTCTCGGTAGTCGCTGGACTTCCTCTCCAAAGTAGGCTTGACGCACCTGTCGGCTGACATCAGACAAAGTGACGCCAAGTTTTTCAGCACCGGGCCTCAAAGTGAACAGTAGCTCCGCAGTCTCACCGCGCTGGCTATCTCTGACAAACTCTGCCTTATCATAGCCCCGCAAATGTAACTGTAGTTCGGCACTGGCTTCCTGCAGCATATGAAGATCTTCATGTTGCAATCGGAACATCAGGACATTCTCGGTAGAGGTCATGCTATAGTTCACCTGAATATCCTCAGCATCCGGGATATCACCGACCAATGCTCGGAATCTCTCAGCGACCTCCCTCACCTGCAGATCACGGACTTCAGGAGGTACCATCCTCACGACGGCAACAACATTGTCACGACCGGCGCGAACGTAGGTATTTTCAATCACGCGCCCCGATCCGCCCGAATCAGCCGCTTGCGCCTCCACCTCTTCAACGAGACGCTCCTCGGCATGCTCTAACTGGTCAAGCACCGCAAGGGCACGATCGAAGGGCGTGCCACTCGGTAAATCGACGCTGATAAAAATTTGCTCATTATCAACTTGAGGCGTAAACAAAAAACTGACCCAGCCACTCAGCAGGAGTCCAACGGCGACGACGAAGGCCGACAGGAATATCGCAACTGTCGTGTAGCGTTGACGGATACAACTCCCCAGGAAAGGTCCATAGGTATTCTTGGCGAAATCGACGATCCTGTGCGCAAATCTTTGTTGCCTCAGCGCTAATCCTGAAAGATTTTTTCGCGGCTCTACATGCCGCAAGTGCGCTGGCAAAATCAGGAACGCCTCGATCAGGGATGCAAGCAGCGCAAAGGTGATGACAAGCGACAATTGTCGCGTCATCTGTGCTGAAGTACCCGACAGGAACAACCATGGAGCGAACGCGACGATCGTCGTGAGTACCGCGAAGATAACGGGCCGCGCAACAGCCACCGTACCCTCCACTGCCGCCTCAGGCCCAGGCAACAAAAAGTCGTGCGTGTGGTTGTGGATACTCTCACCCACGACAATCGCATCATCGACAACGATGCCGAGCACCAACAAGAATGCAAACGTCGACATCACATTGAGTGACACATCGTAGGTCGGTAACAATGCGAATGCCCCGAGAAACGCCACACCAATGCCTGCCGTGACCCATAGTGCGACCCGAGGACGCAAGGCAAGAATGAGGATACAAAAGACTAGAACCAACCCCATGTAGGCTGACTTTTCGATGGTACTCATCCGCGCGCGATAAATGTCTGCGGTATCAAACCAGAGCATGACATCAACCGACTCTGGCAGTGTCGGACCGATCTGATCAATCCACGCCTGCACCGACTCCGAAGACTTGACCACTTGCATGTTGTCGGTGGACATTACCTGCAACAAAATGGCGGGCTTTCCGTTCATCGTGGCGCGGATTTCATCTTGTTCAAAGCCATCGATCACACGCGCCACATCACCGACAGTTATCACCGCGCCATCGGGGCTTTGGCGAACGATAATGGCATTGAATTCGTCCTCCGAATCAGCGAGATTGGAGGCGCGCAGCTGAATATCACCAGTACGCGTTTGTACGGCTCCCGCGGAGACATTGAGCGAACTCAAACGAATAGCACTCGCCACATCGGTAAAGGTCAAGTCGTAGCGACGTAAGTCGTCCTCAGACAGCTCAATCGTCACTTCCTCAGGTCGCGAACCAAATAGCTCCACGCGCGATACATAGGGCTCATTGGCCAAATCATTCCTCAGATCCTCAGCCAGACGAGTCAACTGCCGCTCTCCGATATCGCCGGACAGCGCTACGCGAATCATCTCGTAATTGTATTCCTGTCGCTTTACCCGAGGATTTTCGATATCCCGAGGAAAAGAGGTAATCGAATCGACCGCATTTTTGACGTCATTGAGGAACCCGTTCACATCGATACCCGGATAGGTCTCGACGGTAATAAAGCCGAAACCCTCCTGAGATTCAGAACTGAATCGATAGACATTGGTCACGCTTTTCAACGCTTCCTCAACGCGCGACACGAGCTGTTGCTCAACTTCCTTGGGCGATGCACCGCGCCAAACGAGCTCAATTTGCACGCTGTCAGGCGTCACACCAGGCATGGCCTCTTTTTCGATATGATCGAGTCCCAGCCATCCTGAGATCGCGATGATTAACATGAGCAAATTGGCCGCAACAGGATTGCGGACCCACCAAGCAACAAGGCCTCTCATGAATCTTCCCTCAGTAAGCCGTTTCGGTGGCCCGCGAGGAGAACGACTCGCCAGCCTCCTCAATCGGTTGTAAACGCATGCCAGGGATTGGATTTCGAATCGCTGAAATAATCACCATTTCGCTCTCTCTCACCCCCGCTGAGATCACAGCGATACGGCTATTGCGATAGGCAACGTCGACATCTCTGATTTCTAAAACGTCGCTTTCATTGATGACATAGACTTGATGACCCGCTCGAAGGCCTGCGGCGGGAATAGTCATCGCATTCTCGACAATTCGCCCTGCAATTTGCGCATCGACAAACAAACCCACGGCCAGTGGCATCGGGCGCTGCTCGGAAACCTCGTAGGGGTTGGCGACCTCCACCGTCGCATAAATTGCGCGGGTGTCCCGTGATACCGACGCGTCTAAGCGTGTGAGCAATCCATTCCAGTGATAACGTGACCCCGCGACGTCAGCGCCTAAGGTCACCTGCAGTCCAGCGTCAGCCGCGTGATAGCCGATGGGGACACCCAAAGCAGCCAGCTGGTGGTCGGTCAATGGCAGCCGAATTTCGACACGATCCGTGGAGAAAGCGCGACCGACCGATTTTCCCGGTGCGACAAACTGTCCGAGATCGACTGAGGTTGCCTCGACTCGACCATCAAAAGGCATGCTCACCTTTGTTCTCGCTAGGTTAGTTTGCGCAAGAGCAAGATTGGTCCTAGCCGCTTCCAACGCTGCCTCGGCGCGGGCCACCTGCGGCTGTCTCAGCGCAAGCGCGGAGGGATTCGCCTGTCCAGCCAATTGTTGCCGCGCCACATCGGCATCAGCAAGGGATTGGGCGAGGTCAAGTTGTGCGCTGGCGACACGCGCCCGAGCTTCGAGAACAGCAGTGCGGTAGTCAGTATCCTCGATTTCGAGGAGCACATCGCCGGCCGCGAATCGACCACCCTCAATAAATTCGTCGGACACTGCAATCACACGGCCACCCACCTGCGCGACAACATCGCTCGAAAAACGTGCCCGCACCTCGCCGTGGGTATCCACAGTCAGCTGCGTATCTCCACGCTGGACCAGCGCTGTGTAAACGCTCGTCGGTCTGGGGAGCTCGAGACTCGGTTGCGGTTTGGGACCCGTAAGCTGCAACAGCGCGTAAATCAAGCCGCCACCAATGAGGATCAAAATCGGTTTCAACGCGCGTCGCGACAAAGAATTCATACACTACCCCAAGCCATTCAGGCGATTGATTGAGCCCTTGGGCTTTTCACTACAGACCAAAAGTGTTGAGCGATCTTCTCTGCCGCTCTGCTCGTTGCATTGGTCGATCTCTTCAGTGCCCCAATCGTTTTACAAATACCGATGGGCGGCTCTCTCAGCGCCATCACACCGCCTATTGTCCTTCTTTTCAATGAACATCATCGCCAACGCTGGTGCGTATCATAGCAGTGACCTGCAAGCGAGGCACTAACACCAATGACGAATAAGTTGCTATCTTTCGTCATGATCTCTGGCCTCAAGTCCTGCGGCCAGAAAAATAAGGATCCGCTATGACTGTCGAGCAATTATCGAGAGACTTCGATCTCGTGGTATACGGTGCGACCGGCTTCACGGGCGCTTTGGTCGCCGAATATCTCAACGACTTTCAACCTCAGCTTCGCTGGGCCATCGCTGGAAGAGACTCGGCAAAGCTCGAGCAACTGCGGAATCGTCTCGGTCGACCTGACCTACCTATCCTGATCGCCGATTCACAGCAGCCCGAAGCCATGGCGCAGCTGGCTCGCGGCTCGCGTGTCATCATCTCGACCGTGGGCCCCTACGCGCGCTTCGGCACACCACTTGTTACCGCTTGCGCCGATCAGGGTACTCATTACTGCGACCTCACTGGGGAACCGCAGTGGATGGCTTCAATTTACGATGACGTCAATCGACGTGCGCAGGCTTCGGGCGCACGAATTGTGCACTGCTGTGGCTTTGACTCGATCCCTTCAGATCTGAGCGTCTACCTCGCACAGAAAACGTTTCACGACCGCTACGGTTTCTATGCAACTTCAGTATCGGGTCGCATGGGGAGGTCTTTGGGCGCGGCGAGCGGCGGCACCATTGCCAGCATGCTGCTTGCGGTCGAGCAGGCCGCCGGAGATTCGTCGATCCGCCGACTGATGGCCAACCCCTACTCGCTATACCCGAGCGAGCTGCCCGCAGGTCCCCGCGTCGATGAGGTCAAAAGCGCGACTTGGGATGAACAGTTTAACAGCTGGATCGGTCCCTTCGTGATGGCCGCCATCAATACCAAGGTGGTCAATCGTTCCAACGCGCTGATGGGCCTGCCCTACGGAGATCAATTCCGATACGACGAAGCGCAGCTCTGCAAGCAACGACGCCAAGCGGTGCTCCTGTCCATGGGGTCTGGCGCTGGCATGATCGCCGCAGCGCTGAAACCAACCCGCGCGCTCCTGCGAAAAGTCCTCCCCAAACCGGGTGAGGGACCGAACGCCGAATTGCGCGAGAAAGGCTTTTTCGAATTCTACGCCCAAGCTCATCACCCCGAGGACTCTGCCGCGAGCGTCCGCATTAAAGTGAGTGGCCGTCGAGACCCCGGGTACGGCGCAACGTCTCGAATGCTTGCCCAGAGTGGTCTGTGTCTAGCCGAAGACGACTTATTGGTGGGTGGCGGCATCTGGACACCCGCGAGCGCCCTGGCGGAACCGCTATTAAAGAGACTGGCGACAGTCGATGTCGAATTCAGCGAAATTCAGGCGAATCAAGGTTCAGTTTAACGAACCACCGCCCGTCGACTGATTGGGCAGAGGATCGAAATCGAAGCGTTGACCGCCGACAGTCGCTTCGAACATTAACCCTCCCCGAGTGATGGTGAAGATCGCCATGCCCTTGCGGTAGCCGTAGTGCTTGACCTCAGTATCCGATGCACTGGTGACTGAAGTACTCGCACCACCGCCAGTGGACGTCTCAGCAGTCGATGCTGCGGTGAGGGCCACCGCTGTCACCTGAGCACCAAACTCAAACTGGTCTGAGGTGAACTCGCGCAGCGCTCGCGCGTCCTCAAAAAATACGATCTGACTAAAAGCCTGGCCGCCAATTTGAAGGCCGAGGGTGGCTTGACGCATTTTGCTACGACCAATGGCCACACCTCGCTCGAAAACTCGGCCTGTGCCGTAGGCACCGCCAACGAAAAAACCACCCTTGCCAATGTCTGGGAATACCGCATAGCCGTAGGCTGAATCAATAAATTCGCCCGCGCCCGCTGCGCGAAAGGCCTCCACCGTCTCTTGATACTCATCAGCCCAAGACACTTTTGCGGCAAATACGCAGAGTAACAACAGTGATACGCGCAGTGTGGTCATCGCTTGATCCTCCTGATTGATTGGGCGCTAGTCTATTGCACAGCCCGCCCTTGTGGCCACCCCAAACGGTGCCACTATTGCCAACTGGCGCGGGGAACTTTTGCGCTACCAGAGCGGGTATGGGCGAGATCGAGTTAGCCCGCTGACTTCACTGCTCATACCAACGCCGACAGTGGGCTATCCTTACTGCCGCACTCAGTGTCAGCATAGGGACGACTATGCGCGGCCCAGATGCTGTTGTGTATGATGAGCGGACGGGATTTGCCAATACTGGGTCAGGATGACGCCAGGCTATTTTCATCACCAGAAAGGACATCCGTTTTATGAGCTCCTCTCATCGTGTTGCTTTTATCGGCCTCGGTGCCATGGGTTTTCCAATGGCGGGCCATTTGGTCAGGGCCGGATTGAGCGTGTCGGTGTTCAACCGCACCCGTGGGCGCGCCGAGTCTTGGGCGACCGCGCACCAAGGCGTCATTGCCGATTCCCCAGCGGCTGCGGCGAGCGGCGCTGATTTCGCGATGGTCTGTGTCGGCAATGATGATGATGTGCGCAGCGTGGTTTTTGGCGATAGCGGCGTATTGGCGGGCCTCGCACCGGGCGCAACATTGATCGATCACACCACCACTTCCGCTGCTTTGGCTGAAGAGCTCGGCTCGGCCTGTGAGCAACGCGGTATCGGCTTCATTGACGCACCCGTCTCGGGTGGTCAGGCTGGCGCTGAGAACGGCGCATTGACGATCATGGTGGGTGGCGAGGCAGCGCAGTTTGAGCACGCCCGCCCCGTGCTCGAGAGCTATGCGAAGGCGATCCGACTGATGGGGCCTGTCGGAGCTGGACAGCTCACCAAGATGGTCAACCAGATCTGCATCGCGGGTGTGCTGCAAGGCCTGTCTGAGGCGCTATTTTTTGCCGAGCGCGCCGGTCTCGATATCAATGAGGTGGTCAGCGCAATCTCTCAAGGTGCGGCGCAGTCATGGCAAATGGATCACCGACACCAAACCATGGCATCGGGCGACTTTGACTTTGGATTTGCTGTCAATTGGATGCGTAAAGATCTCGGTATCGCGATGACGGCCGCCCATCGCCTTGGTATTAATTTGCCGATTACCGAGCTTGTGGACAGCTTCTATGCCGATGTGCAAACGCTTGGCGGTGGACGCTGGGATA